>JACKQG010001197.1_pt1 | contig 33920 bp, 34 predicted proteins | sample 8237621 | NCBI WGS metagenome assembly JACKQG01 (sample SAMN15677084, study PRJNA649215) | marine metagenome | biome: marine; feature: Black Sea; material: saline water; isolation source: suspended particulate matter (SPM) from the Black Sea western gyre | collected 2013-06-09/2013-06-10 | depth...
AGTCCCTCCTCCGGAGCCACTTGATAAACGGACATGTAAAATCCATGTCCGTTTTTTCGTATATAATTATTTGAAATACTATTGCGGTAAAAAATGATTTTATTTCACAAAATGCTTTTTATCTTTCATGTAAAACATTTTAATTTTGCGCATCTGATGAAACCCTTTTATCATCATTAAACAAAAGGTGTTAACAGATGTTTGTTCATTTATTTCAAAAAAAGAAATAACACAATGTTAAATTGAGGAGGAGTTATGGCTCTGTATATTACTGACGAATGCATCAACTGCGGTGCGTGTGAACCGGAATGTCCGACTGAAGCAATTACCGAAGGTGATGAGATTTACGAGATTGACCCCAATACCTGTGTGGAATGTGAAGGTCATTTTGATGAACCGCAATGTGTTGAGGTTTGTCCGGTAGACTGTATCGAAAAACTACAGTAGGCCCACTTTAAATTATTCCATAAAATTGACTATATACTTCAATGACCATCCTTTGGTTATGTGGGGTATTTAGATTTTGGGATATCGTCACGAAAAACGGCTGGTTCAAAGCCGTTTTTTCGTGAATAAATATGAATGTTTTACGCTAACATTTTTTTAACAGGAACTATTCTTCTGTCTTGAGGTAATAGTGTAGATAACGCATGAATAAAGACCAAATTATCCATCTGCTTAAGTCCGTAAACTACCCGGGATTCACCCGCGATATTATATCTTTTGGTATGGTGAAAAACATCTCCCTAGATGACCGAAACCTCACCATAAACTTAAATATTACCACAGCAAAAGATGATGTGCGGAAAACCATTGTAGCAGACGTTCGTAATGTTTTAGAGGCGACAAAAGAATTTACAGACATTAACATTCAAGTCTCCGATCCTCCAGCCGAAGCAACGTCTACCGCTGAAGCACCGGCACCTCTGGTGAACGGAGATATAAAACACATTGTTGCTGTTGCCAGTGGAAAAGGCGGCGTCGGGAAATCAACAGTCGCTGCAAACCTTGCCGTGGCGATGGCCAAAAAGGGATATAAAACAGGGTTGCTTGATTTGGATATTTATGGACCGTCGCTTCCGATTATTTTAGGCATCAACACCACACCGAAAATCACGGACGAGAAAAAACTCATCCCCGTTGATGTACACGGACTAAAAGCTATGAGCTTTGGTCTCATTAGCGGGAACAAAGCACCCACGATTTGGAGAGGTCCGCTGGTTTCAAAAATGACCCAGCAATTTTTCAGAGATGTTGAGTGGGGAAATTTGGACATTCTTATACTGGACCTTCCCCCGGGCACCGGAGATATCCACTTGACATTGACACAGCATATTCAGTTGAGTGGTGCCATCATTGTCACCACGCCACAGGACATGGCACTTGCAGATGTACAGAAAGGTGCGGATATGTTTCGAAAAGTAAATGTCCCCGTTTATGGCGTCGTCGAAAATATGTCCGGATTGCAGATTGAAGGTACCGTAACAAATAATGCACAGATTGACTTAAAAGGTGTTGGTGTCATCAACCCCGATGAAAATGGCCGGTTTTCTCTTCGTATGGATCTTTTCAAACGTGGCGGCGGATTGAAAGAAAGTAAGCGGCTGGGTGTTCCGTTTTTGGGTGAGATTCCTATTTCATCAGAGATTACAACAGCTTCGGACGAGGGAACTCCCGTTGTTTCTGCGTATCCGAACTCAACATCGGCTCGATGTTATCACGATTTGGCAAATCAGCTGGAAGGATTTTTATCCTAGGATGTTGCTCGTCCCGGAACACACTCAACCATTTCAACGTTCATTTGTGCATGTTTTCTTCCAAATGTTTAGTTCTTTGTCCGGAATTGATTTTCCTTTGCAAATAGTATCTATTGACTGATAGACAGTAGAGGGGTAATTTCGCCAGCGATTTCATCGTCGTAAATCTGGTATTTAACATGGAATCCAGACTTAATAAAAACATCATATTAGAAAACAATTTTCCGAAGCACATCGCGATTATTATGGATGGAAACGGACGGTGGGCAAAAAAACGCTCCCTACCGCGTCTTGCCGGACATCGGGAGGGAATTCGATCTGTGCGGGAAATTACACGAGTATGCGGAGAAATTGGGGTCAAACACCTGACCCTCTATACTTTCTCAACAGAAAATTGGAATCGTCCAAAAACCGAGGTCTCCGCATTGATGGATTTGCTCCTCCGGACAATCAGGGGTGAAGTCGCCAGTCTAAATAAAAACAATGTGAAACTTACCATCATTGGGAATATAGATGATTTGCCCGAAAAAGCTCGAAAAGGAATTTTAGAAGGAATCGAATTAACACATAATAATACCGGACTTAATCTGAATCTTGCACTTAGTTATGGCAGTCGGCAAGAAATACTGCATGCAGTAAAATTTCTCTGTGCCGATATTCAAGCTGGCAAATTGCAGGTCAGCGACATTTCGGAGAAAACATTTGCTCGCCATCTTTACACAGCAAACATCCCCGACCCGGATCTCTTAATCCGCACAGGCGGAGAACTGAGAATCAGCAATTTTCTTCTCTGGCAAGCTGCGTACACAGAGCTGTATGCATCTCCGGTGTATTGGCCGGACTTCCGTGAAAATGAACTTTTTGAAGCGATCCGGGATTATCAGAAACGAGAACGCCGATTTGGATTAACCAGTGAACAACTAGCAGAATAACCGTGAAACAACTCTTAAAACTATTTATCTTAACTATTGTCTTTGGTGTGGTGCTCTTTGCACAAAAATCAACAGAGACTCCCCTCCTGCACGTCAACGTGGTTGGAAATTCACTCACAACAAGCAACATGATTTTGTATACTTCCGGACTCCAGGAAGGAACCGTCTTGAAATCCGGAGATTTGTCCCGAAGCGTTAAACGTCTCTGGCAACTTGGATTGTTCGATGACATCCAAATTAAGCTCGAAGAAGAAACACCCGAAGGAATTTCCATTATCATCTCTGTCAGTGAAAACCCCATCCTTGGAAAGTTAATCTTTAAAGGGAATAAAAAAATCAAAGACGGAAAACTTGAAGAAGAATTAGAACTTCAATCCGGACAACGATTGCGCCCGCATCTTCCTGTAGAAGCCATGCAAACCATTAAAAAACTGTATGCAGAAGATGGATATTTACAGGCACGCGTAGAAACGGAACTCATCGAAACTTCTGTGGAAAACATTCCTCAAGAGAAAATTCAAAAGAACACAAAAGACCTGGTATTTCATATTAAAGAAGGAAAAAAGATAAAACTGAAGCACATTGAGTTTGAAGGGAATGATACGTACTCCAACTGGAGACTGAGAAACGTATTGAAAGAAACAAAGCAGCAGCGCTGGTATTTGTTTTGGAGATCGTATTACAATCCAGAAAAGTTTGAAGAAGATAAACAATTACTCTCCGCCTTCTATAAAAATAATGGTTTTCGCGATTTCGAAATTATTTCGGATACCGTTCGTTACAATTCAGACGCAAATGCGATGAATATTGTTTTGACCATGAAAGAGGGATCCAAATATCATTATCGTAATTTTTCGTGGGAAGGACACACGCTTTATACAGCAGAACAATTAAAACGGAGTCTTGGTTTGTCCAATGGACAAGTTTACAATGAAGAAGATTTCAATGGGGCCGTTTTCGATCGTATGCAGGGCTTGTATATGGATAAGGGATATATTTACAGCCAAGTAGAGCCGGAAGTTACACCGATTGGAGATGACTCTTTGGATGTGCATTTTCACATCACAGAAAATCACAAAGTTACTGTCCGAAATATTTTTATCAGCGGAAATACCAAAACCCGCGAGAATGTGATTCGCAGGGAGTTAAAAATATATCCCGGCGATGTCTTCAACCGAAAACGCCTTATCCGAAGTCAGCAAGATGTATGGATGCTGAATTTCTTCTCGAATGTTGTTCCGAATGTTGTTCCCGTTGACGAAGATGAAATTGACCTGGAGATTACCGTTGAAGAACGATCCGCAGATCGGGCACAGGCAAATATCGGATTTACGGGAGAATACGGAATGACCGGCGGTGGTGGACTGGAATTCAATAACTTCCGAGGATTGGGACAGCGTTTTTCCTTGAGCTTTAATACCGGAACAAATTACTCTATGTACACCACAACCACCCCTTCGAAATATCGGTCATTCAGTCTGAGCTTTACGGACCCTATGATTTTTGACACGCCGAATTTAGTCGGTGCATCTTTGTTTTACAGTTTTAGAGGTGCGTCTACAAATTATTCGTTTCCGTTGGACATGACCATCCAAGGAGGCTCTATGAGCTGGGGGCGGAGATTCCGCTGGCCGGATGATTATTTTCGTGGTCATTGGGTATTTAGAGCCGTGCAAAAAACATACAGCGGCGACCCGGAAGATATTGAAGAACTTAATCTGCTAAACAATGAAACGACAACCGGAATAAATCTCACTCAAATAATCACACGTGACAGTCGTGACAGACCTGAATTTACAACCATGGGGTCAAGAGTTTCGCTTGAAACAACGTTCTCCGGATGGTTTTTAGGCGGAAATGAAGATTTTCATAAACATGTGTTGAATTTGGAGTGGTATACTCCTACATTCTGGAAATTCGTTTTGATGAGTTCGGCGAAATTGGGCGTGATTCAGCCACTTCCATCCCCGGATGACAAACTATCATTAATCCCCTTTGATGAAAAATTCATCATGGGCGGGAATGGAATTCCATACGGAAATATGCTTCGTGGGTATCCTGACAACTCTATTGGACCGTTGACGTCTTCCGGTCGTCCTGCAGGCGGAAATGCCATGATGCGGTTCACGACAGAATTCAGAATCCCGTTTTCTGAAAACCCCGTCGTTTACGGAATGCTGTTTGCGGAGATGGGAAATGTTTGGAATACTTCAGATTTGACAGAACCATTTCACTTACCAAGAAATAGCGCATTATCCATGAAACGGACAGCCGGCGCAGGAATACGGTTTTTCATGCCGATGATCGGTATGCTTGGGTTTGACATGGGATACGGGTTTGATGACATAAACGGTGAGGGAAAACCACAGGGTTGGACCTACACCATCACTTTTGGACAACCATTTTAGGAGGATAAAATGAATAAAAAACAATCAATCATGTGGATATTGGCCATCAGCATTTTACTGCCGATAGTATCCATGGCACAGGTGAAAATCGGATATATTGCTTCCGAACGAGTTCGGACGGAATATGAAGAATTTAAAGAAGCGGAATCTCAACTTCAGCTGGAATTCAGAAAAGTACAGTTTGAATACCAGGATTTAATGATACAACTTGACAGCCTAAAACAGTCTTACGAAACGCAGCGACTGATGAGCTCTCCGGATTGGCGGGCAGAGAAAGAGCAGGAAATTCAATCATTGGAGTTGGAAATCCAAAACTTTCAAGCGCAAAAAGTAGGACCCGAAGGTGAGCTGTACCAACGTCAGGCACAAATGGAATATGAACTTCTTGGAAAAGTAAAACAGGCTGTAGACCGTGTGGCTATCGACAAGGGATATGATTTCATTTTCGATGGTTCGGTTTCATTGCTTTACGGAAAAGCCACCTTTGACTTGACTGACGATGTTCTGCATGAATTAAAAAAAGCCAACGAATCGAACTAACCTATTCCGTTGATTACTCTGCAAGAACTTGCAGCTCACTTGGAGGGAGTTGCGGTTGGTAATCTGCATTTAAAGATTTCCGGCGTTTCTGAAATTCAGAGAGGAAAGAAAGGGACCATTACCTTTCTTTCCAACGCGAAATACCGTGGTTTTTTAAATACAACTAAAGCATCGGCAGTTCTCGTCAACGATGTTTCTGTCCTCGAAGACAAATCCGGGATTGTGGTTGAAAATCCGCAACTCGCCATTGCCCGCACCTTGAAATTGTTCAATACTGAACCCTCCCATCTCGCGGGCATTCACTCCACAGCCGTTATTCATAAAACAGCAAGCATTGGAAAAGATGTTTCTATTGGTGCGCATGCTGTGGTTGAAGCCGGCGTTTCCATCCGAGACAATTCTATCGTTGGTGCGCAATGTTTCATTGGAGAAAATTCTGTTCTTGGAACCTCCTCAGTTTTATTCCCGAATGTGTCAATCTACCACAACTCTATCCTTGGAAACCGTGTGCGAATTCACAGCGGCACCGTCATCGGTTGTGACGGATATGGATTTGTGACGGATAAAGATATCCACCATAAAATTCCGCAAACCGGCACCGTAACCATTGAAGACGATGTAGAAATTGGTGCAAATTGCGCCATAGACAGGGCAACAATTGGGACGACCATGATTGGCGCGGGCACAAAACTGGATAATTTGGTGCACATTGCTCATAATGTTAGGATTGGCAAAGGATGTTTGATCACGGCTCAGGTAGCAATTGCAGGTAGCGCTGAAATTGGAAATTTCTGTACTTTCGCCGGGCAATCAGGCGTCGCTCCGCACGTAAAGATAGGTGACAGGGCTGTGTTTGCCGCAAAGTCCGGGGTGACAAAATCTCTGCCGGGTGGAAAAATCTACGCAGGAATGCCGGCTAGGGAAATCAGAGAACAAAATCGCAGAGATGCCGTATATACCGACGTAGAAAAATTAAAAAGACGCTTGAAAATACTGGAAGACAAACCCGCATGAACAGAAATCAGAGAACGATAAAAAAATCGGTGTCGTGTACAGGAATTGGCTTGCACACCGGCGTACAAAGCACGGTTACTTTCAAACCGGCTCCGGAAAACTACGGTATTCGGTTTTTACGAACGGATGTTGAAAATAGTCCGGAAATCAAAGCTGATATCGATCATGTTGTCGATATTTCCAGGGGAACAACCCTTGAGCAAGACGGTGTCCGCATACATACCGTTGAGCATGTTTTAGCAGCTGTCACCGGACTGCGTATCGATAACATCCAAATTGAACTCACCGGAAAAGAACCCCCCGTCATGGATGGAAGCGCTCTGGACTTTGTTCTATCCCTGCAACGAGCAGATTTTGTCGAACAAACGACGCAAAGAGAAGTCCTTAAAATTGACAAAGCGATTGCCTATTCTAATCCTGAAAAAGGAATCGACATCCACGTTTTGCCTTCCGATAAATTTCGTGTAACATTTATGATTGACTATAAATATCCTTCACTCGGGACTCAGTACACAGCCGTCTATGACATGGAAAAGAACTTCCCGACAGAGATTGCGCCCGCAAGGACATTTGCTTTTCTCAGTGAGATTGAAAGCCTGAAAGAACAAGGACTCATTCAGGGTGGAAACCTAAGTAACGCTGTTGTTATCGTCGATAAAAAAATTGATAAAAAAGAGGCGACTCATCTCCGGTCTTTATTTGGAATAAAAGAGGATTTAATTGCCGGTGCAAACGGAATTTTGAACGGGAAAGCGTTACGGTTCTCAAACGAGCCTGTTCGGCACAAAGCACTAGACCTTATTGGTGACTTAGCATTGCTTGGACTTCCAATTAAAGGACATGTCATTGCGGCTCGTAGCGGTCATGCTTCCAATGTGGAGTTTGTTAAAAAAATAAAAAAAGAGTACCAAAAAAAGATTCTGCAAAAGAAATTTCAGAAAAAAGCGAACTCCGACTACCTTTTGGACATTAATGCGATTATGAATCTCATCCCTCATCGATATCCATTTATCATGATTGACCGCATTGTGGATATGACCTTAGGAGAACAGTGTACTGCCATTAAAAACGTCACGATTAATGAGCCATTCTTCCAAGGACATTTCCCCAACCAGCCGGTTATGCCGGGAGTCTTAATTTTGGAATCGATGGCTCAAGCCGGAGCGTTTTTAGTTTTAAACAGCGTTGAAGACCCCATGTCAAAGAATATGTTTTTCTCAGCCGTTAATAAGTCAAAATTTCGGGTGCCCGTCATACCTGGAGACCAAATCAGAATAGAAATGGCGCTAAAGCGGATTCGCCTAGGTGGAGTAAAGTTACAGGGGAAAGCCTATGTCGGAGAAAAACTTGTCGCCGAAGCAGACTTAATGGCAAACATTGTAGATCGCGCCTGAGGAAAATTCCATCTCTATCTCTCTTCACCCAACAGCGATTATTCACCCGGGAGCTATTCTTGGGAAAAGTGTTACTGTCGGTCCCTACTCTATCATTGAAGACGGTGTAACAATTGGCGACGGAACATCGATTGGAAACTACACGACCATCCGAAAAGGGACAACCATTGGTAAAGAGTGCCGAATCTTTCATTCGTGTGTGATTGGTGAAGAGCCACAAGATCTAAAATTCGGCGGAGAAGATACGCTAACGGAAATCGGAGACCATACCGTTATACGCGAATTTGTCACGATCAATCGGGGCACAGATCACAGTGGCATGACAAAAATTGGAAGTCACGTTTTATTGATGGCGTATGTTCATGTGGCCCATGATTGTACTATCGGTGATAATGTTATTTTTGCAAATTTAGTCACGCTTGGCGGTCACGTCCATGTGGATGAATGGGCTTCATTAGGCGGCGGTGTGTTGGTGCATCAATTCTGTAAAGTGGGTGCGCATGCATTCATCGGCGGCGGATTCAGAATTGTTCAGGATGTACCTCCCTTTATTTTAGCTGCGGGCGAACCGTTGAAATACGCCGGCATCAATCGCATCGGATTAAAAAGACGCGGGTTCGACCAGGCTCAACGAAATATCCTAAAAAAAGCTTATAATTATTTCTTTCGGTCTGACATACCCAGAACGCAAGCCATAAAATCTATGCGGTGTGATTTCCCGGAATCCTCCGACGTGAAAGCCATTATTGATTTTATTGATACAAGCGATCGCGGAATTATATAGTGTCATATTTTAACCGTAGCTTCTGGCTATGCTGAAAATATTCGCCTTGTTATCTCCAAAAATTCCTGCGACTTTTTACACATTACATACTTGACATGACACTAGTTTTTCTTTTACGTTTTTTCCCAATGAAACATCGCTTCATACTCCTTACCTTTTTATTTGGTTCCGGGCTGCATGCCCAGTGGCCGTCGTTTGATGTTAGCAACGCTGTCGGTTCGGATTTCACGGACAAAACAACGCCCTATTTTTCAATGATCTCATCCGAAATCGGCTCTCATCCGTTTGTCTTGCGTACAGCGGACTATCGATTTCGAGCAGGAGGTTCTTATCATTATTATCTGCCATATCCAAAATATGAATATGCCCAACAGCAACGCGGCGGGCTCCCTTTTGCAGAGGGCATCATCATTGTTACCTCTAATCTTGCGCTGCACGGTATGGTTTCCGGTGTTGCTCAATCCACCGGGTCTGAACAATCTTTTGTTCACATTCAAGGGTGGGGCTTTCGGCTGTTTCTCACGGACACTCCCGGCAATGACTGGAGCCTGTCAACAAGATTTTCCACATTGAACAACCCAAAAAATTATCGTCTGACAACATTGGATGCAATGTTAGATAAAGAATGGCAGATTTCAACATTTCATCTTAGAACAGGATTGGGTTCCAATACGTATAAGGCTGCGATTTTCATAGATACAGAACCTGCCCCCTCAACGGTTCGCGGTTTTACACCTTATGTCTCGCTCGGTGCTGTTTTTTGGTTTCAATCCATTGTATTTACCCCGGATATGCGTCTTTCCAACAACGGCGTTCAACTTACTTTATCATTACAAAAAGGATTTCATTGATGTCGCGTGTACTTTCCATTTTAGGGTCAACGGGTTCTATTGGTGTTAATGCACTTCATGTTGTAAAAAATCTTAACCAAGAGCTCAACGTTAAATATTTATCGGCTCACAAAAACAGTCAGCGGTTAATCGAGCAGGCGAAAGAATTCCGCCCGGATGCCGTTGCGGTTGTTGATACGGTTGCCGCAAAAGAGGTTCAAGGCGCATTAAAGTCAGAAGCGATTGAAGTGCTCTCAGGACGTGATGGACTTTTAGAGCTTGCCTGTCGTCAAGATGTCGACATTTTAGTCAATGGATTGGTGGGTTCAGCAGGAATGGAACCAACGATTAAGGCCATACGCGCAGGTGTGGATGTGGCATTGAGCAATAAAGAAAGCCTTGTGATGGCTGGGGATATCATCAACAGTGAAAAGGCTGTTTCCGGCGCAAAGATTTTTCCGGTGGATAGTGAGCACTCAGCAATTTGGCAATGTTTGATTGGAGAAAATATTGGTGAAGTCGAAAAAATTATCCTTACCGGAAGCGGCGGACCGTTTCGGTCACGCAATATCTCCGATTTTTCATCTATTACAGTCAAAGATGCGCTGAACCATCCAAACTGGTCTATGGGACAAAAAATCACGATCGATTCCGCAACGATGATGAATAAAGGATTAGAAGTCATTGAAGCTCGGTGGCTGTTTGACATCTCTGTAGAGAAAATTGATATTGTCATCCACCCGGAATCGATTATTCATTCAATGGTGGAATTTGTAGATGGGTCTGTAAAAGCACAATTAGGCGTTCCTGACATGAAAGTGCCCATCCAATATGCGCTGACTTACCCCAATCATGCACCGGCGACATGGGAGAAGCTAAGCTTACCGGAGATCGGATCGCTTACATTTGAATCTCCGGACTTGGAGAAATTTCCGGCAATACAACTGGCGTTTGATGCTCTGAAAAAAGGTGGGTCTTGTCCTGCTGTTCTAAATGTTGCAAATGAGCAAGCGGTCTATAGATTCTTAAAAGGCGACATTCATTTTACTGACATTCCGAAAATCATCGACCAAGCCTGTCAAACAATGGCGTTCTTCGAAAAACCCGTCCTGGAGGATATTTTATCTTTGGAACTTGAAACCACTCGATTTGTACAAGAATTCGAATCACAATTAAAGGAGTAAACTTTACATGACATTTTTATGGGCAACTATTGTTGTTATCGGCATCATTGTTATGGTGCATGAACTGGGGCATTATCTTGCTGCAAGGTCTGTCGGCGTGCGAGTCGAGCGGTTCTCTGTTGGCTTTCCTCCAAGATTTCTGACATTCACATCCGTCGAAAATGGGTGGGCGTTTCGCCTGTTCTTCTACAAGAAAACTTCTGCCGGACTTGAATGGCAACCTGTCTATACTCATACGTTTTCATCACAAGGTAAAAAAGGAAGTGGTACCGAATATTGTCTGGCATTAATCCCACTGGGCGGATACGTAAAAATGGCGGGTGTCATCGATGAAAGCATGGACACAAACATCACCCACGCTCCAGATGAATTTGCAAGCAAGTCCCCATTGGCACAAATGTGGATTATGAGCGCGGGGGTGCTAATGAACATTGTGTTAGCCTTCACGATTTATACGGGAATTGCACTTTATACCGGAATACCGGAGGTTAGCACAGAGCCGATGATTGCGAAACTTATCCCTGATCATCCTGCAGAAAAAGCCGGACTAACCCCAGGGGACAAAGTGCTTCGGGTCAATGGGGAGTCGGTTGATACATGGAAAGATATGACAACTATTATTCATGCTCTGCCGAATTCAGATATTCTCCTCACCGTGGAGCAAGAAGCACACCAAAAAGATTTCCTGATTCACTCTACGTTTCAAACGGTTGTCAATGATGGTAAAATCGACACGCTTGGGTTCATTGGAATAGCACCGGAAATTACGTACCGAGAAAGCAGTATCCCTGAGGCAATTTTTGCAGGAGTACGATCAACCGGCTACGGCTTGGGGCTTATTGTAACGTCCGTACGAATGCTGATAACCGGTGATGCGTCTATGAAAGACATGGGCGGACCGATTATGATCGCACAATGGGCAGGTGAAACCGCGAAGGCCGGTTGGATTCCACTTCTTGGATTTATGGCATTGATAAGTGTCAATCTCGCCTTCATCAACATTCTTCCCATCCCTGCATTGGATGGTGGTCACATCCTGATTACGGCAATTCAAGCCATTATTCGCAAACCAATTTCTCTTAGGGTGCGAATGATCATTCAGCAGATTGGAATGGCGTTTCTTCTGGTGCTAATGATTACCGTGATATTTAATGATGTTTTACGGCTCTTTGGAAATTAAGAAGGCTCTCCATTCAACGAACCACAGATTAGATTAATAAAAATAAGACTCATCATATTACTCCGGCGATAATTAGTCGTGTGAACTTTGTACAGACAAGAATGTCTGTACTACGGATTTTTCAGTACAACAGACATTCCTGCCTGTTGAAAAAGAGTTTAAATAAATTGGGTAATTAGAAAAAAATGGGAAACGAAAAACAGGAGACGGGCAAGCTTTCGATTTTTAACTCAATGTGCTATTTTTACCGATTTCATTTTTAACAGCATCGATCCGAATTTCATCTTAACTTGAATTTTAACCGGGAGATGTCGATCATCTTCGCTTAACCAAATAATCATTTCGCCTTGATTTTTCAGGAGCGAATTTTTCTCTTTGAATGGCTTGATAATCCAGCAAGTAAATTGACCCGCAGACGTCCTAATGGTTTCCTTCCCGGACACGAACACTTGAAAATCTATAAGCGTTTGATTGTCTGCCGTTGTAAAATCATAGGTTTGCCCGACCGTTAACGGCAATGTCCTAAAATAATATAGCAAGGAATATGGATCACGGATGGGTTGTCTCAGGCGAAATGTGTCTTTATCACAAACAGCCAGCGAATCTCTGTAATAAAAACTCGATGTGGTTTTTTGTCTATACGACCCCTCACGAATGGACTTTGTAACTTTATGTGTGATAAATGATTCAGTATCCAGCCAAATATTGATCTCATCTCTCACTTTATAAAGTCTATCCGCCATTTTTCCCGTCTTTATTTTATAGCGAATTTGCGTAGCAGGTATTTGTTTTAGTGTGTCAATTCCAACAACGGACAGTGTCGCAGTCCCTGCCGGGATGTAATTAAAAAACGCATCGTAGGTAAGTTTTTCTCCAACTTGAAACGGTGGTGTCTTCTCTGAAAATCCTATCGCAGTAATAATTACGGCGACAGCAACAAAATACTTTGCTCTATTTTGACGTGTTTTCATCGAATCCGAATTAATGTGTTTTTCTGAATTTTATATATCTGCGATCCCTTAGATGTCTGGAGGACGCCGTCGGCAATAATTAGCTCAACGTCATTGCGAAATACTTTTTCAATTTCATTTGGGTCTTGCAAGGGAGATTGTCCGAAACGATTCACACTTGTCGTTGTAATCGGCGCATCAAGTTCTGCGACAAGTTGAGGTGAAAACGAATTTCCCGGGATACGAATCCCAAGTGTTTGATCTTCACCAAGAATCAACGGGTGGACAATCCCCGGTTTAACATGAGCAATAAGTGTCGTTGCTCCGCCCAATACAGATTTCGCTAAATTTAGCTCATCGTTAGATACATCCAACCAGGACAAAGCCATGTCCTTATTTGCTGCGATAACACTCATAGGACCCGTTCGTTCTTTCAATGTGTTTAAGTTAAGAATTGCCTCTTTGTTTGTGGCATCTACTCCGAATCCGTAGAGCGTATCTGTTGGATATACTAAAATGTTCCCAGATAGAATTACCGAAGCCGCGTTGCGCAATGCCTCGTTGTGATTTATGTCGATAATCTTAATCATCCGTCTGTCGGTTTTGTTTTCCATCGTCGGTGAAACCAAAAATATTGCTCAGGATGTTTTCTTATCCTTGTCTCAAGTAAGGTTGTATATGCCTGCGTAATTTCCTGAATGCTTGCCTTATTTGAAATATCAATCACTTCACATTCTACCACATAATCTCTGGCAGGTGTTTCGTGACTCACAATAAAAACAATAGGGGCATTTGTCTCTTGATAAAACCGTGCAGCCCCTTTCGGGGTAGATGAGGGTTGTCCCATAAAATCTACGAATACTCCCCGTTTTTTTGCATCTTGGTCGCTGGCTAATCCTAAAATGTGCCCTCTCTTTAACACATGATACATTTTTTCAATCGGTTCTTTTCGCAAAAGATGCCGAATACCACTTTGTTCCCGTAGCTCCCTAAAAAACAGATCTGCTCCCCGATTTCTTTGCTTGTTTACCACCACAACCACAGGATAGTTTTGCCTGCCCATCCAATCCATTAATATTTCCCAGGGACCAAAATGCCCCGTAACCAGGATGATGCCTTTACCTTTTTTAAGTGCCGAATCAAAATTCTCTTTCCCCTTTATTGTTATAGAGGAGTCTACAGGAAATGAGAGAAACTGAATGAAGTTTTTTGCAAAAAAGCTGTAAGCGTTTTTTAATACATTTATGTTCCGGTTTAAAGACCTCTCGGGAAAAGCCCGGATTATATTTTGTAAGGCAACTTCTTTTCTCAGCGGAATATGATGATAAAGAAACGACGCAAGTCGTTCCGAAAACAACTGTCTGGATGAAACGGACATTGACCGGAGCCATCGCGATACTGTTTTCAAAAGAAAATAGGTGAGTGTATGTAGTGGACTCATTTTTCAATAGTTCTTATCACATGCAATGCGAAATCTAAGATAAATTCCTGGTGAACTACATTGGTTTTATGAACAAATTCCATTAAACTTAACCCTATGAAAAACTCTATATACAGCCTTCTTATTCTTCTCGCGGTCGGTTTTGCTGATTCCAAGCCGTTGGTTTACAAGATTCCGATTCAAGGTACCATTGATTTAGGACTTCCGCCGTTCATTGAACGGGTCATCGAAACCGCCGAAAATGAAAAAGCCTCGGCAATCATTTTCGACATAGATACGTTCGGAGGACGAGTCGATGCCGCTACTCAGATCAAGGATGCTATCCTAAGTTCAAAGGTGCAAACCATTGCCTTTATTAACCGTCGGGCAATCTCTGCCGGAGCGTTGATTTCACTCTCCTGTGAAAAAATATACATGACCGGTGGCGGGACTATCGGCGCCGCAACTGCTGTGGATATGCAGGGAAATAAAGGCACCGAAAAAGTTATTAGCTACATGCGGGAGGAAATGGCATCCACAGCGGAAGCACGAGACCGCAATGTCGACATCGCCAAAGGTATGGTGGACGAAGAATTGTCCTTTACACATTTGGTTATCGAAAGTGATTCGGTGGAAGTTGCCGATCTTGAAGGACGAAAAGAAGGGAAATTAATTACCTTAACCACCGAATTAGCGATAAAATACAATATGGCAGATGGTGAATTTGAAACCTTTGACGATGTGTTAACAGCGCTGGGTTTGGAAAATGCGGAAATTCGCGTTGCAAAAGAGAATTGGTCAGAAAATCTGGTACGGTTTTTAACGAATCCTGTTGTCGCTTCTCTGCTGATGACTTTCGGTTTCCTTGGAATTTTATTTGAACTGCAAAGTCCCGGATGGGGGATTCCTGGCACCTTTGGCGCTGTGTGCTTGGCGTTATCTTTGGGCTCATCCTACATCGTCGAACTGGCAACGATGAGTGACTTAATCATTATTTTACTTGGCGTGGTGCTTCTCTTGTTAGAAGCATTGGTAATCCCGGGATTCGGTATCGCCGGAATTGCCGGTATCGGAATTATCCTTTGGGGGCTTTACGAATTATTATTACCCGAAGTTCCAGTGGGTAAGGAGGTTACATCTATGGCATTAACAGGATTAACCATCGGGATTATCGGAGGAATTATCGGACTGATTTTATTGTTCCGTCTGATGATCAAGACAAAGTTTTGGGCAAAGCTGACCGCCCCCGGCATTGAAAGTGTCGAACAAGGATACAACACATCCGTTGGATGGGAAAACCTGAAAGGGAAACAAGGTGTCGCGACTACAGATTTACGTCCGTCTGGCTGGGTTTCTGTCGAAGATCAGCGAGTCTTTGTTGTGAGTGAGGGAGATTTCATTACAAAAGGCGACACGGTAACCATCCTGTCTGTGGACGGAAACCGTGTTGTAGTAAGGTCATTAAATCAAAATAAGTAGGAGAAAATCATGAGTATCATATCAGTCATTATGTTAGCCTTTGTGCTATTTTTCGTTGTTACCATAATGTATTTCGTCCCGGTGGGGATGTGGATACAGGCAATTGTCAGTCTTGGTTTAGGCAAGATTACCATCATAGACCTCATCCGTATGCGGTTGCGGAAAATTCCACCCAGATTAGTCGTGGACGGTGTTATTAATGCACACAAAGCCGGTCTGGAAGATATTTCCACAGAATTACTGGAAACCCATTTCCTTGCAGGTGGAAACGTAGCCAATGTTGTGTCCGCAATGATCGCGGCAAGTAAGGCAAATATCGATTTACCTTTCACAACATCCACGGCTATTGATCTTGCCGGAAGAGATGTAAAAACCGCCGTGCAAACCAGCGTGTATCCAAAAGTGATTGATGCCCCAAAAGACGGTACTCTTGCCGCAGTCGCCAAAGACGGGATTGAAGTAAAAGCCAGAGCGCGGGTCACGGTTCGAACAAACATCCCCGGACTGGTCGGCGGTGCCACGGATGAAACAATTATCGCGCGAGTCGGTGAAGGAATCGTCAGCGCCATCGGTTCATCTGCAACCTATAAAGCAGTTCTCGAAAATCCGGATAATATCTCCAAAGCTGTTCTGTCAAAAGGCTTGGATGCTGGGACGGCGTATGAAATTTTGTCTATTGATATTGCCGATGTAGATGTCGGAAAAAATATCGGCGCACGGCTTCAGGCAGATCAGGCACAGGCAGATTTACGCGTAGCTCAGGCACGGGCAGAAACACGCCGAGCTATGGCAGTTGCTGAGGAGCAGGAAATGAAAGCCAGAACGCAGGAAATGCAGGCGAAAGTTGTCGAAGCTGAAGCCGAAGTTCCAAAGGCGATGTCGCAGGCCTTCCGTGAAGGCAATCTTGGAATCTTTGATTATTACAACATGCAGAATATCAAAGCCGATACCGGGATGAGGCGCTCCATTTCAGGGGAAGATAAAAACAAATCGACCGAAGCTCCGGAAGACCACGAAGAGAATCTACTGTAAGTAGAAAGTGAATGAGATTGGGTTTTTTCTCCACGCTCTCTGCTATTAGCTATTAAAGAGGTGATGTAAACATGGAAGGCATCGGTTACTGGTTATTCCTTTTGGTTCTGTATTCTCTGTCAATGCTGGCAAAGAAACGTAAGCAAAAACAAGCATGGCAGGAGTTGGAACAACAGGAAGAAGGTCAACCCCCACCGCAACAACCAACAATGCCCGGCTTTTTGCAGGATATTTTCGATGACATGGTCGAAACAAAGGCTGAGGCGAAGATTAAAGGTGAGCCTGAGTATGATGAGGAAATCACAATTGAACCACCACCATCTAAACCGGTGTATGTACAGCCGAAACCGGTTGAGCATGAACATTCTATTAAGTGGAAACATTCGCAATTTTCCGAACCGAAAAAAGCACCCACAACCTCAAAACTGATGAGTGCATTAAAACACCCGAACGGACTGAAACAGGCAATCCTGCTTAAAGAAATTTTGGGTAAACCACGCGCACTGAGGAAGAAGGTTCGGTAGATAATCGAAAAAAGCCAGACAGATTGTTGTGTCTATAATAAATACACTATCGTATAGAGTAGCAAAAAATGTCGATCTGTCCGTAATTGTTGAAATTTACAATAGTATTATTGATGAAAAGGAGCTTACAGCTGACTTATCAAGATTTACCGTTAAGGATAAGCGATCATGGTTTTTGTCCCATTCAGCTACACCCTATCAACTATATGTTGTGGAAAGAAGTGCAACGATTGTAGGATATTTTTATTTTTCACCGTGGAGAAGTGGCAGGGAAGCATTGGGAGGGACAGCTGAAGTGTCCTATTATCTACAAAAGGAATCCCGCAGAAAAGGGATTGGTCGATATATACTTCAGCAAGCCATTCGTATTGCAAGAGAAAACGGGCTGATAAATCTTTTGGCAATATTATTGGACATAAACATACCCAGCATGAAATTGTTGGAATCGGAAGGCTTCGTAATTGTTGGTAGAATTCCGAACATAGCTGTGATAAATGACAAGGTTTGCGGTCAATTATTAATGATAAAACCACTAATAGCGTGAAAGTATTATGGTATGAACTATAAGACATTACCTCCCTGTGGCTACACCTGCCACGACTGCCATTTTTATGGTAAAGGCTGTTTTGGGTGTCAGAAAACCTGCGGAAAGCCTTTTTGGATTGCTGATGAAAAGTGGGATGCCTGCCCGATTTTCGACTGCTGTGTTAACGAAAAAGTATTAGAGCATTGCGGTCTCTGCCCTGAATTACCCTGTGAGACATTTCTCACGCTGCGTGACCCCGATATGACCGACGAAGCGTTTGAGAAATCGTTGGCAGACCGAAAGGCTCTTCTGCTTAGCAGGGTGAAAAATAATTAAGCCCATTTCGACATAAATCCCTAAATAGATTTTTCTTTACGTTTCTCCGCGACTTAGCGGTTATGGCTATTATATTTATTTTATCCGCAGACCTTTATCTTCGTTGATGAATATCCACGCAGCGACTTTGCCGATATTCATGGATTCCTGAGCATCCCAATACTGAATGCCGTGGTGGTATTGTGAACTGGTGTCATCTTTCGGAATACTGTCAACAAAGTCAATAATTTGCTGTACGCGTCCTATCCATAATTTCATATTTTCTTCACGGAGGTCCACCCAGCCCGCGTAAGCCCATTTGTCAATCTTCTCCGGTGTGATCTTCAGGGATTCACGTCCGCGCTGCACCGGGATTTTCACCTGCGGTCCGCGTAATATCTGTTCTCCGTCAGGTAGAAGAATTGGCAATCCGATGGAAATAATTTGTGAACGCAATGTTGAATCCGCCCGAATCATTTCGTCCACTTTTTCCGTCAAAAGTTTTGGTCCATGTGCTATGATGCACTTTAGGTCTCCGCAGGCTTTTTTCAGCAAGTGAGCTTCATATAATAGTTTTGAAAGTCTGGGCGGACCCAAAATCTCAAATGCCACGCTGGTCGTATTGTGTTTTTCTTGGAGTTTCTCCATTTCGTGCAATGCTTGGTGGCGCATATATCCGGCGCGGTAAGTCGGTCCCATGATGGAATTATCCAATGCATTCAAAATATCGTGCCCTGTGCTGTCTCCCAAAATTTCCATGATAACATTTTTGGCGATTTCCTCGGGGGTTACAAACTCCATTTGCCCGGCAGAGGTGATGGTCTCAAACTCTCCCTGTGAAAATATTCCGTTTTCACCGGTATCAATAAAGACGGATTTAAGCGTGTCGTTCAAGTCTGTCCATTGATTATTCCCGGTGAAGCTAAAATGAGCTTCTAATGTTTCTGCATTATCAGGAGAGCAGTCAAATAATTCGATTGGGTGTCCGTGTTTGCTTATTTCTCCGTATTTGATACCTTTCCAGGCAATCGCGGCGGCGGGTTTTATCTCCTTGCAAATCGGACCGCCCGGCGTGCGCCCCATCAAGAACAGCAGCATCGTGTGAGCTCCGGCAAGTGAGGTTTTGCTGAGTAGTACGCGTGAGGGGCGTTCCTCACTGTGCGTGTACGGAATATTCAATCCCATTCCGCCGGTACCGGTAGTGCCGATTTTAAGATAAACCCGTGTTTTATGTTTCAGCATACTGGCGTGAAGAATCTGAATATGCCGAATAATTTGCGGAATGTATAGTGTGGTCAGCATTTTTTCCATTTCGGTTTTCAGACTGTCCTGCAGTTTGCCACCTTCTTTTTCTGCTTGCTTCAGTTCGCGGTTGAGGTTGTAATATCCGGTGTAAATATCTTGATATGCCAATGCCGTTGCTGTATTGACGGTATCGATGATGATATGCGGTTTGTGATTGGCAATTATCGTGTGTAAAAATGATGAGTTCAATCGCTCATCATTAAAAGATTCCATCGTATCTTCGCGTAATTGTCGACGATAATCCGAATTGTTCAGCAGTTCATTTCTGCTCAAATCTTTCAGAGACGTACGGACAAACACATTTCCCCACGCCGGGACAAATCGGACATGAGGTGCTTCGACTTTCATGAGCTCACACGATTCAATCGCCTCATGTTCATGCAATGACAAGACAACAACTTCGCTTGGATTGTGCTCAATCAGTTTACGAAGGATAGCGGTTCCGACCAATCCCCAGCCGCCTAAAATTAAAATTCTGCGATCTCTGATATCCATAGTTTACTCCTACCAATAATTAGGTTTGTATTTGTAATGTTTTGTTGTGAAAAAACGCTAAAACCCCAAGGGCAATAGAATGAAGTTTTGTGTGAATACTGTCTGAGCGGGAGAGTAAGACAATCGGGGCTTTTGCTCCAAGGATAACTCCGCCCCCACTTGCATTTCCGATTCCCATCAATGCCTTCACCATAAAATTAATTGCCGTAATGTTCGGGCCGATAAACACATCGACTTCTCCGGCAATGTTTGAGGTGAGTCCCTTAGATGTTGCGGCTTTTTTGGACAAAGCAACATCAAGTGCAATAGGTCCTTCTATGGCGAACCGCGAATCATCACGATACCGATTAACGGTGTCATTTGCCGTCATTGATTCGGGCAATTTATCCGTGACTTTTTCCACGAGCGACAACATCGCAATGTTCGGCGTATCTATTTCAAGAGCTTGTGCCATGTCCAATGCGTTGAGGATAATCGAATCCAACACCTTTGGTGTGAGATTTGGATTTACTCCGCCGTCTGTCATCAGCATTAGGCGATCAAAATTTTTCGACTTCACAACAGCAATATGCGACAGTAGCCGATTGGTGCGAATTCCGGTTTTAGAATTCATTACCGCCTTTAGTAATGTGGAAGTCTCGATATCTCCTTTCATCAGGATCTCGGCTTCACCGCTTGCAATGGCTGCCACAGCATTTTTTGCAGCAACTTCGGGGGCGTCATCGGTAAAAATCATCGGAGCTACCCAGCCCAGTTTTTCAGCCTCATCCAAGACATGAAATAAATACGCTTGTTTCGGATTTACTACCGCAATTTTAATCGGCGGATAGTCGGAAATTTTATTATAAATATCACGAAAGGTTTTTAGCATGGCTGATACTCTTTCCACGACTCTTCTTTGTTCAACACTCGAAGCGTCGCTTCTGCTAATGCGTCCAATTCAAAAGACCCCGGATAAATAAACCGGCGTTCAATGAAAGGTAAATAGTCTGTTAATTGCTGAATCATCCTATCCGAAAATACAACACCTCCGGTGAGAATCAGCCCGTCTGTTTCGCCTTTTTGAATTGCATAGATTGCTCCGATTTCTTTGGCAATTTGGTAAATCATCGCCCGATAAATTAGGTTTGCTTGTTTATCTCCCTGTCTAATATTTTCCTCAACTTCGCGGATATCATTAGTCCCAAGATAGCCTTTTAATCCGCTCTCTTTGGATAATTGCAGCTCAACAGAATTTTTCGATTTATCCGTTGAGCACATTAGATTGAGCACCCCGGAGAGAGGGAGAGCACCGGCTCTTTCTACAGAAAATGGTCCCATCCCAAGTAACGCATCATTCACATCTACAATATTCCCGCCTAAAACGGAAGCTATCGAAAAACCGGTTCCCAAATGCGCAACAATAAACCGTGTGTTTTTGAGTTCTTTTCCAATGTCGATAGCGGCTTTCCGCGCACAATACCGAATATTGAGTGCATGGCTTCTGCTTTTGCGTTCAATGCCTGGCACGCCGGAGATTCGTGCAACATCGATCATATCATCTGTGGTAACGGGATCAACGATGAACGATGGAACATTCCATTTTCTCTGCAGATAATTCGCAATGAGTGCCCCAAGATTTGAGGCGTGATTGGCATATTTTGCGGAACGATAGCTGTCTAACATGGCATCGTTTATTTTATAAACGCCCGCAGGTGATGGGGCTAACGGACCGCCTCGGGCTGCGATGGCATCTAATTGGTCAATAGACGTTAAAAAATCAGAAATGGAATGAATTCGGAAATCCAGTTGTCCTAAAACATCATCAGATAAAGCATGGTCTGCGTGACTCACAGAGTGGCACCACACACATTTTTCATTGTGGTAATACCCAACCTCTGTCGAGCCGGATCCGGGATTAATCGTGAGTATAAAGAAAGCGTGCTCCCTGTTTTATTGGATTAAAATGAAACATGGTAACATTTCCAAATTTTCGATCCTTATACCCGACATCCGTCTGGATTTCCTGCCCGACCGGCCTGCTGGCGCTTCGCTCAACCTAATCCTTACCTACCAACTCCATTCCCAATCGCAGTGCTTTTTCGTTCAAGGGAATGAGGTGATGGTGCCGTTTGGGGAGTACTTTTTTCAACGCCTCAAGAATAGATGAAATTTCAATAATCGGCTTAACCGCTAAAAATGCACCAAGGATGATCATGTTCATCGTACGGGGATTGTTTAGTTTTTTTGCTTCTTCCGCCGCCGGAATTTTGAAAACCTTAGCATCATCTCGGGTGGGCGGATTCATCACATTGTTTGCTTCATAAACGATATTCCCGCCGGGCTTAACTGCGGATTCAAATTTGTCCATCGACGGCTGGTTCAAAATAATTGTCGTATCAAATTTATTGATGATGGGCGAGCTAACTTTATCATCGGAAACGACCACAATACAGTTTGCGGTTCCGCCACGCATTTCAGGTCCATAACTTGGCATCCAAATCACTTCTTTGTCCTCGACCATCCCGGCGTAGGCTAAGGTCATCCCCATGGATAACACACCCTGCCCGCCAAATCCGGCAATAATAATTTCTTCGTTCATGCTATTTTTCCTCCTTCGGCGGGACTTTAATATCGCCCAGTTGGTAAAAGTCAAAAACTTCGTCATCCAGATATTTATTGGATTCCTCCGGGGTCATTTTCCACCCGGACGGACAGTTAGAGACCACTTCGACCAAACAAGTGCCGCCCTTTCCATCAATCTGATACTGAAGCGCTTTTTTAATGGCTTTTTTTGCTTTACGAACTGCTTTCGCACTGTTCACGGCTTGGCGTGTGATGTAATAAGCTCCCGGCAGTAACGCCAGCATTTCAGCAATTCTAATGGCATGTCCCATCAAATCCACATCACGTCCGTCAGGACTGGTAGAAGTCTTTGCGCCCTCAAGAGTGGTTGGCGCCATCTGTCCGCCTGTCATTCCGTAAATACCATTATTGATAAACACGATGAGAAATTTATCTCCGCGATTTACGGCATGGATGGTCTCTCCCGTTCCAATCGCCGCCAGATCACCATCACCTTGATAGGTAAAGACGATTTTGTCAGGAAATACTCGTTTAATTCCAGTGGCACAGGCGGTGGCGCGACCGTGCGCTGCCTGCTGTGTATCTACGTTTAAATAATTGTACGCCAGGACAGAACACCCGACCGGAGCGATTGCGATTGTTCGATCCATAACGCCCAGTTCTTCCACCGCTTCCATGATAAGACGGTGAACCACGCCGTGTCCACATCCGGGGCAGTAATGATTCGGAGCATCGTGGAGTAATTTTGTCCGCTCCCAAACTTCCTTCATGGATTCAATAACATTGTCTTTTATTTTTTCAGACATAATTACTGTCTCCTTTTCGGTGAATATAACTTTTTAATTTCCTCTAAAATCTCATCCGGCTGTGGAATCATACCGCCCATTCTTCCGTAAAAACCGACCGGTACTTTTCCGTTCACAGCCAGACGTACATCCTCTACCATTTGTCCGGCACTCATTTCTACAGTCAAAATTCCGCTTACTTTCGCCGAAAGGTCTTCGATTGCCTGATACGGGAACGGATAAAGTGAAATTGGTCTCAGCAGTCCAACCTTTAATCCTTCTTCTCTGGCAAGATTAACCGCTTTATGTGCGATTCGGGCGGATAATCCGTAAGCAACAAGCAAAAAGTCGGCATCTTCCGTTTGAATAGTTTCGAAACGCACTTCGTTCTCTTCGATTTTTCGATACTTTTTCTGAAGAATTTGATTCTGTTTTTCCATGTCTTCCGATTGAAGATGCAATGATGTTATCACGTGCTGTTCGCGACCGTTTACGCGACCGGTAGTAGCCCAAGACGAATGATTTGTGCGATTTTTTTCAATATCGTATTCCGGGAAAACGACCGATTCCATCATCTGTCCCAATGCTCCGTCTGTAAGTATAAGTACCGGCATTCGGTATTGGTCGGCGAGATCAAACCCGATGTATGTAAAGTCCGCCATCTCCTGTACGCTGTTCGGTGCTAACACGATGAGCTTGTAATCTCCGTGTCCGCCACCTTTCACTGCCTGAAAATAATCCCCCTGCGATGGTTGGATGGTCCCCAATCCGGGTCCGCCTCGGACAACATTCACCAGTAAGCACGGAAGCTCAGCACACGCGATGTATGAAATTCCTTCCTGCATCAGGCTATACCCGGGGCTGCTGGTGGATGTCATCACCCTTGCTCCTGCGCCCGCTGCTCCGTACACCATATTAATCGAAGCAATTTCACTTTCTGCCTGAACAAACGCACCGCCGCGTTTATGCAGTTCTCTGGACATATATTCCAGCAGTTCTGATTGAGGGGTGATCGGGTACCCGAAATATCCCTGCAAACCGGCACGGATGGCCGCTTCTGCCAGAGCTTCGTTTCCCTTCATTAATTGTTTTTTGTTCATACGCTTTGTCCTTTAGAAATTGGTCTGGTTGCCTTCACTTTTTTACCTTCTCTGTACACAGTGATAATCGCCTCCGGACATACCAATGCACAGTTCGTGCAGCCGGTGCAAGTATCGTACGAAAGGATGGAAAATGTATATCCTTTTTGGTTTAGAGATTTGGACATTTCGAGGGAGTCTTGGGGACATTCAATAACACAAAGGTCGCATCCTTTGCACTCTTCGGTTTTAATGATTACATGACCACGTATTTTTGCCATAATTTACCTTTTTAAGAGAGTTAAAATCGTGCCGAAATTAAGTACGCAATTTAGTGAAAATCACCGAAACAATTCAATGAATAGAACGGATTAGGATAAATGCCTGCCCGCCATTGGTTCGGAGGGCCTGCCCGTAGCAGGCGGGCCTGCCGAAGCCTTGGCGCAGACAGAGAAACTCCGTGTTTTTTACGGGGGTGAGTGGTGATTTGGTTCAGAACTATCGTAAGCCACCAGATTAAACAATCTTAGTAAGGATTTCGTTTATTTGGACCCGTAATTCTTCCGGTGGTCCGTCATTTTTCATTACAAAATCAGCCATACTCACTTTTTCATCGCAGGGCCATTGCAAGTCCATCCGTCTTAGAATATCCTCTCGTGTAAGTGTTCCACGATTTAATGCTCTCTCCATCCGGTTTTTTATCAACGATGTTACCGAAATAACATAATCCAAATGTTGGTCCAATCCGGATTCAAAAATAAGTGCTCCGTCCACTATAAAAATTGTGTGTTTTTCGTCCTTAGATATTTTTTTAAAGCGGCGATCAATGACTTCGAATAAATACGGATGAACCACGGCATTTAATTGCTGTTGGTGATTTTCATCCTGAAAACTAACTCTCGCAAGTTTTTTACGGTCAATGTGTCCTTCCGGATTTAGAATGTCTGTACCAAACTCCGCAATGAGTTCGCTTTGGACCGTATCATGCGTATCCAAAAGATGTTTTGCTTCTTTATCCGCATCAAATACATACGCACCCAGCTCTCTGAAAATAGCACTTGCTGTGCTTTTCCCGGATCCAATTCCGCCTGTTAACCCAACTTTTAACATCTTAACGCAACACCTCAATAATTCGTTCTGTTATTTCAGGGATTGTTCCCAATCCGTCTACTTTTTGTAGCAGATTCAATTTTTGATAATAATCCAACAGTGGGGCTGTGGCATCCCAGTAGACTTTCTGACGCTGCTTAATAACGTCTTCTGTGTCATCACTTCGCCCGGAGGTTTTCCCACGCAAGATCAAACGATTTATCAACTCATCCTCATTGGCATACAGACTAACAGCAGCATCCAGTTGGTGACCAAGCTCCGTCAGTATTTTTGTCAATCCTTCTGCTTGCAGAATTGTCCGCGGAAATCCATCTAACAGATAACCTCTTTCGCAATCATCCTGCTGCAAACGTTGTTCCATCATTGTCAAAAGTAACGCATCCGGGACAAGTTCACCGGCATCCATATATTTTTTAGCTCTTATTCCCAATTCAGTTTCTGCAGAAAGTTCAGCCCGCAAAATATCACCGGTGGACAGATGAATAATATCGTAATGGTCTTTCAAGTTTGTTGCCTGGGTTCCTTTTCCAACGCCCGGAGGTCCCATGAGTATCAGCCTCATTATGTGTTTCCCTTTTTCGTTATTTATTGGAAGGCTTTGCAAAGCCCTGTGCGTAAAGCCTTCTATTGATTATTCAGGTAGTTCATAGCAGTTACGACACCGTGCTTCGTACACGTCTGTTTCTCCGATAATCACCTGTTCAGAATCTTTGGTTGTTCGCTGTGTGAACGACGCCGGATTTCCGCATTTCACACAAATCGCCCATATTTTGTCGAGATAATCCGCCTCGCACATGATGAGCGGCATCGGCCCGAATGGTAGGTTTCTGTAATCGGTATCCAACCCTGCGACGACAACACGTTTATTTTGTTCAGCTAATGTTCTGCACACATCGATTAAATCATCGCTGAAAAACTGTGCTTCGTCAATACCGACCACCTCTGCATCTTTTGAAAGCTCTAGGATTTCATTTACGTCAGAAATCACGATAGATTCAAGTTTCCGTTGATTATGCGACACAATGTGATTTTCGCTGTAGCGGTTATCAATTATTGGTTTAAAAATGACTGTTTTCATTTGAGCAATCTCTGCCCGGCGTAATCTTCTGATTAATTCTTCTGTTTTTCCGCAGAACATTGGTCCGCAAATAACCTCAATCCAACCTGTGTCAATGGGGCGTGATGGTGTAAAGGGCATTAAATTTCCTATCCGATTATTGTGTGTATTTTTGTGCGAAGCAAATCAACCGCAACTTTATTATTTCCGCCTTCGGGGATAATCACATCCGCGAAATATTTCGATGGTTCAACAAATTGTTCGTGCATAGCGCGGACTGTCTTCAAATACTGATTTACCACAGATTGAAATGTCCTTCCGCGTTCTTGCATATCTCGGGTAAGCCGGCGAATAAAACGAATATCCGCAGGAGTTTCAACATAAATTTTTATGTCCATCAATTCTCTTAATACCGGGTAATGCAGTGCTAAGATTCCTTCAACTACAATCACATGATGGGGATCTACCCCAAGTGTTTCCTTCTTTCGATTGTGTTTGGCAAAATCATAAATAGGAACATCAACCGGCTTCCCTTTCATCAGGGAAATTAATTGGTGATTAAAAAGCTCAATATCTATGGCATCCGGGTGGTCATAATTTTTCTTTTTCCGCTCGTCCATTGACAGGTGGGAAAGGTCTTTGTAATAACTGTCCAGTTCGATGACAACAACCTCGCCTTTTCCGTATTCCCTAAGCAGTTGTTTAGCAATGGATGTTTTCCCGGAGCCGGTTCCGCCGGCAATCCCGATGAGAATTGGGTTAATATTCATGGTGTAATTTCAGAGTATTTTACTACTGTTATCAATCTTGATTTAAACAAATCGCAAATTTTTTATGAGTTGGGTTGTTTCGTTAACTGCGATGCGTCAAAAGCGTCCGGCATTAATTGCCTGCTTGTGGTTTCACGAACCTTGCCCTTTTCATCTGCAATGTATACCGGAATATCTTTGCATAAATCCCAGATGACCTGGCGACAGGCGCCGCAGGGAGAGCCTCCGTTTTTTGTCGCAACTGCAAGGGCTGTAAAACTACGATGTCCTTCTGCAACTGCACGATATAACGCTACACGTTCAGCGCAACATGTCAGCCCGTAACTTGAGGATTCCACATTGCATCCGCCGATAATGGTTCCGTCATCTGTCATGGCCGCTGCACCAACCCGGTACCCGGAATACGGTGCCACTGATTTTTTTCGCATATCAATTGCTTTTTGAATTAACGCGTTGTCTTTCATGGTGTTTCTATGTGTTGTTATGGGTTTTCTGCAAATAGGGTTACATAGCTTTCAAGCCAGAGGATGGCTTCAGAAATCGAAGGAATTGCTGCCGTTGAATGATTCCTGTTCTCAAAGGTGACCAATGTGATATTCAGGGCGTTTGCAGTTATCTCTGCAACAGAATATGGGACGATAACATCAGCGCTTCCATGATAAATTTGTATCGGCGCTTCCGGAGTCCAATTCAAGAGCGTGTTCTCTTCCAGTAACAATGTCCGCAATTCATGCTCAGGATTAGTTGTAAACCCCTCAATAAATGAAGGCTGAAACAAGTCTGCAATGACGATTGTCAGAGAATCCCGTATTTGGTCGCCGTTCAACGTACCATCATATAAAAAGGGGACTTTTTCTGCATAAGGAGATTGAAAAACTTCGTGAACGTTATTTAAGTCATAAATGGTGTTGTACGTCATGAAGACATATCCAAGATATGCAGGTTGGTCATAGGTGTCCCAGCTCAATAGAGTGGTTGCCATTCCTTCTATATCATAGGGTCCAGCCATCGGAGCTGATGCGGTAATCTGAAATTCATCTGCATAGTTTTCTTCGATTGTTTTGTGCGTCGCCATCGTCACATATCCTCCCTCGGAATACCCGGCAAGAAACAACTGCCCGTTCAGTTCTATTCCTTTTTCTGTTACAAATGTCCGGCAGGCGCGAAGAAAATCAACGACCGGTTCCGCCGATCCTTTGGCGTGAATGTATGGATGAATTCCATCGGAGACCCCCAGCCCGAGTCCGTCCGGGCAGGCAACAACAAAACCGTTCCCTGCAATCCAGATACCTTCTCCGGAATAATACGGATTGACAGATGCGACATCTTCCCTGCGAAAGATTGTGCCGTGATGTACACTCGCCAGCGGAAAGGAAACATCCGTTTCGGAAAGTGGTACATAAATTGCTCCGGATGCGATGGTTTGTTTGCCATGGACATCGATGGTATAATATTGAACACTGTACGCTTCAATATTGTACTCTGCCCATGCATCGGCGTGTATGGAGTCTGACGGTAAAAATTGATTAATATTCTCTGCAGTCAGTAATGGCAAGGTTTTTTTTGAGGAAACAATCTCTCCTCGCTGTATTTCGGGTTCGTGATTATCTTCGCACCCCAAGGTAAAAAGCAGGACAAACAAAAAAAGGAACATTGTAGCTTTGCTATATTTCATCATACAAATCTGACGAGTTTTTTTATACGCTCTAAACCGACACCAACCACAAAACCCCCGATATGAGCAAACCATGCAACACCGCCGGATTGTACCCCGATAGATCCGATTCCGTTTGTTAGTTGTTCTAAGAACCAAAGCCCAATTACAATCATTGCGGGCACGCGAATCGTGGTAAAAAAGAAGAACAGAAAGACAAAGACATGTACCCGTGCTTTCGGGTACCGCATCATATAGGCAGCCAAAACTCCGGAGATTGCCCCGCTGGCGCCCACCATCGGAATTCCCGATGTTGGGTCAATCATAATCTGTGCAACAGCAGCACCAATTCCGCACAGAAGATAAAAAACAAGGTATTGAGTATGCCCAAAGGCACTTTCAATGTTATCGCCAAAAATCCATAAAAACCACATATTACCAAGGATGTGAAAAAGTCCACCATGAAGAAACATGGATGTAAATAATGTAAGTACCGTCCAATGGTTTGGGATGAGTCCAAATGCGTAGATCAAATCGGCATTCGCAGTGCCGATTCCGGTTTGCAATAAAAACACAACGGCATTGAGTGCAATAATTCCATACGTAACATAAGGAATTAATATTCTTGGATTATCGTCTTTGTAAGGAAAAAACATTCGTAGATGTTCAGTTAATCGACGGAAAAGTTAACGGTTTTTTCTGTGTAATTCCCAGCCCTGTCTGAAATAAATATTATCAACTCATGACTTCCGGCACTTAGGGGCTCTTTTAATTGATAGGACATTTCTTTTTTTATCGGTTGATATACCATGAGGAGTTTATCTCCATCCAACGCCATTGTTAAGGACTGTTCATTTGGAGCGATTCCGGACAAATCATCTTTAACCGTTGCCGATAACACCTCGACATCCTCATAATCATAATGCCCGTCTTGTTCGGGGAAGGTGCGCACCACAACAGGTGGTTGAATATCCTGCAAAATTGTGACGGCGTTTATCTCTTTTAATTCTGCAATCAAAACCCGTTTTGCCAGCGTGTTTTCTGTGGGTAAGTATGACCATTTTTCAGTGTCCGGATTGTATGCATATATACCCAATCCTTTATCCAGAGCATATTCATCTCCATAACGAATTCCCACTTGAATTGACTCTTTTAACGGCATTTCAAACGGTTGAAGTTGATACACATCTGAACAGTGAATTCCATCAGGAACCGGTGCTGAATTTTCTACCTTGTCAATCCACATGAGTGTGGGATGGTAGACCGACCCTTTTCGTATGCGAATGGAGCAATTTTTATCTCTGGAAAGCACGGGAACAGTTTTTTCGGGTATCGCCAGTTTCGGCACCATCTCGTACCGGATAATTCGTTCAGTATCGTTTTGAAGTACAATGTCAATTTGATAAACTCCCTCAAATTTCTTCGGAAGCAATGCATCACTTAGAAAGGTCGCCGGATGAATTTTTGTAAGCGGGATTGTCTCGTATCTCTCATCTTTTTGTAATCGAACATTTAAACGACAGTCCAGCGGAGTTTCGGTATCCACCTGAAGAAAAATTCCGGCATCGGTGTGAGAAAATTCTATGTCTATTTTCGCCGTTAAGATGTCTCCATGTTTTTCACGTGAAGCCCAATGAAAAGGATAGGATACTGCTCCCATTTTATTCGTCCCGATAAATTGAAGGGTTTTTCGGGTGGTGTCCTTTTTTCTAAATGTCAGAACTAATCCATTGTCATTTCGTTTGGTTTCAATGGGTCGTACCTGTTTATCTGCAAAGCCGTACGCCGTAAAACTGTAACACACCACCGACTGGACTGGTATAAATCCCTTTGCCGGAGATATGAAAAACGTCTGCGTGTTATCGTCTTCTCTGATTAACTCAGCCGTAATAACTGAAGACGGGTGTGAAAAAATTATTCCGGTAGCAACCGACGTGTTCCCGGCAGTATCTTCTACACGAATCTCCACCGTATGATATCCGGGTGAAAGATAAATATATCCGTCTCCATCGCCTCCCGATGTGTTAATCGTGGCAGGCGGATGGTGTTTCATCCTGAAAAGTTTTTGAAACTCACCTAAATTTAATCGGGACAAACGATAATCCCGAACTACCGAAGCCAAACCGGATTCTGAAAAATCTAAATGGTCATACGTTATTTCGAACTTCTTACGGTCATCAATAATCAATTCTGTTTTATAAAATTGATATGAGTTCTTTGAATTTTGGATTTTGTCCACTGCTTTAACAGCAAAGCCAAAAACGCCGTCACAGTTAATCGTGTCGGGGAAATGGAAGAACCCTGCTCTATCTCGAAATAATGGAAATACTTGCGGAAGCGGACTGGCATTTATGTGGGCACCGGATTCCAACGGGATGATTGCTACCTCCTTTAGCGTGGGCGGGATTCTGTCCGGGATGGGAAATCCATTGGTCAACGGATTCAGTGGTTGTTCTTGTTGATTTCGTATTTCGAAGTGAAGGTGCGGGCCAAAGGAAGAACCTGTATTGCCTGAATGTCCGATGACCTCTCCTTTTTTTACAGGAACCATCTCGGGAGTAAAATATTGATTTACAAAATATGATCTGTTCTTGCCTTGGTGAACATCCAAAATCTTTTCAAGCAAGGGGGTAAAAAAGCTTAGGTGGGCATAAACCACGGTTAAGCTGTCCGTGGTTGTTAGGTAGAGCGCTTTTCCGTACCCTGAAAAATTTGAGACCATGCGTGAAATATGACCATCGCTAACGGCAAAAACAGGATGTCCTTCTGTCCCTCCGGTTCGTATATCAATCCCCATATGAAAGTGATCACCCCGAAACTCACCAAAATTGGAGGAGAGAGACGGATGAACCTCTAACGGCCATACGGGCACATCGGCGAAAACCAAGGACGCCAAGAGGAATAGGGAGGCTGAGATAGTAAGGCGATTCATATTCTGCACAGAAAAATGTCCCCTCAATTTATCCTGTATTTATGAACCACAAAAAGAGAAATTTGTAAAATAGGTAATAAAAAAGCCGACTCCATTTCTAAAGCCGGCTTGTGAGACTCATGAGCGTTTCCTGCTAATTTTTTAAGGCATCTACTTCTTGCTTCAGCGCTTCTAAGTCTTTGCGAAAATTTTCCAACTCCTCATGTAAAGTCGCTCCCGGAAAACCATTCGGAAACGAATGCTTGTCCAAATGATGTTTAAACCTCTTTAATTTTTTCCCTACTTTTGGATAATGCCCGGGACCAAAAAAGGTGTTGATATTCATTTCGTGGTCTCGTTCAGATAGCGTAGCTGTGATTTTCTTTATCCGACCTCTTCGATTTACGCGGATAGTTACTTCCTCTTCCGGTTTATATTCCCGGATAGCTATTGTCAATTCTCTTGCATTATTAATATCCGTTTCATTTATTTGAACAATAATATCTCCTGCTTTCAACCCTGATTTTTCTGCCGGACTGTCTTCTAATACTTCTGAAATCAGTACTCCGCGACCATCTCTGAGTCCGAAATACGTGCGGAGTTGTGGGGTTAAGTCTTGCAACCGCACGCCAAGAAATGAAGATCGTGAACACATTGATATCGTTTTTTCAGTCAAAGATTCTATATCCACATCGATATCCAAATTTTCAAGGACACCTTCCAATGACTCCAGTGATTTTAAGTCGTCTAATTTAAATTTATAGATTTGTGTTTGACCGTCTTTTTCAATGCTGAAATCCAGGACATTGTCTTCAACAGTTACGTCCACACTCATTTCAGATGTGGAATCTTCTTCTGTGACAATTTTTGTGACAATAATTGATTTGTCCTGTGCAAATAATAATCCAATCAACACCATTCCAGATAAAAACGTTTTGAGCATAACTTGTTCTCCTTTTTCTCATTATTGAACACTACGAAAATTATCAAATATAGTTCCATCGGAATTTGGAATAAGGTATATGGAACATAGGGATTTCTGAGTCCCCTGTTCATGCAAAAAGCAAAAATCCCTACATTGTACATTCTAAATTATAAATTCTAAATTATTTAGTATCGTATCGGGTTTTTGTTTAATTTCCTCCGAACATATTTTGGGAGGCATTATGAAACAAACACTTTTTATAACAATTATTATTGGAAGTCTACTCATTCCGACTTCAAGTGCTTTCGGGTTTTTGGGGTTTGGCATCTATGGGGGCAGTGACCAAATCAATCTTAGTGAAACGATCTCACAAAAAACGGATGGAGAGATTATAAGTGAAGTCACGCAATATCCTTTTGATCAGTCCGGTAGTTTTGGCGGATATCTCTATCTTGACATTCTTCCGGTTGTGGATTTGGAGGTTGAATATCAACTAACCTTTGGTATGTATGACTACCACTTTAGGGTATTTGAAGACGTAACCAATAACGAGATCAGCAACACCGGAAAGCAAGAATTTATATGGGGAAAAGGATCCGCTTATTTCACTGTACGGAAAAAAATGTTTGGAGCGGGAATTCCCATCCTTGGGGGAGTAAAGTTTCACACCGGTGGTGGACTAAATGTACACAATTCGATTCCAATTATGGATATAAAAATGTTGGAAGATCTTCGCGGTGAAGCTGAGTTGTACGATGAATTTAATGAAACAACAATGGGCGACATGATTGCAGATTACATGAAAGAGAATATGAAGACAACGACTGGTTTTCACGTACAAGCCGGTGCGCAGGTTTCGTTTTTAGTCTTTGATGTCTTCCTTAATTATCGATACACATTGGCAGAGATATTCCCCGGCAAACCCGGATACAGCAGTTTGAATCTTATGCTTGGATTGGGGTTTTAGTTTAGTGTGATGAGTTAGGCGTTTGGTG
>JACKQG010001366.1_pt1 | contig 33905 bp, 36 predicted proteins | sample 8237621 | NCBI WGS metagenome assembly JACKQG01 (sample SAMN15677084, study PRJNA649215) | marine metagenome | biome: marine; feature: Black Sea; material: saline water; isolation source: suspended particulate matter (SPM) from the Black Sea western gyre | collected 2013-06-09/2013-06-10 | depth...
GGGGGTCGAACCCCCACGCCGTAAAGCACTGGTTCCTAAGACCAGCGTGTCTACCAATTCCACCATCGCGGCAGGGTGGTAAATTTATACGCTTATTGGCTTTTGTACAAAGCCCGAATATGTTTTTTCAGCATTAAAGATTGAACAAAAACAGTGGTGGATAATCCAATCACCGTAATTTTCTGCCACACTACATGAATAACAAGGCCATTCCCCTCTTTTATAGAAGGCCCCCAATTCAATAAATAAATATAATAACAGAGAATGGTCATAAAAACGACATAAATCCATACTGATTTTTTACTCAATCCCACCTCATTTTTCATAATTGCGATAGAATGTAGTAACATGACCACTAAAAATAATTGAAATCCCAATCTTACTGCAAACATGTGCGCATCCGGATAATAATTGTGAGGAGTAAATCCAACGCCCATAAATGCTAATCCACAAATAATGCCTGCAAATGAACCTACCTGTGCCAATACTTTATTCATTTTATTTTTGTTTACAATGGCAGGCATCACTAAAAAGTATGCAATGAGCCCGACACATACCAACGTGGTTCCCATGACAAACAAAGTAGAGGATAAGAAATTTTGTGCACCAGAATATGTAATGGTTCTCCCTAAATCACTGAGGAAATTATGGGTCATACTATATCCTAATGTTGCGGTATCACGATGGGTTGAGCCAGGGTAACAATAGACTGCTAATAGTAACACCACAATAAACGTGTAATAGGCTCCCAATGCAATATTAATCAACTTCTTTATAGTTGAGGATGTGAAATTCCAACTAAACATATAAATTACTTTCTATAAATTATGATTAATTTTCAGCCAAAATTACATTCACCAACTGCACCACATCCAATACATTCAACTGGCCATCATTATTTAAATCACCATTATAAAATTGATCATCTTCAGGAATTTGTTGATGCAACACAAATTGTACTAATATGACCACATCTAATACATTTAATTCTCCATCATCATTCACATCACCACTGGGTGGGCTTTCAGTTTCAAAAAAGTAATATGGATTTACCACCGTTGAACTTCCTGAATATCCTGAGGTGACCAGTAAAAGTTGAGTTCCATTTGATGGAGGTGAAACCTGAAAAGAAGCCTCTTCATTCTCAAACATGAGTGGAATGGAAGATTCTAATGTATCTCCAGTAATGGTAAGCAGGTTGGTGGTAAATACAATTGGATTTGGCGTAAAAATATTTAATGTGGTATCTACTGTAGGTAACTCCAAAATATATGTTGATCCCCACTCAGTACGGATGTTCAAAATTTCATCTGAGAGTGGTGTTGTGGAAGATGTACAATATTGATTTGCCTCAGCAAAATATCGATTTGGCATGGCGCGTTCACCTGTAAAATATCGCCAAGTTCCATATTCAGTATATGCATCTGCCAATGAGATATCTATATCAACCAAACTCTCAACCGCATCACTATAAACTTGAAACATATCTACTGCTTCGGTAGCGCCGGTGAGTCCATAATTTTCCCACATTCTGTTCACAATGGTGGAATCACCATAAGCCTCCACTAAAAACTTCAACCAAAGGGCTCCACGATATTGATACAAGTCAACTCCAGAATTTAAGTCATATTCAGGATGTGTAAGTGGAGTAGTCACATTACAATTACCCAACATAGTCTGTAAGTGAATGGCATTAGGATACACAACATTCTCCATATAAGAAGCTGACTCCTCGAAAAACCAACCATTACTTATAGATTGCCCAGGAGGGCCGGTGGCAGAGTAGGCAAATCCAAATTGAATGGCATGGTGGAGTTCATGTGCAATGGCATAATAACCCCATGTGGGATAAGTCTCATGCATATTTGCCATGGTAGATAAAAATACATAACTGGTTTTTGCTGCCGTATAAGGCTCCACATTATAATTTTGATCAGGAATCGTGGCGCCAGCGCCATGCGGAGTAAGATAAATGTCATAGCGAGAATCCCCACCAAAATTAATACAATGACTTGAACTTGCTTCATCGGTAATTGACTCATCACAATCTGGGGGTGGCATGGACCAACCATGTTGAAGATATACATTTGCAGAATGCTCGAATTGTTCTAACACAGATAATGCAAAACCAATATTTGTTTGAGGATTCAACCACTCCCCCGAATGTAGAATAGTGTCATCTGCTGCTACCGTAAAATGAACTCTAAAATGGGTACTATCTACGATTTCATGATGATTAAATGTAATTCGATTATAATCTCGTGTCTTCTCTAAAATACATGATTGTTGAACTTCAGCATATAAAAATTGGATAGGAATAATGATGAGTAAAATCAGTCTAAACATCATGTGTTTAAAATTCCATTCACTATCTGTACAATATCTAATATATTGAGCATTCCATCTGTATTTAAATCACCCAGCGCATTATACTCTCCCGCTAAAATTAGATTTACCACTAAGATAACATCCAATATATTGATGACCCCATCAAGATTTAAATCACCCAATGTACTATTTGTTAATGTTTGTAATTCAACAGGAATTATGATTGGCGTTACAGATGCATTTGAAGTTATTATTAATTTCCCCATATAATTAGAGTTTTCTTCTAACTCAACGGGGTTCATATCTAATTGAATAAGTTCAGATTGCCCCGCTGATAACCAATTATTATTTGCGTCAACGCTCAACCAATTGGGAGTAGGAAGTAAATCTCCACTCCACATTGCACCATTAATTTCAGCAATGTGATTGCCTAACACATCAGACAAGATGGCCCCGCTCATTGCTGTCATTGGGTAAGATGCCACTAATGAGTTTGAACTTGAAAAGGATCCCTGATTATAAATTGGACTAAATCCAAAACCTCCATTATAAAGAGTGGAAATTTCATTACCAGATAATGCGGAATTGAAAATATGGACGTCATTAATACTTCCATTTAAAAATTTATTATAGTCACGCATATCTGCGCCTAAATAGGAATGTATAGAACCCTCTAAATATACTACACCACCATAATTTGTACCCATTTCTACACCATCAACAAAAATATAACCTCCACTAATCTGGTTTGATTGAACCACGACTACATGGTGCCAATTATTATCATTATAAGAATTTGGAGTTACCACCGCCCAATCATATCCATCTCGGTAGGTAAAAAAGTCTAATTGGCCACTACCATTAAATTTTAGTTGATGCTCCCCATTAAACCCCCCATTTCGTTGTTGGATAATTACTGCATTTGTGGAGGAAGATTTTACCCATAATGATATAGAAAAATCTCCGTTTCCTGAAAGAATATTTGCACCTAAATCTACATAATCATCTACACCATCGAAAGTTAGATATCCCTCTCCATCTTGATCTATCTCTGTAATAGTTTCATAGACTAAAAAAGAGCCTTCATCACCTGTATTTTGGATTTCCCTAATGACCTGTTGCTCAATATCAATGGGGGTACTTACTGAAATTAAATCTGTATTCAGTCCAATCTGTGGTAGCTGATTATTAACTACTTGTATAAATGAATCATTGATATCAAAGAAAATATTATCAGCACTTTTCACCATGATTCTTGCGCCAGTTAATGTGGGTAAATTGGGTACACTAATTTGATGCATTCCATCATTAGCTACATTTTCAGCCAGAACTAATTGAAAACTTTGCCCATAATCTATTGACAATAATATATCCACTTCTGATGAGTTAACCGTATTGGGGTCATTTGTATTTGCCACATCCCAAAATATTGTTTCAGAAGTGTTAGCCTGCCAAACGGGGTAGTCAGATTGTGATGTTACTCTAAATGGTCCAGAATTTTCATCTACATTAAATCGAATATTCTTATAGTTAAAAGCGCCAGAATGCTGATCATTATCTCTTACCAAAAGTCGCATATTCATTTCTCGAGAAGCAAAGGGTAATTTTTCAATATTCCCTGTAAAATAATTATTCTCTAACAAACTTTCCATATATGGAAAATATCTCAAATTCCCATCTTCATGAGCATCTACACTACAGAATAATGGACCTGAATCTGACGGAAATTCTGGCGGTGAAAAGCCATAATTGGCAGCATCATTTTGCTCCCAAGAATAGGTTAAGTTATCATTATTTTCCCCCACTGCTAAACCTTCTAAAACAAATGGTGTATCTTTGGGGATATAAAATCCACCCTCAGGCACCAAAACTTCTGGAATAATATTGGTGGTTGGCTCTTGGGAATACCCACGCTGATAATCATAACTGGCCCCTCCAAAAGGTTCATTTTGATATCGTATAGCAATATCAATAGTATGTGAACTGTATTGATCTCCAGAATTTCCGGGTAGGGTGTTTCCTCTATTACACATGGCAGTTCCGCCAAAAGTACTTGCCCATCCACCCTCAGAAGTACAATTATGAGAAGATCCTAAATTATGTCCGATTTCATGAATATGGATAGCATAACTGGGTAGGTTTGCCGAAGTTGACCCAGGAACATAAGCCAGGCCTCCACCATAACCGGTATTAAAAAGTGCAGCATACTCCCAGAGTAAATTATCCTGGGCAGTTCCATACCCACCTGGGCCAATTATAATTTCAATATGTGATAAAATTTGGGGTAATTCTTCATGCATATCATGAGCCGTAAAATTTATGGGGGTGGGTCTATCGTCAGTATAAATAAGTAAATCACTATCTTCAATCAATTCAAGACGAAAACTCATTTCACGAACCCATACTAAGTTTACTTGATTTACCATGGCAGCAATCCATGCAAGTCCTCCCTCGACGGTACCATCGGCAACTTCATTATTCGCTTCAGCGGTCATCATTCCCGCATATCGGTAAGTGACTAATTTATTCCCAATTTCGAAACAGGGCTCATCTTCACCTACACAATAGGGAAAATCTCGCGTATTAATTTCTGAAGTTTCAGGTGCTAAAACCGCACCTCTGCAACCACATCCAGAAATTTGATTTTCAATAGTTTCACCACTTAACCCAAATTCAGTATTGGAAATACGATATTCTCCATCAACCATTTTATCGATATAAATATTTTTACTATGCCCTAATATCAAAATTTTAGCATCATCACCCTTCAATGTAATACTCACTCTTAAATTGGGATTCAAAACGCCTCGCCCTGAGTATGTTTTAATTTGGGGATACCGATTGGCTAAACCTTCTGGCATAACCGGAGTTTCGAATATTTCAAATGGTAGAAGTTCCCCATTAGGAGTGGGGAAATTTAATTTTGTATCTGAAAATTGTTCCACAGCACTTTCAGGTGCACCACCAATATATTTTAATAGATCTACATGCCAAGAAGAGTCCACCTCTTCTGAAATCCCTACGCTCAAAAATAACACGACGAAAAATATTTTCATTACATTCCTAAAATTTGATTCACTAATTGTACAATATCTAATACGTTTAAAATTTCATCTCCATTCAAATCACTGGCAAAAAATTCACATGCATCAGGGACGCTACTCCCCAATATATAATTTACTAAATTTACGATATCTAATACATTTGTAACCGTGTCATGGTTCACATCCCCCAATTGCCAATCATTACAGTTTTCACCTATCAATTCGGTTATTACATAGTGCATCCACTCCGTATCAATTTCATTATTCGCATATTGAAGGATGCCATTCTGATCTACAATAAAATCGCGGGGATATGGTGAGCCATCATTGGGTAAATAATAATCCTGATATGTATTTCCGCCTTGCACACCGCCCGAACTTCCTGGATCAAATAAAATGGGGAACGTGAGGCTATTTTCTTCTACAAAATCATTAATTTGTGTTTGGCTGGAGGTATTAATTATACCCAAAACAATCACCTCATCTTGTGGATATGCCTGCCAAATCGTGGTTTCCATGTCCGATAACTCCGGACTACAAACGGGTCATTGGGGAGAGAAAAAGGCAATGACCACCACTTGACCCAAATGGTCAGAGAGCTGAAAAGAGCCTGTACCATTAGCCACATAATTCAATTCAAAGTCAATGGCGGGCTCACCTATATTTGCTCCATCAATATTTCCATTTGTTTCACACATGACTAAAGGCTCATCTGCGTCATTGGTATAAATTCGATACACCCCTGCTGAATTAAGAGAACTGGCATTATAAATAATTTCTACTATTTGACTCTCTCCAGGTTGGAGTTCATTTAATCCATTCACAATTTGAAAATGGGAGTTAGTGGTGTAGTCATCCGTTACTATAAGGGTTGAATTCCCATTATTAAATACTTCAACGGAAAGAGAATATGAATCTCCATCATCCACAAAAGGGTAATTTAATTCTAATGTACTCAAATCAATATCAGCACCCGAAACATCACCAAATTCAAATGCTTGGATGGATGCCCATTCTGCTGAATAAATAAAGTTATCTTTAGTGGCAATGGCCATGGTACGGTTACCCGTATTTTTGTACCCTACCCAATTTAGACTTGAACCATCCCATTCTAATATATCCACATCATCCCAATCTGAAACGGCCAATTTCCCTTCAAATGGTGAAATTCGATTGGCCATAGTATTCGTGTCAAAATTATCCAAAAAGATGGGAAATTCAGGGTTTGAAAAATCATAAATATTCACACCATCAGAACCAATAGCTACATACATAAACAAATCAATAATGGCAATATCCTTTACTGCATTTGAGGTTTCAACCATATTTACATAATTTGGATTTCCACTATTACTCACATCATAAATTTTTACATTTTGGTCATCTGCAATATAGGCATATCCATTTTTGAGACGAACTCCCCACGCATTTTCAGCAGGAATAGTGGATAGTAAACTTAAATTATTGGGATTAGAAATATCGTAGAGAAATACACCATCTTCATGGGCAGCCACTGCCAGGAGGTTTGCATCGGCATCTAAATTTTCAAGGATATAATTATTGGTACCATTTACTTGGCCAAGGTTTTGAGGATTTGAGGGATTAGAAATATTGACCACATACAATCCGTTAGAAGATGTAAAATAGGCATAATTGTTTATGGCTTCAACACAGTTGGCTCTTATGCCTTGCCCAAGTGTAAAATGATCTTGATGGTTGAGGGTGCCACTTCCAGAGATATCATAAAATTCGATACCTTGAACCATGGCAGAAATAATGAGGGTATTGCCATAAACCTCTGCATCCAAAATATGATTTGCCTGCGGGTCATGGTAATCGGTCAATGATAAATTCAGAGAAAAAACAACTGAACCCAGCAAACTAATAATATATCTTCTTGATAACTCCATCTTCTCACCCTCTTACGAACCTGAATTTAACCCTTTTTTTGCCTAAACCAAAATGATTAGCATATCGACGTTTTAACATCTTTTTTTCTTTTTTACTGAGAGAATGATGGTGATGAATCACAATTAAAGCAACATTATGCTGCCATTGTAAATCGGCGCGAACCGACTTTTCTTTAATAATAATTTCAGGGCTATGACCGTGATGGTGATGGTGAACTGCACATCCTGAAAAAAGGATGGCGGTAATTAAAATATATAGTTTCAAAATAACCTCCATGTTTTCAGATATGACCTGAATGGAGGTAAAATGTTAACTATTTATTTTAGTCCAATTTCTTGGAGGCGCTCAAACAAATAGGAACTTGCAGTATGTTTTGAGGATAAAACTACATGGTCATTGGGATGTAAAAATAATGGCATGGACATACGAGCCACATTCCTTTTATCAGATTTTGGATTTATAACTCGATGAGTTGTTGATGGAAAATAATTATTTGAACACATTTGTAACATATCCCCGGTGTTCACAGCAATAGTGCCTGGGTCACATTGAATATCATGCCAATTCCCATCCACATCTTGTGCTTGTAAACCAGATTCTGTTCCAGCACAAAGTACCGTAATAAGATTAATATCCTCATGAGCGGCAGCACGAACTGCACTTGGCTTTTCATTTCCAGATATGGCTGGATAATTAATAATTCGCATTAAATTCTGAGGACTATCCTCAATCATCTTTTCCAATGGTATGGAGAATTTTGACGAAATTTCTGTGGGAACTTCTTTCTCAATCCACTTTAGTAGCTGACAAGCTAAATCTACTAATTGAGAATAGAGTATTCGGGTTTTTTCTTCTAATAATTGAGGGCACCTCCCCCATGGATAAATATGAAAAAACTCCTTTAAATCTTTCTCATCGCTTCCTTTGGCATGCTCACTTTTAAATGGGAAGTATCCATCTTGCTTTACCGTATGGAATAAGTAATCATGTTTCTCAGAAGTATTAAAAAAATCACTCCATAAAGAATAAACATCATTTACAAGATTCATATCAATGGGATGATGATGGAGTATAGCAAAACCAGTTTGTTGTAAAGATTTTACAAATTGGCTAGGTGCTTCTGGTGAACGTAAATCAACTGAACGAACGTGGAGAGGTGACATTATTCAGATTAATTAGGAAAGTTGATTAGAAAATTTATTATCGTAGATATCTAAAACTTCACGTGATAAATAGGGTGGATATTGACCGTTACGTCGGGCTTTAATTTGATCACAAACTTTATAAAAATCCGCCTCAGTCTTGGTTTTATTTAGTTTTGTAGTTTCTTCAGCAGTTAGCTTCATTGGTTCTTGTGACATGGAATCTGTCTCCTAAATTAGGTTATAATTTACACGTCTTTCATATTTGAAAAATAGTGATATGATATGAAAAGTTATCTCATCAAACAATATGATAGCCGTAAATTATATGACTATTAAAGGACATAAAAATGACATTATCTGAACAAATACAAAGCGATATTAAATCAAACCCTATCATTGTGTATATGAAGGGGACTAAACTCATGCCCATGTGCGGATTTTCATCAACAGTGGTGAATATTTTAAATATGCATGGCGTTGAATACAAAGATGTAAATGTGTTGGAAGACCCTGAGATTAGGGTTCAACTTTCTTCATTTTCAAATTGGCCTACTATTCCACAACTTTTTGTGAATGGTGAATTAGTTGGTGGATGCGATATTACTATTGAACTTCATAACAGTGGTGAATTAGAAAAGGTATTCGCAAACGCAGGAAAATAGTTTGCACGAAAATAGTTATGTAAAAAAGCCCAGTTTACTGGGCTTTTTTATTTCAAAATTGAAACGGCTTTTTCAATTCCTTGAATTAGAAAGTCAATTTCATCAGTGGTGTTATACACATAAAAACTAGCACGAGCTGATGAGGTAATTCCAAATTTTGTAAGTAACGGCTGGGCACAATGATGTCCCACCCGAATACAAATATGTAGTTGATCTAAAAGTTGTGCCAAATCATGAGGATGAACACCGTCAATATTAAAACTGACAACAGGACCTCTATCTTGCGCATGGCCATAAATAGTAATATCGTCAATTTCAGATAACTTTTCTAACGCATATTCTGTCAATAATTCACCGTGTTCATGAATTACGTTGAGTCCAATTTTATTGATATAATCAATGGCAGAACCAAGTCCAATTACTTGTGCAATATTGGGCGTACCCGCTTCAAACTTCCATGGAAGTTCATTGAATGAGACTGCATCCATTGATACATTTTTGATCATTTCACCACCCCCCAAGAATGGATCCATTTCATTCAGAATTTCTTGCTTACCATAAAGCACACCCACGCCGGTTGGGCCCATCATTTTATGACCAGAAAAAGTGAAAAAATCGCAATCCATATCTTGTACATCAATGGGTAAATGAGGCGTACTTTGGGCACCATCCACCAACACTTTTGCACCCACTTCATGGGCTCGAGAAATTATGGCCTCTACAGGATTCACTGTTCCCAACACATTTGATTGATGAATCACGGCCACCAATTTTGTTTTCTCATTGATGTGATCTAGTGGCGTTTCTAACTCACCATCATCATTTACGGGGATGTACTTGAGTGTGGCACCAGTGATTTGAGCCACCAATTGCCATGGTACATTATTGCTGTGATGTTCCATTTCTGTAATGAGAATTTCATCACCAGGTTTTAGAAATTTTCGACCCCAACTGTAAGCCACCAAATTAATGGATTCTGTTGTGCCTTTTGTAAAAATAATTTCGACTCTTTGGTTAGCATTAATAAACGAAGCTACTCTATGGCGAACTGCCTCAAACTCAGATGTGGCCTTCTCGGCAATATGATAAATCCCACGATGAATATTTGCATTATATGCTGAATAATAATCTGCAATGGTATCTAACACCGCTTGTGGTTTTTGGGTAGTAGCAGCACTATCTAAATAGACTAATGGTTTACCATCAATCAATTGATTTAAAAGGGGGAAATCTTTGCGTATATCCACAGGATTTAGAGCATTCCCATTTGTAAACGGGCTTCATCAGTCATCATGTCTCGGTCCCATTGTGGTTCCCATACAAGTTCCACATTCACATCAAGAACGCCAGGAATTGTTCGGACTTTATTTTGTGCATCTTGGGCAATGGCAGGACCCATTCCACAGCCGGGTGCAGTAAGCGTCATTTTTATATTTACGAAACTTCCACCCGTGGCCATGTGCTCAATATTCATATCGTATATCAAACCTAAATCCACAATATTCACTGGAATTTCAGGATCAAAAACTGTCTTTAGTTGGTCCCATACTAAATCTTCATCAACAGGAATTGACAAGTCAACCTTAGAATGGTCAACCTGATGAACCACTGGTTCCAAACCAATTGCATCAGCATCTTTCCCTGAAATTTTTACCAAATTTCCATTTACAAATAATGTATAATCACCGCCTAATGCCTGTGTAATTCGTACGCGAGTCCCCTTGATGAGTTTGATTTCTTCACCTGCAGGAATCAAGGTTGCATCACAATCTCTGGTTACGGTTATGATTTCACTTTGCATTTTCTAAGTCCTGAATTTCATGATGAATTTTTGACATGGCAGAAATAAATCCGTTAGTGCGCTGACTGGTGATACTTCGGTTTAATCCAATATTTTCTAAGATATCAGCTGAATTTACCGATAAAATTTGTTTGGCAGTACGCCCATTCAGCAGTTTTTCAAGAATATTAAGAAGTCCACGTACAATGAATGCATCTGAATCTGTTCTAACCAAAAAAGTTTTATCATTATTTTGAGTACACTTTACCCACGCTTGGGAAGTACAACCCGTTATTTTTGTATGCTCATTTCTATCAACCTCATCTAATCCTATTGAACTTTTTCCCATATCAATGATTTGAGCGAACTTGTCCATGGGATCATCAAAAAAAGAAAACAATTCTTTAAATTCTGCTAATTGATTTTTGATTGTGGGCATATTCTCTACTAAGAAATCCATGAATTAATTTTCTGGTCAATATATTTTTTTATCGGTTCAAATTTAATTTGTTGCATCACTTCACTCACAAACCCTGAAACCAGCAAAATAAATGCTTCATTTTTGGGAATCCCACGTGATTGAAAATAGAATAATGCGTCATCATCCAATTGACCCGTCGTTGAACCGTGACTACATTTTACATCATCTGCATATATTTCTAATTGAGGTATGGAATTCATTTTGGCTGACTTGGATAACAATAAATTTTTATTTGATTGATGTGCTTCTATTTTTTGAGCATCTTTCCTCACTAACGTACGACCATTAAATACCCCTGTAGAGTGGTCAAACAATACTGATTTTGCAAATTGTGAACTATGTGTATGAGGGCTATTATGATTCACAACTATACTATTATCAAGATGCTGATTCTCTTTAGATAAAGATAGACAATTCAAACTGCACTCAGCGTTTTCTCCATTTAAATCTACATAAATATTACTTCGAGAAAATTTTCCACCATCTGCATATTGATAAAACGTATATCTACTATCTTCAGATTGTTTCACATGGAGGTTAGCCATATTATGTGTGTTTTCAGAATTGGATTGAATTCGAATATGTTCAACCTCAGAATTATTCTCCAGCGTAACATATACAGATCCATTTTGAAATAGGGATTTTGCATCCCCAACATGCTCTTCAATAAATGTGAGTGAACTACAAGCCTCTACATCAATATGTACTCGTGGGTTTACCATAATTGAGCTGTCACCATCGGATATAAACAATATTCTAATGGGGGTTTCAATAATTACATTTTTACCAACAATCAAAGAGACGCCACTATCCATAAATGCCGTGTTCAATAAATCAAATGGAGAATTTTCTGAATTGGATAACTGACCATTTTTATATTCTAAATATTCAGAACCAGTTAACAACTGTACACCATCAGGAATCGATGAAATATCTTGCTGAAAATGACCATTGTAAATCACAATGGATTGTACTCCATCAATTGCATACTGAGAGAGATTAAGTGTAGATTGGGGGGCATCTTTAATTTCAGAAATTAAAAAATGATTCTCTGTTAATGCGGATAAATTTGTGAAACGCCAGTTTTCCCATTTTTGTGTAGGGAACCCACTTGCTTCAAGTTTAGAGAATGCATCTTTTCTTAATGGGTGCAAGTCAGTAGAAAAATACTCTCTATCTAACATTTTTTGAAACTCGTTTTGATAATTAGTGAAGCTCATTCTTATATCCAGCTATAGCCTTTTTCTTCAAGTTCAAAAGCTAATTCTTTAGGTCCAGATTTTACAATTTTTCCATCCATAAGCACATGGATATAATCTGGTTCCATGTAATTTAGCATTCGTTGATAATGAGTAATGAGAATAAATGCTCTATCATTATCTCGATAATTATTGATTCCCTCTGCAACAATACGCAGAGCGTCAATATCTAAACCCGAATCAGTCTCATCTAATATTGATAATTGAGGTTGGAGGGAAATCATCTGTAGAATTTCATTTCTTTTCTTTTCACCGCCTGAAAAGCCTTCATTCACTGGGCGATGTATAAAACTATCATCAAGCTCTACTACTTTCAGCTTTTCACGAATCATTTTTAAAAACGTAACTGCATCCAACTCATCTTCACCACGATACTTTCGCACCGCATTTACAGCAGCTTTTAAAAAATACATGTTATTCACACCAGGGATTGCTACTGGATATTGAAATGACAGGAACATACCCTCACCTGCACGGTTTTCAGGTAGCATGTCAATCAATGATTCACCATTGAAATGCATACTCCCTTCTGTAACTTCAAATTTATCTCGACCGGCTAATACATTTGCTAATGTACTTTTCCCCGCACCATTTGGCCCCATAATTACATGAAGTTCACCGGGTTTCACTGAAAGGTCTAGGCCTTTTAAAATTTCTTTACCTTCTACGCTAGCATGTAAATTTTTTATATCTAACATTATTGGTCTCTTGATTTTAAGTTCTTGATAATAGATCCTTGATTCTGGATGATAGAATTTAAATCAAACATTAGACTCATTCTCATAATTAGGTGTGTCTTCTGAAATATGATATTTAGATACACTCTTTATAAAATTATTGAGTTTCCTACCGAGAATCTCAATCCGATTATTCAAATCCATATATAATTTTCCATCTTTAAGAGAACCCGTTTCATGCAAAATTTCTAAATGGTCTAAAGTCTCATCATTAGATGAAATTGCATAAGTAAGAAAACGTAAAAAATCATTTTTATATTTACGTCTCCCATAGCCCTCAACAATATTTGATCTCACAGATTTCATTGATCTGCGAATCTGTTGACCTTCTTCAAATTGTTCAAATTTTGGGAGATTTATTAATGTCATTTTATGGATATCGATAGTTAAATCTCTTGCTTCTTGCCAAATCTCTAATTTTTTATAACTCATCTAATATTAGTCATCCAGTACCCAGTATCCAGCATCCATCACCTATCCTACTGAGCCCTCTAATGTTACTTCCATTAATTTTTGTGCTTCAACTGCAAACTCCATTGGTAATTCTTTGAACACTTCTTTACAAAATCCATTTACTATCATAGAAACTGCATCTTCAGTAGAGAGACCGCGAGAATTACAATAAAAAAGTTGGTCTTCTCCAATATTGGATGTGGTGGCTTCGTGTTCCATTTGGGCAGTTGAGTTTCTAACATCTATATATGGAAACGTATGTGCGCCACATTGATCACCAATTAAAATAGAATCACATTGGGAAAAATTCCGTGCATTTTCAGCATTTTTCAATATTTTAACTTCACCCCGATACGTTTGCTGTCCTTTTCCTGCAGAGATTCCCTTTGAGATAATAGTACTTTTGGTATTTTTTCCTACATGAATCATTTTAGTGCCCGTATCTGCTTGTTGCATATTATTCGTTACAGCGACAGAATAAAACTCTCCAATACTATTTTCACCCAGAAGAATACAGCTTGGGTATTTCCAAGTTACTGCAGACCCTGTCTCTACTTGGGTCCACGAAATTTTAGAATTTTCTCCACGACATGCACCTCGTTTTGTCACAAAATTGTAAATCCCACCCTTACCTTCTTTATCCCCAGGGTACCAATTTTGAACCGTAGAATATTTGATTTCAGCATTATCCAAGGTTACTAATTCTACCACCGCAGCATGAAGTTGATTTTCATCTCGCATCGGGGCGGTGCAACCCTCAAGATAACTTACATAAGAGCCTTCATCTGCCACAATGAGTGTGCGCTCAAACTGACCCGTATTGGATGCATTAATTCTAAAATAAGTTGAGAGTTCCATAGGGCATCGTGTATTTTTAGGGATGTACACAAATGATCCATCACTGAACACCGCCGCATTGAGTGCAGCATAAAAATTATCCGTATGCGGTACTACAGAACCTAAATATTGTTTTATCAATTCGGGGTAATCTTTAACGGCTTCAGAGAATGAACAAAAAATCACCCCTGCTTTTGCTAAATCTTCTCTAAAAGTTGTGGCGATTGATACCGAATCAAAGACTGCATCTACTGCTACGTTTGCCAACATTTTTTGCTCGTCTAATGGAATCCCTAATTTATTATATGTTTCTAATATTTCAGGATCAACCTCATCTAAACTATCTAATTTCTTCTTGGGTTTGGGGGCAGCATAATAACTTATGGATTGAAAATCAATTTCAGGGTAATCAACCAAAGCCCATGTAGGTTCGGTAAGGGTTTTCCAATGACTGAATGCCTTCAGGCGGTATTCTAATAACCAAGCGGGTTCACCCTTTTTTTCAGAGATAAACCTAACTACGGCCTCATCTAAACCTGGGGGAAGTTTTTCTTGCTCCACATCGGTAACAAAACCATATTTATAGTCTTGACTAACTGCATCATCAATTATTTTTTGTTCATTGGTTTTCATTGATAGTTAAAAACTTCTATTATACTGAAAAACTAGTTCCGCAACCACATGTACGTTCTGCATTTGGATTATTAATTTGAAATCCCCCAGAGAGCATATCATCAGAAAAGTCTACTTCAGTTCCCTTCAAATACAACCATGATTTCAAATCACAATAAACCTTAATTCCATTTGAATTATACACTTTATCGAACTCGCCTTGCTTATCATCAAAACTCATATTATATGTCATTCCCGAACATCCACCTCCAACCACAGATACCCGTAAACCAAAACCTACTTTTCCTTCACCCTCTAAAATAACTTTTACACGGTCGGCGGCTTTCTCAGTTACTTTTATTTCTTCATTTGTAATTGGATTTTGAGTAGTTTCAGTCATGATTTACCTCTATTGTGTGATTTCACTTAATGAAATTTTGCTAAACATAGTTTTTAAATTGTTATTAATAATTTTTATGGGTTGGCGAATGTTGCAAACATCCATGAGTGAGCAATCTGAATCGGTGGTGCACTCTACCAATCCCTGTGGACCTTCCATCACTTCAATAAACTCCAAAAAGCTAAGATCATCTAATGATTTTTCAACTTTATACCCACCGTAGGGGCCTTGTACTGCTTGGATAATTTCTAATTTTGCCAGTTGCTGTAAAGTCTTTGCTAAAACTTCTTGAGGGATAGCAAATTTTTCAGCAATCTCCTTAGTTGAGCTAAGTTCATTCTCATCTTTATGTTGCATGTGACTTAATGCGATGAGAGAATATTCTAATTTTCGAGTTAATTTCAACATGATATTTTAATTGTTTTGCAGTGGTGTAAATTTACAAATAGGATAATTAAGAGGACAAGAACTAAATGCGACTAAAAAAGTCGGGTATAGAGTCTATAGAAGGGATAAACCTCTTTTTATGACAGTTCCCAAATCAGAATTTTTACTGGCTATAATGTCTAGTTTATCGCGTGCATCATTTGCCCACGTGGCTCCATCACCCAGTTCTAACAATTGCATTGATAAAAGCCAATCTTCAGGATATTCTGCTGTAACGATGGAATAAATTTCAGCAAGCTCTTCTAAATTTGGCGTGCTTGAATCTTCCCGTATTTCTCTAACTTTTAGATATAAACTATTTAGCTTTACATCAGAGCTCCCTAACTCTAATTTTGAAGAAATAATTATATTTTTGGGTTTATCATCAGGGAGAAATTGCTGAAAATTATCATAATCTGCAGGACCACCATAGACAGAAACTATAGAGCCTCCACATGTCATATCATAAGTACCCCACTCAGGTAAAAATAAAACCTCATCATTTCGGGTAACCGTGCAATTTTTAAAAATTAGAATGAGAATTCGACCATTGTCTTGGAGGCTTTTAATCAGGTTACCTTTAACAAGTACTCCCGATTCAAATTGAATTTCAATTGACTCACCTAATTTTAAATTTAACCGATCAATATCATCATCATTGAAGTCACAAATAGGCTTATTCAAACCTCTCACATTACCAACTGGTGAACCAAACCCATGTGAATGATAATCCCCGCCATGATCATCAAATTCATTGCCATAACGAGATAATTGAGTAGGCCCATCATATTGCAAATATGCAGGGTTCCCATCTTTATCAAGAATGATATTTTTTAATACTCCAGAAATTTGAACTTTCGAATCATATTCTGCAGTGCAAACTGTACCCGCTTCCTGTGCTTTCAACAATCCTTCAGCCCCCCCCAATCTGAACGCCATTGTTTCGGCCATCTCTTCTAAAACATCTGATAACGTTCCGAAATTGGGAGTTACAAATAATTGTGGTTGAGGCTCAGTGATATCATAACTGGTATTTATGCAATCTAAAGAAAATGGAATCTTTTTTACTTTATCAGTCAAGCAATTTTGGCTCTCACCAACTGAGGATAGTAATCCTGCACCATAGATTTTAGGGTCATCAATATGTCCGACTAAACCATACTCAACAGTCCACCAATTCATTCGTGCTAAATATGCAGCTTCACTCACAAAATCAAAATTTTCAATGGCAACTTCTAAATCTAATTCAGCTTTTTGGATTTGAGCCTCTGAAGAAGATGTGTCCTCCTTTACATCCGATAATTCACGAATTGCTAAATACAAATTATAATCATCTCGAGATGAAATAGCCTTCGCTGATACCTCTCCATAATGATGCAAATAAGCGGCATAATCAGGGTCAGCTAAAATAGGAGCATGCCCGGCAGCTTCATGAACGATATCAGGTGCTGGCGTATATGTCAAATGATTTAGTGTTCGCATATCGGCCGCAATAGCTAAAATCCCTCGAGATTGTAATTCCATGAATGCAGCAGGTGGAATAAAGCCTCGAACGCAGACAGCACCCCAACCAAACTGAGATAACTTATAGTCCATATCATTAACATGGGGAATTCTATCGATGGTGATACCCGTTTTTTTTAGTCCATCTAAATATGAAATATGGGCATACTTCTCAAAAAAGGCTTTAGAAATCCGCATGATGAATCGCCATACGGCATGATCAACTGCTGTATAGTTTTCATAATTTTGTTCTACAATAAATTTCCGTAAGTGAGGCGGAATGAATTTATGCGTCATAAGTTTTAAAAATTAAATGGTCTTAATGCGCGTGGTTTATCTAAAATCTCTTTGAGGACCATGGCTTTTTGAAGGGGCGTACCAAATAATTTTATTTCAGCTGGAAGGTTCTTCCTTTTCACAAGAGGCTCAGTGATTACTTCTTCCTGAATACTCTCTGGTTCCTCAACCTCAACGTCTTCAAAATATAATTCAGGCTCAACAAATTCATCTTCAAAAGCATCTTTTTCATTTGAAAAAAAGGGTTGAGCTTGGTTCATATCCATATTGGGGAGTTCCCCAAGCTTCTTCATTAAATTTTCAAAATTAGACACCTTCTTCTTTGGAGTTGATTCACCCTTCTTCTTCCCCTTTTTAGAAAAAAATGAGGAGAATAACCAAATCAATACCATAAAGATAAAACCGGGTTCTATTTCAGCCAGAAATGTCATCCTTTATTCTTGTGGATCTTTCCCAGAATTATCATCATCTCCCTTAGAAATTGATGAGCGCATATCCGTATCAGACTTTATATTTTGCATTTTATAATAATCCATAATACCCAAGTTACCTTCTTTAAATGCTTGGGCCATAGCTTGCGGAACTTGTGCTTCTGCTTCAATTACCTTCGCACGCATATCTTGCACTTTGGCTTTCATTTCTTGCTCCGCAGCAACAGCCATAGCTCGACGACTTTCTGCCTTTGCTTGAGCTACCTTTTTATCTGCTTCAGCTTGATCGGCATCTAATTGGGCTCCCACATTTTTACCAACGTCTACATCCGCAATATCAATGGACAAAATCGAATAAGCAGTTCCTGCATCCAAACCCTTACTTAAGACAGCCTTTGAAATAGCATCTGGGTTTTCTAAAACAATTTTATAGTTTGCTGAAGATCCAATTGCACTCACAATACCTTCTCCAACCCTCGCAATTATGGTATCATCAGTGGCACCACCAACAAGCTGTTCAATATTCGTACGCACAGTCACTCTAGCCTTTGCCATTAACTGAATACCATCCTTTGCAACGGCTGAAACCTTACCATCTGAAGGGCAATCAATTACTTTAGGATACACACTGGTCTGAACCGCTTCTTTAACATCACGTCCAGCCAAATCAATAGCAGTAGCCGTTTTGAAGTCCAACTCAATGGCAGCTTTATCAGCAGCAATTAATGCATCTACAACATTTGAAATATTACCTCCGGCAAGAAAATGGGTTTCTAAATCTTCCGAGGTAACAAAGCTCAACCCTGCACGGTGCAGATTAATAATTCCATCCGTAATGAGTTTTGGCGAAATTTTACGGATTCGCATGATAACCAATTTAAGCATGCCAATTTTACCCCAACCGATAGACACCCCAGATTGAATCCATAAACCCAATGGAACAAAATACAAGAATAAGACGATTCCAATTAATATTACTGGTAACATAGAAAACATGGGCATAACAACTCCTTTAATTATACTTTTTTAACAACAATTTGATTTTCGTCTGTATCAGAAACCAGTACCAATTCACCTGCTTCAATAAACTCACCTGTACTCATGGCCTGATACACTTTTTTATTAATTTCAACATGACCTGATGGTCGTAAAACAGTAACACATTTTCCCGTTTCACCGATTAAATTCTCATATCCTTTAGAAATGGAATACCCTTTTTCACTTTGTTGGCCCTCAACCGGAATTAACTTATTATAATAATCTGAACGTGTGAGTGCCCTGAAAATTAAGGTACCTAATATGAGCATTAAAACAAATGAATAGCTCATACTCCGAATTGCAATGTCAAAATCTTCAGGAAGTGGATATTCTCCAATCAACATAGTAAAAAGACTATAAATTATCATTAGAAAACCTGATATTCCTGCAACCCCAAAACCTGGAATCACCAGAATTTCTAGCAGAACCAATAATAATCCCCCACCCAAAATTAGCATTTCGGTAGAATCTGCTAGTCCAACCAATAAGTGTGAACCAAAAAATAAAGCCAAACAAATTAAACCAAGCCCACCCGGAACACCAAAGCCTGGGGATTTGATTTCGAAGAATACACCAATCATTCCCAGACTCATTAGAATGGGGGCAAATGATGGATTTGTAAGGAACCTTACCAATAATTCAGACCATGTTTCTTTTACTTCAATTACATTATTTTCATCGATATTTAGATGTTCTAAGAGAAGTGAAAATGATTCTGCTTGATTATCGGCAATTCCTAATTTTAATGCTAAGTCTGTGGAAAGGGTAATGAGTTTCCCTTTATGGAAGCCTTCAATTTCATGACGACGTAGTGTATCATTATTTACGGACAAAATATAATCTATTTCAATTTCCTCATCTACCATTGCTTGTGCAATCTCACGAGACCTACCGTTCGCTTCTGCACTTGCAGCCATCTCTTCACGCATGTAAGATATTACTTTTTCAGATGCTTTTTCACCTTCAGCATCAACCGCAGTTGCTGCACCAATGGTGGCACCAGATGTCATATAAATTGAATCGCAGGATAGAGAAATCAATGCTCCAGCAGAAATGGCTCTACGATTAATAAATGCAATAGTGCTAATATTTGAACCTAATATAGCATCTTTAATTTTTGTGGCCGCATCAACTCGACCTCCAAAAGTATCAATGTCAAATATAATAAATTCTGCTGAATCAGTTTCGGCAATTGTAATTGCACGCTGAATATAATTGGGTAAACCCATATCAATAGTGCCTTGAATAGGAACATGAACAACCGTTTGAGAATAAAGACTCAAATGCAATATGAGAAGAAGTGGCATGAATAATCGTTTTAACATGGGATTGAAATTTACATTCAACCATCCATTCGTTCAAAAACTAATGCAACTTTTTATAAATACTATTCATTCATACTAAGGCAAATTATTAATAAATTTCAACACTTGAATCAAAGCAATTTCAATACATTGAATATACTACTCCATATTATTAGTTTAAAGTTCAGGATTCTCCCTAGAGCCGTTGCATTATTTTTCGGAAGATGCTTAGGTGTATTCATTTATTATTTTGTTCCTCTGAGACAGAACGTGGCCACCCAAAATATAAAAATTGCATTTCCAGAATACTCCCCATCAACTGTGAAACGACTTTTAAAAAATACATGTAAACATTATGGCATGGTTCTCATCGACTTTTTGAGGCAGCCCAATTTGGATGTAAAAAATATTACTAATTTTGTTCAAATGGATGATGAGACAAAACATGTTTTGGATAAACATGATGGTGGAATTATTATGACAGGCCATTTAGGAAACTGGGAAGCATTTCTACCCGCATTGGGATTAAATGGATACCCCTTCGTGGTAGTCACCCAAACTCAAAAAAGTGCTGGCAGTCAAAAGTTTTTTAATGGCATTCGTGATTTCCCCAATATTTCCCTGATTCCACGAACAGGTAGTAGAAAAAAAATGTTAACCGTTTTGGAAGAAAAAATGTTTTTAGGATTAGCCAGTGATCAAAATGCCGGTAAACGTGGGGTTAAAATTCCTTTTTTTAATGAACCTGCATCCATCCCCAAAGGGGCTGCATTATTCCATTTAAAAACGGGTATGCCCATCATTGTGGGTTTTTGTATATTATCAAAAGGTTTAAAGTATAATCTTCGATTGAGAGAGATAAATTTATCATCAATCCCAAGCGAAAAAGAGGATGCAATAATCGAAATTAATACCCAATTTTCAGCATTATTAGAAAAAGAAGTGAGGGAGTATCCAGAACAATATTTTTGGTTCCATCGAAAATGGAAAAAATCAACCTATAATACTATAAATAAGTAAAAAAATGATATATCCAGCTACAGAAAAATATATAGAAATGGCAATAAATTCTCTAAATAACAGAGATGTAATTGTTTACCCAACTGATACCCTATATGGATTCGGTGTGGATGCCACCAATTCAGAAGCAATCCAAAAACTCAATCGATTAAAAGGCCGAAGCCAACCGTTAAGTATCGTACTAGAAAGCGTTTCAGAGGTATCAACTTATGCAGAAACTACTCCAGAAATCATAGCTGAATTAGAAAGTATATTCCCTGGTGAATATACCGTTTTACTTCCATCCGTAGATTCAGTGTTATCGCCATTGGTTTTTAATTCATCGCCATTAGTGGGTATCAGAATTCCATTTCATTTTTTCCCATTACAACTGGTAAAAACATATGGTAAACCCATTATAACAACCAGCATCAACCGACATGGAAATGCACCCTTAAATGATGTAACTCAAGTTGAAATCGACTTTCCAAATGTAGATATTTTTGAAGATAATGATCATATCCCATCCCAAGGGTCAACAATTATTGATATGTCACAAAACCCATACAAAATTGTACGCCAAGGTGATGGGAAATATCCCAAATGAGTTTATACATTAGAATACTTAGATATGTAAAACCTTATCGTCTTACTGTCTTTATTTCCTTAATTTCTTCATTTTTTTATGTATTGATGAATGCAGTTTCTCTATGGATGGTCAGCTCTCTAATTAGCAATATTATGACGCCAGGGGATACTCCTGATACTGTTGTCAAGACTTCAATTGGGGGGATTCACCAAAAACTGGAAAGTTTATCTGCATATCTTGTGGGTGGAGGTGGCCAATTAGCTCAACTCAAAATGCTCTGTATTTTGCTATTTGCAAGCTACGTACTTAAAAATATTTTCTTTTTCATAAATAATATTTCTCTTTCATTTGCTCAAAATAGAATGATAACCGATATTAGGGATGTACTGTTTAACCATATTCAACAACTCCCTCTTTCCTATTTTCATAAGAGTAAATCTGGAGAAATCGCATCAATAACATTCAATGATGTTTCAAACATGCGTGTTGCATTTACACAATCTATCCAAAGCTTAATAAATGAACCTATTAGTATATGCGTTTTATTAGGGATGTTGTTTATTATTAGTCCAAAACTAACTTTACTTACATTGACAATCGTTCCTATTTCTGCAATTTCTATTACAAAACTTGGACAGAGCATTCGTCGTCGTTCAAAGCGTTCGAGTATTCAAATTGCAGATGTAATGAACATGCTTCATGAATCAATTTCAGGGATTAGAATAGTAAAAGCTTTTTCGATGGAAAAGTTTGAAACCGAACGATTTAAAAAAGCAAATTATAAATTTTTCAATCTAACGTTCAGACAAGAAAAGGTGAAAAGTCTTGCCTCTCCAATAAATGATCTAATTGGTGTATCCATTGGAGTTCTTTTGATATGGATGGGTGGAAATGAAGTTATTAAATATGGTAATTTGTCCCCGGAAGGTTTCTTAAGATTTATAGTATACTTGTTTGCCATGTTGCAACCGGCAAGAAAGCTGGGGAATGTAAATGCTCAAATACAATCTGGACTCGCTTCAGCTGATAGAGTCTTTTCAATTATGGATACCCCTATTACTATAAAAGACCCCATTTCACCAAAACCCTTTACATCTTTCACTGAATCTGTTAAATACAAGGATGTAACCTTTACTTATGAAAATAGCGAACGTTCTTCTTTAACAAAAATAAACTTATCCATTAATCATGGTGAAGTTATTGCTCTGGTGGGTAGTAGCGGAGCTGGAAAATCTACTTTAGTTGATTTACTCCCTCGATTTTATGATATATCATCAGGTTCAATCACTATTGATGGTCTAGATATTCGTGAAATTTCACTCAAGGATTTACGCTCAAAAATGGGGATTGTTACTCAAGAAACTATCCTATTTAATGATAATATATTTAATAACATAGCGTATGGAAAACCGAATGCCTCAATTGAAGATGTAATCGCTGCCGCTAAAGCAGCAAACGCAGTTGAGTTTATTGAAGATCTCCCTAGAAAATTTGATACTGAAATTGGAGAAAAGGGTACGCGTTTATCTGGTGGTCAACGGCAAAGACTTTCTATTGCTCGTGCAATATTAAAAAACCCTGATATCTTAATTTTAGACGAGGCAACTTCGGCTCTCGATACGGAATCAGAGCGTAAAGTTCAACTCGCAATTGATAATTTAGTAAAAAATAGAACTGTTCTTGTAATTGCTCACAGACTTTCTACAATTGTAAAAGCGGATAGAATCATTGTTCTTGATGATGGTAAAATTGCTGAATTGGGTACGCATACTGAACTACTAAATTTGAATGGGCATTATAAAAAACTCTATGATATTCAATTTGGAGATGCTTCATAAATATGAATTCAGCTATAATTGTTGCTGGTGGAAGGGGTTCTAGACTTGGATTGGATCGCCCAAAACAATTTCTTAAGCTTAATGGGAAAGAAATACTTTCATATTCTGTTGATACATTTACAAATCACCCAAATATTCATGAAGTAATAATTGTTTGCCATAAGGACTGGATTGAGCATACAAAAAAATACTACCCAAAATGTATTGTTGTAAATGGTGGAAAGAGAAGACAAGATTCTTCATTAAAGGGTGTTTTGGCAACTAATATTGCTTCTAAAAATGTTCTTATCCATGACGCGGCTAGACCATTTATTACTGCTAAACTGATTGATGAATGTATATCAGCAATCAAAAGTTTTGATGCCTCTGCCCCAATACTTGATTCAAATAGCTCACTTATTGAGTTGAAAGATGGTAAAATATTATCTGTAAAACGGGATAATATTAAATCAGTACAAACTCCACAGTGCTTTAATCGGAATCTGATTTTAGATGTTCTTAATTCATCTTTAAAAGGCACTGATGAAATTGGAAAGCTTCTCCAGTTTGACAGCAACAAACGAATTAAACTAGTACAAGGGCACGCCAACAACTTTAAAATCACTATGAAATTAGACTTGATTCTAGCATCATCAATTCTTAAGGAATTAAGTTGATTACCCTTGCTACTTTTACTTTCAAGCGAACAGATAGACTCTTAAAGTGTCTTCAGACTATTGATTCTATCCATGTAAATGAAATTCTAATTTTTAATGATGATGAAACAGAAAAGTTAACTTTAGATGTATTAGGGGTAGATTATCCAAACATAAAAATATTTAACCCCTCAGATTGGAATTTCACTGGACGGAAATTCAGAAAACCTATTTACCTAAACAAAGCAATAAATGTGGCAAAAAATGATAAAGTTTTGTTTTCTGATGATGATGGGAGGTTCAACAAAGGTGCCATCGATTTACATCATGATACTTTAGATCATTATAATTTTTCTGCAGGAGCAATAATTCGAGATCGATTTCTAAATCGAGTTTCAAGAAGTATACTTCAAGGTACAAATTATGCTTTTAACAAATCCTTGTTTACAAAAATAGGAGGGTATGATGAAGCATTCTGTAATTCTATGGGAGGTGGTGATGTTGATTTTTGGTATCGACTTTATAACTATTGTCAATTGAATAATGAACCTTGTGCATTTCTACCAACTGCAATCCAAATGGTGACTGGAAAAGGTTCTAGGGTAAAAAAAAATATACAACTAAACCCAAGAGAATATACTTTGGAAAAACATGGTTTAAATTTAAGTGGTCCAATGTATAAATGGTTTCCAGATATTAGAGATAAAAAAAAGTGGATGACAATCATCAATGGATAAGATTAAAGTAGGATTAGTTACAGCTTGGGGTGAATGTGGGATGGGTTATCTTGCAAAAAATTGGGTTTATACTTTTGATAAGTATCCTGAGAAAATTGATTATCAAATCTATTCACGTGCTTACCCGTGGCTAACCCCCTTTCGTTGGGAAGGCCCTCATGTTGTAAATGGTCCTGAACAAATGGAAATCAATCATCCCCACTTTTGGAAATGGATAGATGAGTTTAAGCCTGATGTTATCCTTTTCCAAGATCAAAATATTTATGGCGATTCTGGAATGCAAAAAGAAACCGAACGATTGAAGAAATTGGGAATAAAGCTTATTAATTATCCTGATTGGATCAAACGTGGTGATGTAGAAAAATATAATGGGTTATATCATGTTAATCTTTCACATGTCGAACGGAATCATAAATGGTTAGTTGATGCCAATGTAGAAAACCCAGCCTTTGTTACCTGGGGAGTCATTTTAAAAAATTTTCCTTTTGTAGAACGAAAAGTAAAAAATAAAATAAAATTTTACATCAATATAGGGACTGGTACCCTTCGAAAAGGATATCCATCAATACCCAAAGCATTAGAAGCAATGAAAGGAAACTTTTTGCAAAGAAGGATTAATCCAAAAGAATATGATTATACATTTATTACATCCGCAGTTGCAAATAGTGAGCACCGCGTTAAAAAATCATTTGTAAAATACTTCAAGAAAAATGAGAAATGTGAAATACGATTTCAAACGGCTGACAATAGTGCTGGAGGATTATTTTCTACGGGTGATGTTTATATTTATCCAACTATTAAAGAGGGCGTTGGTTTAACAATTACTGAAGCAATGTGTACAGGTATGCCAGTAGTTACCACCAACTACCCAACTATGAATGAATGGATGGATGATAATATAGAAGGTCGATTGATTAATCCAAAAAAAATCAAAAGAGGCTCTATGCCTATGGATAAAGTTATAATTGACCCTGAACATTTAGCCGAGATTATGATAGACTATATTGATAATCCCAAAAAGGTAACCGAACACTCAATTAATGCCCGGAAAAGAATCGAAAAGGATTATAATTGGGATGATAGAGATGAACAAATATTAGAATTGCTGAATTTTTAAATGAAAATACTCTATATCGGTGTACATTCTCATATAGGCTGGGGAGCTGAATACTGGCTTCAAAAGTCATTTAGTGATTTAGATGTTGAGTTAGAATTATTAAACTATAGAGAGACTCGAAAAAAAGTTGGCCCTGAGGGACTAAAAAAAAACATTTATGAAAAGGCTTCAACTTGTGATATAATCTTCCTTCAAAGAGGAGATAAATTAAGCCCGTCATTATTTAGTAATATTAATATTCCAATTGTATTTTGGAGTACTGAGCCGATCCAGTTGAAATCTGACGTTGATGAACTACTTAATAGTAACCTCTTTTCGTGGATTTATATTCACTCGTACTCTTGCCTGGAAAGAGTTGAAAATGAATTTTCTCACATAATAAATAAAACTTCAGTAATGCATAATGCAGCACCAAAAGAAATCATAAAAACAGAATATATAAAAAGTCGCTTTGCAATTTTCAATAGAAACCTCTCATGGAGAAGAAAATGGTGGTTATTCCCATCCAGGAAACTTTATGACGGAATTAATGGTCGATATGGTGAAGAATATTTCAATGATTTAAGAGAATCTCAAATATCTATAAATATCCACTACTCTAATAAAAATTTAGATGACTTTGAATCTGGAATTTTTGAAGCGATGGCATCTGGTTGTGCCGTAATATCTGAAAAACTACATCCTCAAACATTAATCGATTTAGGTTTAGAGGATACTATCATTCAAGTTGATAGCCCTAAGGAACTTAGAAAAAAATTAATAGAATTAAAGTCTAATCATAAACTTATTAATGAATTTCAAAAAAAATCTATCGAAATAATCCTTAACAATACATGGGAAAATCGAGCTAAATCATTTATAAATAAATTTCAGGAGATTTGTCATTAAAAAAATATTACTTACTTACGGAACACGACCAGAAATAATTAAACTTAGCCCTGTGATAAGAGAAATCAAGAAGCGTAACCTTCAATTTAAAACCGTATTTACAGGGCAACATAGAGAGCTTTATGAAGATGTAAAAGACTTAGTCCCTACACCTGATTATCATCTTTCCATAATGAAAGAAAATCAAACATTGACTGATATATTATCTAATATATCCTTAAAATTTGGCGAAATATTAAAAAATGAATCTCCAGATTTACTCATCGTTCAGGGGGATACTTCTACCGTAGCAGTTACTGCATTGATTGCATTTTATGAAAAAATTCCTGTTGGGCATGTGGAAGCGGGGCTTCGAACCTATAATTTAGAAAGTCCATTTCCCGAAGAAGGAAATCGCCAGATTGTATCTCGATTTGCTCAGTATAATTGGGCACCAACTGAGTGGGCTGCAAATAATTTAAAAGATGAAATGGTAAATAATGTAATTGTTACTGGAAATACTGTGACGGATGCTTGTTTAAATTTTAATTTTCCAATTAGGTATGAAAATAAAGTTCTTATCACTCTTCATAGAAGAGAAAATTTTGGTGAGAAAATGATTACCCTATTTTCAGAACTTGAAACTTTGGCTGTTAAGTACCCTGAATTAGAATTTATTTTTCCTATGCACCCTAACCCAAATGTACAAAAATTGAGAGGATTACTAGAACATGTAACAATTATCAATCCATTAGGATATTCAGCAATGATGAAGTTATTGAGTAGTGTAAAATTAGTAATTAGTGATTCTGGAGGAATTCAAGAAGAATGTGCTGCATTTGGAAAAAGAGTATTAGTATGTCGTGATACGACAGAGAGGCCAGAGGGAATAGATGCGGGTTTTGCAAAACTCATTAACACAAATATTCTTCAAAATTTTGATTGGGCCAATAATAACCCTCAATGGAAGGGTAAAAACCCTTACGGTGACGGGAATGCATCAAAAATTATTGTGGATTCAATATTAAATGACTAAGCATCATTCTCATACGGTCGCAATTCTCGGTTACAATAATCATAAACTAACAATTAATGCCATAAAGCAACTTAGAAAAATTGGATGCGATGACTCTATCTTATTTTTTGATAATGGTTCCACCCCTTCATTTGAAAATTTACTAGATGATAAAAATATCATTTATTTAAGAAAAGAGGAAAATCTATTTGTAAATCCAGCGTGGAATGAAATATTTGACATAGTCGATACAAAATATTTAACTTTGCTAAACAATGACTGCTTTGTTGAATCAGATAATTATTTTAAAGATATTATTCCACACATGGAAAATAATGATATAATTATTTCATCTTGTAAAACAAAAAATGTGAAGTTTTATAATCCTATACTCAAATACATCTATCAATTAAAATATCGCTTAAAGTTTCAAGATGAAAAATTACAATTCACAAATAATGCCCGAAGACAAGGGTGGCTTATGACAATAAATTTAGATGTCTATAAATCCCTTGATTATAAAATACCAGACTATTTAAAAGTATGGTATGGAGATGATTGGATTTGGAGTCAAATGTTACTAAATGATAAAAATACTGCTATATACACCAATAAGTATGCATTACATGTAAAAGGATCATCTACTTCAAAAATTCCTGAAATCATTCAATCTGATGTAAAAAATATTGAAAAATTTGGAGATTGGTATAAAAAAACTACTCATATTATGCATGGAAAAAAATATGCTTAATTTGAGGAATCTAAATTCGAAAAGTCTTTCCGAAAACCCTTCTGTTGGGATAATCTACCTTACATATAACCGACTTTATTATACAAAAAAAACTCTACCCGCATTATTGAATTCTTCAAAATACCCATTCAAAGTACGAATTGTGGACAATGGAAGTACAGATGGAACCGTTGAATTTTTAAAAGGATTAAATCACCCTAACATTGAAAAGATAATTTACAATAATACAAATAAAGGTTTAGTGCAACCTACAAAACAATTTTGGAAAGAAACTAAAGCTGAACTGATAGGAAAAATTGACAATGATATTCTTGTCCCTCAAAACTGGATTGACAAACTAGTAATTGCACATAAATCTATCCATAACTTAGGAGTTATTGGATATTGTCATTTTAGAAATGAGGATTTTAATGCTCGAGCAGTTGGTTTAAAAGTAGAAACTATTAACAATATTCAATTTAGACGACAACCTTGGATTGGTGGAAATTATTTAATGAAGAGATCTACCGTTTTGAGTCATAAAGGATATAGACAAAGTCGAAAATTCTTTAAAAAAAGGATTCTCTATGGGTTTAATAAATATCAAGAAAAACTTTCTCAAAATGGTTTTATTCATGGGTACTTATGTGATAATGATAAATCACTTCTTACTTGGGATCATATCGATGACCCCCGACACCCTCTTTTTTTTAAAGACGAAGAATATTATAAAATAAGAAATATGAATGAAAGCGATATTGTTAGTTGGTATAAAAGAGATGCAAAGGATTTACTTCAATAGCTAAAGAGGGACAAAATGTTTAATAGAATTAATTTAATTCAAAGGTTTATTGACCGGTTAGATGCAAAATCATATATGGAAATAGGAGTATTTAATGGATACTCTTTCTTAAACATTAAATGTAAACGTAAATTAGGGATTGATCCTAAATTCCTAATAAAATCAAAAGAAAAATTTAAAGCTTATTTCAAAAATCCATCAAATTTTCTTAATGAATATTATACAATGACAAGTGATGATTTTTTTACAACTCATGTAAAAAAAATAAACTCCTTCTACCCAAAAGTAATTTTTATTGATGGCTTACATACTTTTGAACAAACTTTGCAAGATTGTTATAACTCGCTAAATTATCTAGCAGAGGGTGGGGTAATAATATTACATGATTGTAATCCACCCTCTGCTGCAAGCTCTACCCCAGCACTGTCAATTCCTGAAGCTGAACAAATTTGGAAAGCAAAAAATAATACTGGTTGGACTGATGAATGGTGTGGGGATACTTGGAAAACAATTCCATTTTTAATTAAAAATAACCCTGAACTAAATGTTTCAGTATTAAATACAGATTATGGATTAGGAGTTGTATCAAAGAAAAGAACACAAAAGAACACAAACTATACAATGCCTAATAATATTGATGAGTTTAAATCTCTTAGTTTTTCTGAACTAGAACTTGATCCAGTAAAAATGTTAAATCTCATACAACTGAATGAATTAGAGGGTTTAATTAATCTGCATACGAAATAATTAATGAAAATACAGATTACTAAATTCTGGCGAAATTTATTCATTGTTCTCCTTTGTTATTTTTCAATATTTAGAATTATTTTTCTAATTTTAAATTCGAGTACAAAATCTATTCCAATTAATACGTACATGTATTCGTTTATTCATGGGCTTCGATTTGATTTAACAACAATCTCCTTTCTTATCCTTCCAATTTGGTTATTATTTATTTTCATATCATTCCCTTTATTTCAAGGAAAATTCAATTACTGTTTCAAATACTTAATAAAAGTTTTCTTCTATTTACTAATTCCATTCACTACTATAATATTTATATTAGATATAGGTTTCTTTTGGGAGTATTCTACCCGAATAAACTATCTTGCAATTGAATATTTAAAGCATATAAACACCATTATAGAAACTATATATACACAATTTCCCTATAATATTTTATTATTTACGATTCCGTTTTTTATCTATTTGGAAATCAAATTCCTCCGTAAAAAACTTCAAAAAATACCTATTCCTAATTTTTTAAAATTCTACCAATGGGGTCTGTTTTTTCTAATCAGCGTAATAATTTTAACTATATCTTTGCGAGGAGGATTACAAAGCAAACCTCTAAATTGGTCACATTCTAATTTTTCTTCATATAGATTTACAAATGACCTTGCTGTAAATCCCATTTGGAATTTGGGGGATACGTGGAAATCCTACCAAAAAGAAAAATCAGTTAATCAATTTGGCAATGTAAAAGTTACTTTAAATGAATCTATAAATATAGCCAGAAATAAAATATCAAATGCGAACATTCAATATTTAAACGATGAATTTCCACTATTAAGAAATTCTACAAGCAATAGTGATAATAATGACTACAATGTAGTAATTATACTGATGGAGAGTTTTGCAGGTCAATATGTTGGCGTACTTGGGAATGATGATAATATAACACCCCAATTTGATAAATTATCCAAGGATGGAGTTTTATTTACCAAAATGTTTTCAGGAGGCACACGAACCAATAGAGGGCTCGCATCAACATTACTCTCATTTCCAACACTCCCAAGATATAAATCAATTTTAAATGATGCATCTATTAGTCAAAGTTTTTCATCAATTTCACTGGTGTTAAAACAACGTAATTACAATTCTAATTTTATTTTTTCCGGAGACCTAAAATATGATAATATGGAAGGGTTCCTCTCTACACAAGGCTATGATAATTTCTATGGAAGAGAGCAATTTGAAGATAATTTATTCCATACAACTTGGGGAGTTTCTGATGATGCATTATTCGATAAAAGTTATCAAATCATGCATAATCTTCAGGAACCATTTTTAACAACAATTCTTACTATAACTAATCATTCTCCTTATTTATACCCTGAAGATAAACCATTTGAACCTATAAATATTGATGATTCACAAAATGCTCGATTATGCGCATTTAAATTTTCTGATTTTGCATTAGGTCAATTCATGAAAAAAATGCAGGATTCCCCAATTTATGATCGAACCATATTTGTTATTTTAGGCGACCATGGATTTCTTTCAGATGAATTTGATCAAAATAAATCTATAGAGTTAGCTTCATATCATATTCCATGTTTGATAATTGCACCTGGTTTAAAACCTGAAACTAATAATAGAATCTCTGGCCAAATTGATATTATCCCAACAATTTTACCACTATTAGGAGGATCTTTTGAACATCATTCTTGGGGAAAGAACTTACTTTCAAATCCAACAGAATCTGATTATGCCATTATTATTCCATCTGGAGTAAATCATAAAATTGGATTTATTCAAGACGATATTTTTCTTATCTATAATTTCTTATCTGAACCTGAATTTTATACTCTAAATGGATTCCCAAAAAATATTAATTTAACTCCTCTTCTTGAGATAAATAATTCTCATAAAGATATGGAAACTACGATGCTAGGATTTCTAAAGTTGGCATCATATACATTAAATAATTATAAATGTGGAATCAATACTAATTGAGTAAAAACATAATAACTATCATTCCTGCCCGTGGTGGAAGTAAAGGTCTTCCCCGCAAAAATGTACTCCCTTTTGATGGTGAGCCACTGGTGGTACATTCAATTAATTATGCTAAAGATTGTAGCTTAGTGAATGAAATTTATGTTTCAACAGATGATGATGAAATTTCTTCAATATCATCAAATAATGGGGCTTCTGTAATTCAGCGTCCATTAGCACTTTCAGGAGATACCGCATCAACTGAATCTGCCATCGAACATGTTTTGTCAACACTAAAAGTAAAACCTGATATTATAGTATTACTACAAGCAACCAGTCCCTTTCGACCCAAAAATTCTTTGGGAAAAGCCCTTAAAAAATTTATAGAAAATAATTTGGACTCACTGCTAAGCATTTCACCAACTCATCGTTTCTTTTGGTCAGTGGATGAGAATGATAATATAAATGCAAAATATGATTTTCTTAACAGACCACGTCGTCAAGATTTGAAAAAAAAAGATACACGCTTTGTTGAAAATGGATCTTTATATATTTTTACACATGACCATTTTACCTCCATAAAAAATAGATTAGGCGGGAAAATAGGCTATATAGAATTTGACGAAAAATATAGTCATGAAATTGATACAGAATTAGATTTTAAGTTTTTAGAAACATTGGTAAAAGATGAATCCAATTAAAATTTTTGTTACGGGCGGAACTTTTGATAAAGCGTATAATGAGCTGAATGGACAATTATATTTCAAAGAAACACATCTCCACGAAATGTTAGCATTAGGTAGAAGCCAACTTAAGGTAGATATTGAAACACTCATGATGAAAGACAGTCTAGAAATGACTGATGAGAACAGACATTCAATTGTACAAAAATGTATTGAATCCAATGAAGATAGAATTTTGATTACGCATGGAACGGATACTATGGTTGAAACAGCCAAACTATTAGCCACGAAAGTTGCCACTAAAACCATCGTCCTCACAGGTGCGATGATTCCGTATAAATTTGGTAGTTCTGATGGACTATTCAATTTAGGTTCTGCACTTTCCTTTCTACAAACGCTCCCAAATGGAATTTATATTGCCATGAATGGTAATATTTTTAATTGGGATAACGTAAAAAAAAATAAGGAACTTGGGCTTTTCCAACCCTTAGAAAATTGATGATATATTTATATACTATTTTAATCGG
>JACKQG010001367.1_pt1 | contig 33886 bp, 29 predicted proteins | sample 8237621 | NCBI WGS metagenome assembly JACKQG01 (sample SAMN15677084, study PRJNA649215) | marine metagenome | biome: marine; feature: Black Sea; material: saline water; isolation source: suspended particulate matter (SPM) from the Black Sea western gyre | collected 2013-06-09/2013-06-10 | depth...
TATTACGTTCAACAGTTGAGGATTTTTAAGTGGCTGAAATTGATGCAAAATTAGCTGAACAGCTAAAACAGGCTGAGCCTACTGTCGAAGAGGCATTTGAGAAAATTGCAGCCGGCGGTAAAAAGAAAAAGAAAGCCGATATTCAGTGGGGAGATGAGTTCATTGAAGAACTTAATCTATCCCTTCAGAAGCTAAAGACACGGATCCCCTTAAAGAATCTGGTCTTTTTTACCCGTCAACTTGCAACCATGTTTGCCGCAGGATTAACGCTGGAAAAGTCGGTTACCAACCTTGCTGAAGAAGAGCGTCATCCTGGTTTTAAAAGGACCCTCACTAATGTTTCAGATGATATTCGCCGCGGTTTGAGTCTTAGTGATGCCATGGAAAAGCACCCTGCAACATTTGACAATTTATTTGTGGCCCTTGTCAAGGCAGGAGAGGTCAGTGGTAGTCTGCAGACCATTCTTGATCAACTAGCCTCCTATATCGAAGCCGTACATGATACTGCCCAAAAGGTGAAGTCAGCGCTTTATTACCCTTTTATGGTTTTGGCATTTCTGGTAGTAGTTATTGTAGCTATGCTCGTTTATATCGTCCCCAGATTTAACGAAGTATACCAATCCCTTGGTGCTGAATTGCCTATTGCTACGCAGATGCTGGTTCGTGTATCAGACGCAGTCGTTGAAAGCTGGGGTCAGGTTCTGTTTTTTCTGTTTGTAGGCTTGGTGGTTGTCTGGATGGTTGGCCTCACTCGGAGAGGGGGTTATCTGTTAGATACCTTCAAGCTGAACTTTCCAGTATTTGGCACCTTAATCAATTACAATATCTACAATAAGCTGACCAAAACCCTGGGAATTCTATTGGGAGCTGGTGTTCCGGTTATTCCCTCCATGCGTTTAATTCAAAAAGTAGTTGATAATAGGGTTTATGCCAAGGCTGTGGGCACGGCAACTGAATACATTAGAGATGGTTATAATATCTCTGCGGCCTTCAGAATTACGGAAAAATTCCCATCCATCATGCTGCAGTTACTCTCAACTGGAGAGGAAACTGGAGAAATTGATACACTCCTGGACAAGGCCTCTGATTTTTACGGTAAACAAGTTGATTCCATGGTGAACCGCATGACGTCTCTTATCGAGCCCCTCATGATTATGTTTGTCGGTGGTATGATTCTCGTGATCCTTATTGTGACCTATTTGCCGGTATTCTATATCGGTATGGCCATGAAGTCAGGTATGTAGGGGATAGGGGTTTATTGAATGATCCCTTCCGCTGAAATGATTACGTTTGGTATTTTGGTTGGAATTGTCCTTGCTTCATCGCTCACACATCTTTTTGCAGTAATATCTCAGGAGATATCCGTATTCTCCAAGAAACTGGTATGTGAATCATGTGGTGCGGTGCAACCACATTCTCGTCGAATCCCAATAATAGCAACATTTCTGCCAGCAAAGAAGTGTTCAGCATGTGGTCATGAATCACCACGACTCTATGTATTTCTGGAGTTGGCCATATTGGCATTCTCCATTTGGGCGTTCAGTGCTATGAGGCCTGTGCTGGCTCTCCAAATCAGTGTCCTCTTCTTTGCCCTGATTGGTGTGACCTACATGGATTTGAAAAAATGGATCATCCCCAATGAGTTCGTAGTCTATATCATAGCCATTGGTGTTTTTGGAATCACAGTTGATACTTTGAATCTAAATCACTCACTATTGGGGCTGGTACTTGCGTCGGTTGTTTCCCTTTTTATAGTTTTACCGCAACGCTTTGGTAGTGGTGATAAAACCCTGGCTTTAGGTGATGTGAAGCTGTGTCTGGCCGTGGCGCTATGGTTAGGATGGATTCTTTCAGCCTATGTATTTTTTATTGCCAGTTTACTGGCCTTAATTACCTGGTTAATTACCAGTATTTTTAAAGGTTTTTCCGCTCAGCGCAGAGTTCCCTTTGGCCCATTTGTTGCCTTGTCTACCATGATCTTTGGAATTGGCCGAGTATTGGACCCTCAGTTTGTAACTCATTTGCTTACCTTTAGATTTTAAAATATCTTGAACGAGTGAGACTTTCAGGGACAGGGTTTATCTGGACCATTCTTTACACACAATAATGAGGAGTATTATAGATGAGTGACGTCAGAATTTCAGGTTACGGTGACGATCTCACCATAAATGGTGTCCGGATCGGTGATCTGGGTCCCGCTGAACACGAAGCGATTGAACTTGCCATGGGTGGTCAGAATTATGCACCCCTTGAGGATGTCGTGGTGAGCCATGTTCAGGACAGTTCTACATTAATTTGTCGGAAACCAGATCCAGATGGCATTAAGGCATATATCGAAGAGGAATTGCTGGACGGATTGTGTTGCTATTCAGCTGTAAATCAGGGCCAACTTAACAAGACCATCGTGGATGCAGTTGTTGCTCATCTCAAAGATGAGAAGATTCCCACTGTCCCACGCTCAATCCGACATAAATATATGGCCGCCTTTCTCATGGCAGCTACATCAATTACAAAAATGGAGAAGGTTGTACCTAAGGTCGCTGGAGTTGAAGCTCCAGAGCTCATGGCCAAATTGTCACGCCGCTGGGGATATCGGGTCAAAGGCATTCCTGCCAATGAAGCTATCATAGTTGTTGCTGCTGAAAACTTCCATGGTCGTTCATTGTTTGCCGTATCAGCTTCTACTGATCCTGCGGCTAAAGATGATTTTGGACCTTTTCTGCCTGGTATCGAGGTCGTCCCTTTTAACGACGCAGATGCGTTGGAAGCATTGTTTAAGGAGAAGGGCGATAGAATCGCATCATACATTGTAGAACCCATTCAGGGAGAGGCTGGGGTGATCCTGCCCTCAGCAGGTTATCTGCCACGGGTTGCTGAGCTCTGCAAACAATACAATATTCTTTTCTGCGTAGATGAAGTGCAAACTGGATTTGCCAGAACCGGTGCACATTTTGCTCATATGCTCTATGACGTGCACCCCGATCTAATGGCCTGCGGAAAAGCAGCTGGTGGTGGCATTATGCCAGTATCATTTGTTGCTGGTCGCCGGGATGTTATTGATGTTCTCACACCAGGATCTGAAGGTTCTACCTTTGGGGGTTTTCCTTTGGCTTCTGTAACGGCTGTTTTTTCTATTAAAGCCATGGTCGATGAAAAACTGGCAGAGAACGCCAGAAATATGGGTGATAGACTCCTGGCTCACTTCGAAAGCATTCGTGCCGAATTTCCTAATAAAATTAAAGAGTGCCGAGGTGCTGGTTTATTAACCGCCTTCGAAATGTTTGACAAACCCGGTCTGGACGGACACAAGGTCTCATTGAAATTATTGGAGAATGGCATCTACGCCAAGGAAACCCACAAAACGACGGTTCGATTAGCTCCTGCACTCACCATTACTGCAGCAGGTATCGATCACATTGGAGATTCTCTCCGCAAAGTGATTAGAGATTTATAAAGAGGGTTGATTATGACATAGGTGGTAGGCTTCGACCAGCATACGTTCTGCGCGAACTACGGCTTGGCAGGCAAGCTCAGACGCCGGAAAAAAGGAGTGAGATGAACTATCTGGCTCCTTTTTTTATCATGTGAGTTTGGATAAACCCATTGGGGTAATTGGTAACCCTTTCGACAATCCACATATCCTTGGGAAGTTCTTCCTTAAATAAACTAATTCCCTTACCTAGGAGAACAGGTACCTGGGTGAGGATGATCTCCTCGATGAATCCAGCCGTCAAAAACTGTTGGACCACATTCCCACCATCCAGATAAATATGCGTATCTCCGGCTGATTTGAACTGTTGAACCAGGGTCTCTGGTGATCCATAGGTAAAATTTACTATGGCCCCATCTGGTAGGCTTTGGGGAGAGGATTGATGGGATAAAACTGTGACGGGAGTGTCACCATAGGGCCAGCTACCAAAATGCAGAACCTGATCAAAGGTCTTGCGCCCCATGACCAATCTGTCCACCGACTGCATCAAGGCTCCATAACCCATATCCTCTTTGGGATCCTCCGGGGGAGGCAGTTCATTGAGCCAATCCACACCACCATTCTCATCTGCAATAAAACCATCCAGGCTGATGGCCATAAATACAGTGAATTTTATGTGGTATTTCCTAGACAGGACGAATCACCATCAGGTAAAGTGCTATGAGAGGTAACACAGCTGCTATGGTTCCCAAAAATGCCCACCACATATTCAGAGTTTTATAGCGGATACCCGCCTCTTTCAAGGAATGAGATTCTTCGATGAGACGTAGCTGTTTCCTCTGAATGGGCATTAATCCAGCTACCCAAATGAGTGCAGATACTGTCAATAAGGCATAGCTATGATAGATCCAACCGTGTGCACCAATGCCCCCCAGTCCTGTTGCCAACATATGACCTGTGACAGCAATGAGGACAATACCAGGTACGCTAAATATAATATCAGTTACTTGTATCAATTTGATGGAAAACTTATGTACTGCTTTATCCTCTGCTCTCTGAGCAAGAAGTCGCCATACAGTGCTGATTATGATATTTCCCAGGAAGAGAACCACCCCGAGAATGTGAAGTACTTTTATCATGAGAAATGATCTCCTTTCAAGGCTTGAAACTAGACCATTCGCTGTATCGTCACAAGCCTTACGATTCTAAAAAATAAGCGTTCAAGGTTTTATCGCCAAAGGAAGATGTTATCATGTGGTATTATACCAGTTTAACTCTAGAATACGTGGGACGTGTCATACTTCGACAGGCTCAGCAAGACACACTTTTCGTCTCCCTGAGGCTCTCGAAGGGTAAAGGTAATCCAACTAAATTGGGTGCATTATGAGGTGCAAATGGTATTACTGGCCCTGGGAAAAGCCCTGCTCCCAGGAGAGCAAGGCTTACGGGAAACGGAGGTTGTGGGACCCGACCTGGCGGGGTACAGACCCGATAAAATCGGGCGGGGTGTTGACCCGAATTAACGGGCTGTCTGATCTTTCGATCAGAAACGCTTTATAAAGTCATACCCTCTTGACGACGGATATATGTGGGTACAGAGAGATCATCACTGAAATGCATGATGACATCTTCTGGTTCTGATTGTTGACGCTCGTATGTTGGGACTTCCAGTTTCTTACGATCTTCGAAGGTTTCCAGACGAGGAGCGATCTTTGGCTCCACAAAATCCTGTACTGGAGCTTCGATGACAATCTCTTCGACAGGTTTGGATGCAGCCATTGGAGCAGCTGGACGATATACTCTGGCAGGCTGTGTTTCTTTGTGATCAAATTTGAGATCAGAATCATGGTGAAATCCTGTGGCAATCACCGTCACTCTGAGCTCTTCACCCATGGTTTCATCAATGACTGCTCCCATAATGATGTTAGCCTGTTCTCCGACTTCTTCAAATATGAGATTTGCAGCTTCATCAACTTCAAATAGTGACATGTTTGGGCCACCGGTGATATTGATTAGAAGACCCTGGGCTCCATTGATGTTCGTGTCATCAAGTAGAGGTGATGATATAGCGGTCTGAGCGGCCAGTACAGCGCGTTCCTCACCAGAAGCTATGCCTGTACCCATGATGGCATCACCCATGCCTTCCATGGTCGTTTTGACATCTGCATAATCCAAATTGATGAGACCAGGAACATTGATCAAATCAGAAATACCACGGGTTGCTTGAAGAAGTACTGAATCTGCTTCTAAAAAAGCATCCACCATGGATGTGGTTCTCTCAACGATGGAGAGTAGTCTTTGATTTGGAATGACGATAAGGGTATCCAGGTATTGGCGCAGATTCTCCACGCCCTCTTTTCCACGCTTGGATCTTTGTGGACCTTCGCAGCGGAAAGGAGTGGTTACTATCCCGATGGTTAAGGCACCTATCTCTTTTGATATCCGAGCAACAACTGGAGCTGCACCTGTTCCCGTTCCGCCACCCATACCTGCTGTCACGAACACAAGATCGGATCCATCAAGAGCTGCGGCGATTGCCTGAGCATCTTCTTCAGCAGCAGCTTCACCTACATGAAGCTTTGCACCTGCACCAAGACCCTTGGTAATGGTTTTACCAATCTGGATTTTGACATCGGCCTTACTGTTATCCAATGCCTGAGCATCAGTATTGACGGCGATAAATTCCACGCCTGAAAGTTCTGAATCGACCATGCGATCGATGGCATTGCTACCTGCACCACCAACACCGATAACCCGGATTCGAGCCTTCTGTTCTTTTAAGCTGTCAAATTCAAATAACATGTGTGTATCCTCCGTTTTGGATGTGTTTTCTTATTAAAAATTTTTCTGAAAAAAATCAGTTATCGTTTTAAAGAGTCGAGCAAGCGTTCCACTATCATAACGACTTGTCTCTTCTGATTGAAATTTTGCTGCATAGGCGATGAGACCAGTTGCAGTAGCATATTCTGGACTATCGATCCGTTCTGTCGTATCAATAAAACCGATGGGATTCCCTAGACGAACAGGCAAATCAAACACGCGTTTTGCCAGAGGGATAATTCCAGGAATCTTTGAGCCACCCCCAGTAAATACCAGACCGGAATTCAGATGCTTTATCATTCCGTTTTCTTCGAGATTGGCTTTGACCATTCTCAGCGTCTCATCCATACGGGCTTCGATATACATTGAGAATTCGGATTCATTAATATTGCGGTCCTGACGGCCACCGACACCCTTTACATCAAAGACCTTGTCCACTTCTGTTTCAGCGGTGAAGCAATGACCAAATTTGAGCTTGAGCTCGTCGGCTTGCTCATCCGTAATTCTGAGAATACCGGCAATATCTGAGGTGACCTGATTGCCACCAAAGGGGAGAGAGACAGTATGCTCAACACCAAATTTGGAAATGACAATGGCATCTGTGGTCCCGGCACCAATATCGATGAGACCCACACCAACTTTCTTTTCTTCTTCAGTTAAAACAGATTGGGCTGAGGCGATAGGCTCCAGAACAAAGTCTTTGACCTGACAACCTGCATGACGTACTGCAGTAATAATGTTTTTCGTACTGGCTGTAGCTGATGTGACGAGATGAACTTGAGCTTCAAGTCTGCGGCCTGTCATCCCAACGGGATTACGCAATCCTGCTTCATCATCCACAGTAAATTGTTGTGGAATTACATGGATGATTCTACGGCCATTGGGAAGACCAACAGCTTTGGCCGATTCAATAACCCGGTCAACATCTTCCTGGGTAATCTTTAATTCTTTTTCCAGGCCTCGATTGGACAGATCAGCAATACCGATAACTCCAGTTGCATTCAGGCTGGCAATATGCTCTCCTGCAATGCCGACGGTAATTTGGCCGGCTTTAATACCAGCACTTGCTTCGATATCATCCAGGGCAGTGCGTATGGCCTTGGCAGTGGCTTCGATGTCAACAATTGTTCCACGCCGAAGACCTGTGGAGGGTGAGCTGCTGAGCCCGACCACCTTAAGAATATCTTCATGATCTGGCTCTGCTGCGATGGCGCATACCTTCGATGTCCCAATGTCTACGGCTATGTATATTCCACGGCTGTTCATCGTGATTCTCGCTCCTTTACGATGACCTGACGATCAAATCGCAGATCGATATACTGATAGGGACTGATGATCCCTGAATCTGATTCTTCGGATATAAATTTTTCAAGAATGATGCTATTCACGATGGCATCATCCTCGTTCCCCAGAAATACGGAGGTCCCGTGCGTGGCTGATATCAGCTTGATGCCGCGTCTGTCATAGGAAATCTCAGAAATATCAAGATATAGATTTTGATGTTCTTTGCGAATCTTCTTGAGGAAACTGACTAACATCTGAACTGTCTCATCGGGAATGATCTGCCCAATACTAGTGCTTGGAACTTCCACATTGATCCCGGTAATGATGGGTAAATTGTAAAGCATTCCCTTGTCAGGCAATGGGAGTAGAATGGCCTTCTCATCAAGGGTCATGATTTCATGCATAGCGATATAGGCTACAGGAAGTACATCATATAGATAGATATCCAGAGAATGAGGATAATTTCTGGTGGCTTTCGCACTCCGAATGAGTGGATATTCCAGAAAACTTTCCTGAATTTCTCTAAGGTCGAGCCTCATGAGTGAGTTACCCAGGTAAACCTCTGTGAGACTCTTCACCCGTTCAGGGCTCATTGTGCGTTGCCCATAAAGGTTAATAGCTTCGACTTCATCACTTCTGAGTAGCGTGGCATAGGCTATACTCAAAAATCCTAACAGTACCACGGTAAGAAGCAGTCCTGCTGAGAAAATCAAACTCAGGGGTGGAATGATATATGTAGATGTCCTGGCCACTTACTTACCTTCCTCCAGGAAAAGTCCATGCAGTTTCCAGATGTCGCCAGCACCCATGGTAATAACCAGATCATTGGTCTGCAGGTTGGGCTTCAAAAATTTGTGGACATCTTCAATGTGAGAGAGCAGCTGGATTTTATCACTTCCGTGTTTTAGAATCAGATCAGACGTTACTCCGGGGATGGGAAGCTCGCGGGCTGGATAAATATCAGTCAGGATAGCGATATCTGCTATTTCCAGTGCAGCTGCAAATTCCTGAGCAAAATCTTTGGTTCTGGAATATAAATGAGGTTGAAATACGGCAATAATTCGTGAGGTTGCCCATCCACTACGAGCTGCCAATAATGTGGCTTCTATCTCTGAAGGATGATGGGCATAATCATCAACGAATTGGACCCCATTCTTGGAACCCTTGAGTTGGAATCGGCGCTCCATACCATGGAAGGACTCAAGTCCAGCTTTGATATACTTGAAATCAATACCCATCTCATGTGCAAGCGTGCATGCGCCCAGGGCATTCATGACATTGTGATCACCAGGCATATTGAGAACGATGTTACCCAACGTTTTACCACGTTTTACCACAGTAAACTTACTGGTGAAGGAGTTTACTTCAATATCAATGGCCCGATAATCAGGCATATTGGTTAAACCATAGCTGATGACTGGGTGTGGGCTTCGATTGGCAAGTTGCAACAATTCCGGGTCATCACCCTGCAAGACCAGCTGTCCTGACTCATCCAGTTTGGATATGAACTCAAGAAAGGTATCGCGGACATCCTGTAAATCTTTGTAGATATCCAGATGATCGGCTTCAAGCGTGGTCACGATGATCTGGGTAGGATTAAGAGCCAGAAAAGACCGGTCATATTCATCTGCTTCAACAACAATATGATTCTGTTTACCAAGACGTAGATTTGATTTCAAGTCTGGGAGGATTCCGCCAACCAGTATACTTGGATCGAGACCTGCTGCGATCAGTATCTGACCACACATGCCTGTCGTAGTCGTTTTTCCATGCGTACCGGCAATCGCCAGGATGTTTTCGTACGAATCTGCTATCTGACCCAGCAATTCCGCTCGACGAATTTCAGGGATACCCTGAGACTCAGCATATACTCGCTCAGGATTATCAGGTTTTACGGCACTTGAGTAGACCACCAGGTCTGCACCTTCAGCATGATTGGCTGCATGACCTATGAAGACTTGAATCTCGGCTTTTCTAAGAGAATTGAGTAATTCACTATCCATCTGATCAGATCCAGAGACTTGCTTACCCTGCTGTTTGAGTAAGAGAGCAAGAGCGCTCATCCCAATTCCGCCGATACCGACAAAATGAATATGTCTGGCTGACTTAAGCACTGGTGCTCGCAATTCTTATGATGTGGTTACAGATTTCTTGTGTGGCTTGAGGGCGACTGAGAGCAGCTGATGCTTTGGCCATGCCACTAAGTTTTTCCTTATTAGTGAAAATGTCAGTGAGCAGTGGGAGAAATGCACCTTCAGCAAGTTCAGGTTCAAGAATAACCCTGGCTGCACCAGCTTTCTCCTGACTTCTGGCATTGAATTCTTGATGATTCGCTGCTGCGCTGGGCAGGGGAATCAATATGGAGGGTAATCCAAAGTGATTGATCTCTGTAAGCGTCATAGCGCCTGCACGACAAACCATCAAATCAGCTATGGAATAAGCCTTATCCATCTCCTTGATAAATGGTTTGAGGACGACGCGTGGATTAGTTCCAATCTGCTTCTGGCAGAATTCGAAATCAGCTTTACCCGTTTGCCACAGGACTTGCATCCCCAGCTTTTCCAGATATTTGGCGATGCGATCAATAAAATGTCGGTTGATTGCCCTGGCTCCTTGAGACCCCCCCAGAATAAAGAGGGTAGGAATCTCCGGGTTTAAGCCGAATAATTCAGCGGATTCACTGCGATCGCTTTTACTTCCCATAAAACGAATGGGATTACCTGTCTGAAGCGTTTGAGACCCTTTGAGATGTTGACTGGCATCTTCGTAGGTGAGGAATACCTGTCTGGCCTTGGGTGCAAAAAGACGTGTCACCATCCCGGGGTAGCTATTTTGCTCCTGGAGGACGATGGGAATATGGTTGCGAAGTGATTGTCGAACAGGTACTGCACTGGCATAACCACCTGTTCCTACAGTAATGTGTGGATCAAAGGCCCGCAAAGCTTTGTTGGCTTTGATAATTGATGCGATCAACCGTCCAGGCAGTAAGATGTTTTGCTTCAGACCCGCCAGGGATATGGATCTGGAAAGTCCACGGATGGGTAGAGTCTCAAGCTTGAATCCAGCCTCTGGAATTAGACGCGTTTCCATCCCATAATCACTTCCAAAGAAGAGGACTTCCACGTCAGAAAATGAACTCTCTCTGGCAACGCATTCCTGTAATCTTTCAGCAATGGCAAGAGCTGGAATGATATGTCCACCGGTTCCGCCACCTGCAAATGCCACTCTCAGCATATTATTAGAAGTCAATGTTCAATACCCTTTCAGATGATAAAATCTTACCTGACTCGTTATTGGAAGAAATGTTGAACAGAATTCCCAGCATCACGGCAGTGGCCAACAGATTTGAACCTCCATAAGAAATAAGTGGAAGGGGGAGACCTGTTGTGGGTAAAAATCCTGTGACGACACCAATATTTACCATAGCAAAACTGAATAGAGAGAAACTGATGCCGATAGCCAGGAGCATGCTGAATGAATCAGATGAATTTCTGGCAATTCTCAATCCTCGCAGGAAGAGCAGCAAAAAGAGAAGTAGAAAGAAGGAAGATCCAATAAATCCAAATTCTTCACCTAGAATGCTAAAGACGAAGTCAGTGTGTGGCTCAGGGAGAAATAGATCTTTAACATAACTATTACCCAGACCGACACCGCCGATACCTCCATGAGCCAGACCCTTGAGAGAGTGATGTACCTGGAAACCTTCATTGGCCACATCCACATTATCACTAAAGAAAGTCATAATTCGTTTCCACATATATGGTCTGCTCCAGGCATAGACGAGTGCTGTTATAGAGCCAACTGATAAGAAGGCTGAGATATGACTGATCTGAACATTGCCCAGATAGAATAGAATGAGACACAGCATCATAATCATTAGGGATGATGAAAGATCCGGCTGTATGGCAATGAGAGCCACCACAGTGGAAACAATCAAGAAGGCTGGGAAGACACTTGTCTTGAAATCATGAAGCGTCTGTTGGTTGCGGTGCAAATAGTCTGCGATATAAATGATCATTCCAAGTCGCACAAAATCCGCTACCTGGAAACTGAAACCGCCTAGATATAACCATCTGGCCGGATGTGTCATACCCATTGACTTGTTATAGATCAATACACCGACCAACAATAAATACATACCAATGAGAATGAAATAGCGGAGATGTCTGAAATATTGATGTGGAAACCTGGAAAATATGATGCCCAATATGACAGCGATGGTGCCATTCATCAGATGACGTTTTAGATAATGCGATGAATCAGCATGTTGAGAGGTGGAAGCGGAATACATCACTACAGAACCAGCAACAAAAAGTATAATAACTATAATAAACAAGACTTTATCCAGGTGGAAATATTTCACATTGTCCACCCTTCATGGGCTTGGATAAGGGTCCGGAAATGATCACCCCTAGCTTCAAAATTGTCAAATTGATCAAAACTTGCGCAGGCCGGAGAGAGGAGCAGAACATCACCATCATCACCGTGATCAAAACAGTAATTAATGGCTGATTCGATGGTTTCAACCTTACGTGTTTGTAAAGCTGGACTTATCTGGGTCTCAATAATATCTGAAGCTGCTCCCACCAGGAGAACTTCTCGAGTCGATGCTTCCAACTGTGGTATCAGGGTTGTGAAGTCACCACCCTTATCCTTGCCACCCAGGATCAGCCAGAGGGGTTGGGGAAAACTGTGAATTGCCACCTCAGTTGAAGCAATATTGGTAGCTTTAGAATCATTGTAACAGCGGATGCCCTTGATTTTACCAACATACTCAATTCGATGGGGGACTGCTGAAAAAGTCATCAGTCCTTGAGCCAATATTTCAGGATCAGTAATGAAATCCATGACTGCAGCCACAGCGGCCAGGGCATTGCTTAAATTGTGCTTGCCTGGCAGAGGCAGTGCTTTGGCAGGCAGAATAGGACTCCACTCACCATTCTTCATGATACCAATTATGCCTTCAGCTAACATGGCGTCACCACCAGATGGGCTGGAAACTGAAAAATAACGGCTTTCATCCACAACCAGGACATGACGAGATAATTCTGGATCGTCTCTATTGATGACGGCGGTGCAGGTTTCGTCTAAATTTCTAAGCATCCCCAGTTTTGATTCATAATATGCTGTCAGACTGGGATATCGGTCGAGATGATCAGGTGTGAGATTCAGGATCACCGCCACATTTGGTTTGAAGGTGTCGATATTGTCTAACTGAAAACTACTGACCTCTAAAACAAAGATTGGCTTTTGTGCGACTTGATTCAGACTATCCATGAGCACTTCAGACGCGGCTACACCTACATTCCCACCAAGGAAACTGTCATATCCAGCAGTTTTTAGCAGGTGGTGAATAAGATTTACTGTAGTAGTTTTTCCATTTGACCCGGTAACAGCTATGATTGGAGCATCGATAAACCAGGAAGTGAGCTCAATTTCGGAGTAGAGCGGAATATGCTTACTTCTGATCTTTTGAACAATGTCAGCATTCTCAGGGATGCCTGGACTCACGACCACAAAATCACTTTTCAGGACATCAGGGGAATGATAACCAAATTCGAATTCTGCTTCGATGTCACCCAAAATCTGACGTTTTTCCGCATCAAACTTATCCGCATCAAATTCGCTGACGAGAACTTTTGCACCAAAATGCCGGAGTAAACGTGCTGCACCCATGGCAGAACGTTGGCTGCCCAGGACGGTGACGTTTTTACCTGTAATGTCAGATGGTTTCATATTACCTGATCTTAAATGTTGTCAGTGTTAAAAAGGCAAACAGGATTCCCATGATCCAGAATCGAATCACAACTTTGTTCTCATCCCAACCTTTAAGCTCAAAATGATGGTGAATCGGCGCCATTCGAAATAGCCGGCGACCTTCACCATACTTCTTCTTTGTATATTTGAAATAGCGCACTTGAATGATCACAGAGATGGACTCAATGATGAAGACACCACCTGCAAATGGCAGTAGGAACTCTTTCTTCAGCATGACTGCCACCGCCCCAAGTGCGGCACCAAGAGCCAGCGATCCGGTATCGCCCATAAAGACCTCTGCAGGCCGGGCGTTGTACCAGAGAAAACCAAGCGAAGCTCCAATAAGTGCCGCACAAAAGACAGTGAGCTCTCCTGCACTAGGGAGATATATGATATTTAAATATTGACTAAAATCTGCACGACCAGTGATATAGGCAATGCCAGCAAAGACCAGGGCTGCGATAGCCATAAGACCTGAAGCCAGACCATCCAGACCATCACTGAGGTTCACAGAATTTGAAGTAGCAGTGATAACAAAAATGACAAAGGGGATGTATATCCAGGCGGATTGCATGTCGAAAACCAGATCCTTGAAGAAGGGGAGGGTGGTAGCAGTTTCAACACCTTCAAATTCAGGATGGAGAATCATCACTGCACCTAACACCAGACCCAGACTAATTTGACCAAGAAGTTTATAGCGGGCGATGAGGCCTTTTTTGGATTTTTTAACCGCTTTTAGATAATCATCAATAAACCCAACGATACCCATCCAGACCACTGAGACGACCATCATTTGAATGTAAATATTGTCTAACCTGCCAAATAATAGAGTGGGTACCAGAATGGCACCAATGATGATAAGACCACCCATGGTTGGCGTTCCAGCTTTTGCAGAATGGGATCCAGGTCCATCAGTTCTAATGGTTTCGCCAATTTGCATGCCTTGCAATTTTTTTATGATCCAGGGACCCACAATAAAAGAAAACAAGACAGCTGTAATAGCAGCACTGGCAGAGCGGAAGGAGATGTAACGGAAAACGTTCAATGCTGAGAAATATTCTTGTAGGGGCAACAGTAAATGATATAGCATTAGTTGTTTTCCTTATATGCATTGACATAATCTTCCAGTTGCATTCCCCGAGAACCTTTTAGATAAACCAGATCACCTGGCTTGACTTCATCCAGAAAATGTTGGAGAGATTCGGCTTTGTCTTTGTTGTAATACAGAGACATAAAGCCTTGTTCTTTAAGGTGATGGGCAGTATTAACAACTTCTTCACCAAATAAAATGATGTGGTCAAATTGGGCCTTTAGCATTTGGGCGGCGACATTGATATGAGATTCGACACTCTGAACACCCAGCTCCAACATGTCGGCAAAGATCAGGATTTTACGGGCTGTGCTGTTTATTTCAGCCATGGTCTCAAAGCCGGCTTTTGCACTTGCAGGATTGGCGTTGTAAGCATCATTATAAAAATGCACCCCACCAACTTCTTCATGTTGCATGCGTCCGGTTTCACCAGCATAATCTTCCAGAGCTTCCTGAAGCTGATCAAAGCGAATTCCATTTTGCAGGGCCATAGTAGCTGCACAGGCAGCATTGAGAGCGATGGCCTTGCCGGGTTGGTTTAAATGAGCAGAGTATTTTCTGAATTGAAGGTCATAACAACCTAATTTATCAGGTCCTGTCAGGGTAAAACCACGCTCGGTTTCTACTTTGAAGCTATATGGGACATGATTGGTACAACCCTGACCCAATTCAGCCACTCTTTCATCATCCAGATTTACAAAGGCACGCCCACCGTTTGCTCCCAGGTATTGAAATAGTTCGCCCTTGGTTGCTTGAATGGTGTCGATATCATTGAAAAACTCAGTATGGGCCAGACTGATATTGGTAATGACCCCCTGATCTGGCTGTGCAATCTCACAAAGATACTGGATGTCACCTTTTTGACTGGCACCCATTTCAATAACTGCCATATCATGGGATTTATCCAATTTCAGGAGCGTCAATGGTAAGCCGATATGATTATTAAAGTTACCATCTGTTGAGAGTACGGAAAATCGTTTACTGAGAATATGAGTAAGTAAATTCTTTGTAGATGTTTTTCCGTTTGTCCCTGTTATCGCGATAAGGGGTATCTTAAAAAGTTTCCGGTGTGCAGTGGCAAGGTCAGCAAGAGATATGACCGGATCCTCTGTCATTATCAGAGGGATGGAAGCTTCCCAATCTTCACATCCGTCCCATGAAGTGGAGGCCATGACTGCTGAAGCGCCACGGGAAATGGCTTTTGGGATATAGTCATGACCATCCACTAGGGAACCGATAAATGCAACGAAGATGTCTCCGGCATTTAAGCTTCGAGTATCAATACTGACACCGGTAATTGGGGACATGAAAGCCCCCTTAATGCTTACATCAGGGAGCGACGTAATAGTATCAGGTAGAATAGCCATGTTGCTCCATGAATTGATCTACAATTGTCATATCACTAAAAGGTTTGCGCTCACCCATGATTTCCTGGTAGGGCTCGTGACCCTTGCCCAACACAGCGACGATATCACCTTGCTTGGCCTCCAGTAATGCGGCATTTATTGCCTCTGTCCGGTCTTGAATGACGCTATAATTTGACCGTTCGCCACAACCGGCTATGATCTCCTGGATGATGTTGAGAGGTGCCTCAGTTCTTGGATTATCGTCGGTGATAATGGCCTTGCTTGAAAGCCGAGTCGCAATTTCACCCATGATTGGACGCTTTCCCTTGTCCCTGTCACCACCACAGCCAAAAACAGTGATGAGACGATTGTCTGGATAGGATTCGGCCAGGGTAGCCAGAACGGTTTCCATGGCATCAGGGGTATGTGCATAGTCAACAAAGACTTGAAAGGGCGCCTGGTTGGCAATCTTTTCCAGCCGGCCAGGTACCATGGGGAGCAGTTTTGCAGAGAGCTCCACCTTTTCAATATCACACTCCAACTCAATGGCTGCCGCATAGGCTGCCAGAAAATTGTAATAGTTGAAAGTTCCAACAGTATTTACCTGGACAACTCTCTGTCCATAAGGCGTATCCAGGGTGAGCTCCACGCCGTGGCGATTAATTGAATGGTCTAAAATTCTGTATTCTGCGTTGGAGTTGTACCCATAACGAATAATTTTTGCTACACAGACTTCGATAATACGTTCTGCATGGGGATCATCCATATTGACAATAGCCACAGATTCTTTTGGCAACCCCTTGAAGAGCAATTGCTTGGCAGCCAGGTAGTCCTCCAGGGATCCATGATAGTCCAGATGATCTTGAGTCAGATTGGTATAAACAGCTACGTCAAAAGTGAGACCATCTACTCGATTTTGTGAAAGTGCGTGAGAGGAAACTTCCAGCGTCACTGCTTTGGCTCCGTGAGCCACGAATTCGGCTAAAATTTCATACAAATCAGCGGATTCCGGTGTGGTATGCATGAGATCAATGTCCATATCATCAATCTGGGCACCAGTGGTACCAATGCGTCCGGTTTTAGATCCACTTTTGTTGAGGAGATGCTGAACAAAATAATTTGTGGTAGTTTTACCATTTGTTCCAGTGATGGCTACCAGCTTCAAGCCATCTTCTGGGTGACCAAAATATGTCGATGCGATGACAGGCAATGCCAATCTTGAATCTTTTACCAATATTGAAGCAATATTCTCTGGAATGACAAAATCTGACCGATCATATACAATGATCTGAGCACCATTTTCGATGGCGGTGTAGATAAAATCATGACCATCTGTAATGAGACCGCGAACGGCGATAAAAAGATGACCGGGCTGCGCTTGTCTGGAATCATAGCTGATCCCGGTGACTTCGGTATTCTGATCACCACGTGCTTCTAAAATATCTGGAACCTGATTGACAATATTAGTCAGTTGCATTATTCACCCAAATAGATTTCTACAGATTGACCTGCTTTAAGTGTTTTTCCCGCTGCCGGTACTTGTCTGATGACTCGTCCGCTCCCATGAGGGATTGGTTTGAGTCCCATGGCATACAGCCCTGAAAGACTCATCTTCAAGCTCATACCCTTTAAATCAGGCATGGTGACTTGAGTAGCGTTGATTTTAAGAACGGGGAGAGCGGCACTCAGTAATTGACCCTGGAGTGACCTCGGTGCTTCATTGACACTTTCATCTCTGTCCTTTGGTACAGAGGCCTGGAGATAAGGTTCTGCGTCTCGCCCTTTAAGATTGTAGATCCGTCGATAAATTTCCTTGGCAATGGGAGCTGCCACCATGCCACCAGTGTAACCGCCTGTCCTGGGGTGATCCACCGTAACGATCAATGTGTATTCAGGATCATCTGAAGGATAAAAGCTGGCGAATGAGGCGATATACTCACTCACATATTTGCCATTTTTTAGTTTTTTAGCAGTACCGGTCTTACCAGCTATTTTCAGGTTGGGCAGGAAGGCGTTATGCCCTGTGCCCTGAGAGACAGCCTTCTCAAGAATATCAGACATGGTATGCATGGTCTTTTCCGAAGCCACACGGCGCAATGCATCGATGTGATCAATTTTTTGCTCGTGACCTTTAGGTGTTTTTAGCTTTTGAACCAGCTGAGGTTTCATAAGTACACCACCGTTTCCGATGGCGGAATAGGCCATAGCCATCTGCAGCGTCGTCACAGAAACTTCATAACCAATTGCAATTTCAGATTTAGATAATTCAGACCAGGTTCTATTGTTTTTAAGAGAACCACTGCTCTCATAGGGAAATTGAATACCACTTTTTTCGCTGAACCCAAATTTTCTGGCAGTATTGAACATTTTTGATTCATCAAGTAGCTCAACTGCTTTGATGATTCCAATATTGGATGAATTCTGAAGCACTTCTGCAAAGGTTAAGTTGTCAAAAGATTTCCAATCCTTTACATCTATGCCATGAATGGAGTATTCACCTCCTTCACAATCAAAAACATCCATGGGATGGACCTTCTTGTCCTCCAGCAGAGCAGTGGCACCAACTACCTTGAATGTGGAACCTGGTTCAAAGGATGACATGATGGGGTGGGCTATCAAGGATGCTTCGGTGATTCTTGAACGAGAATTTGGATTAAAAGTCGGTATGTTAGCCAGGGCCAGGATTTCGCCTGTACTTGGATCAACCAGAATGGCTTCAGCTTTATCCGCCTGATGCTTTTCAACAGCATCCCGTAATTCTTCTTCAATAATGATTTGTATATCTACATCAATTGTGAGAAAACAATCATCGCCATTGATGGGCTTTTGCTCGCTAAAACCACCCCGAATTCTGGTGTTGCCGTGACCATCAGAGCCAAGTTCTCTCCATCCATCAATCCCAGCCAGTTGATGATTATAATGATCTTCCAGCCCTGAAAGTCCGTGGTTTTCTGTTCCCACAAAGCCAATTAAGGGTGCTGCGACATCACCGTAGGGATAATAGCGTCGCACCTTGGACTGAACCTGAACACCAACAGGGAGGGGGCTTTGGCTCAGTTCGCGACCAATCAGTGGATTCACATCTTTTTCAAGATAGACAAATGACTTTATGGTTTTTAGTTTGTTCAGGTAATAGCGTATAGATTTGTTGAATGTTTTGCTGAAGAGTCTGGCGACTGCATCTTTGTCTTTCACTTTTGCAGGGTGAGCTGCAAATGTGAAATGCTCTATGTTATCAGTGAGTTTTTTGCCGTTCCGATCATAAAAATTTCCACGCAAGGGTGATATAGACACTTTGTCTTCGAATTGAGACTGTAGAGCAGTGCCCAGATTATCAGGATCAATAACTTGTATATAAAACATCTTGAGCACCAGTGCTGCCCAAACCATAATGGAGGTAAAGACCACGAAGATATAGCGCCCACGAAATTTCTTATAGGTCATACTCATTTGAGTTTGACCCTGACTTCGCGAGTTTCTGGGTCTGGCTGAATGAGTCCCAGTTTTTCCCGTGCAAGTTTTGAGAGTTTATCTGGACGATGGAGGCGATTCCGTTCGCTCTGGACCAGATTGTATTCGCCGCGCAGTTTGATTTCGCGGGTACGTAATGAATCTAACTTCAATTCACCGGCCCTAACTTCTTCGCCGAGCCATATGTATAGAAAGAGTAAACCTGCGACAACAGGTATCATCCCTATATAGAGAATCGTTTTAAGGATTTCACTGCGGGTTTCAGTCTGCCGCATGCGAAGTCCTTTCAGCAACCCGCAGTTTGGCACTGCGCGCTCGAGGATTTAATTCGGATTCTCCCTGGCTGGCAATGACAGGCTTTCCTGAGATGCGCTTGAAGAGAGGAATTTTAACCTCACTATCCAACATGCCTGGTTGCCGTGGAATATCCTGAGACAGATTGCGAAAATGATTTTTCACCATGCGATCTTCCAGTGAGTGGTAGGAGATAACAGCAAGACGGCCGCCTGGGGCCAATACTTGAGTTGCCGTATTCAGAACAGTCTCCAAAACTTCCATTTCACGATTGACTTCAATTCTGAAGGCCTGGAATACGCGGGCTAGCGATTTATTGCGAAACCGTGGATCGACACAGCCAGCCACCGCTTCGCGGAGCTCATCAATTAGCGTCAGTCTTTTATCGGTTCTCATATTCACAATTTTTCGCGCTATCCGGCGGCTATTCCTTTCCTCTCCAAAACGGTACATGATGTCTGCAAGCTGTTCCTGCGAGTATTCATTGATCACCGTTTCAGCAGTAAACTCGTTTGATCTGTCAAAGCGCATATCCAGGGGACCATCGAGGCTAAAAGCGAATCCCCTTTCTGGATCATCCAGGGAGAATGAATTCAGCCCCAGATCCAGAAGGATCCCATGGACTTGCGTGAGTTTCAGGTCGGTTAGTACCTGATCCAAATTTTCAAAGTTTGTGCACCTCAGGTGCAGGGTTTGCTTAATTAGGGAAGTGTCGAATTGTGCGAGGGCAGATTCATCCTGATCGATACCGATCAGTGTAGCATCAGCATTTAACAGTAAGGATATTGCTTTGGAGTGTCCACCGAGACCGAAGGTGCCATCAATGTAAACGCCAGACCGATCGTTGATCATCAGCGCGCAAACCTCGTCCACCAGTACTGGTGTGTGACGAAATTTCGGCTGACTTACCTGATTCACGATGATCGAGTGTACTTGTCAATGGCTTCTATATCCTCAGCATCAAGTTGGAACTCAGTTTCCTCATAGCGTTTGAGAATGTCCGGATCCCAGATTTCGATTTCGTCGATCATCCCAATAATCACGACTTCTTTGTCAACCCCTGCATGCTGCAGTAGGTTTGCAGGTATCGCAACGCGACCCTGGCTATCGAATTTCAGGGGGGTGGCAAATCGAGTAGCCTGTCGTTTGTAGGCTCTGTGTGCTCGAAGTTTAGAAGAAAGCGTAAGTAACTCTTGTTCCTTCTCGCGCCATTTGTCAAGTGAGTATACTGCGATATTCTCTTCTTCACCTCGTGTCACCACGAAGGTGTCCTCACTTGTCTCCGGTAATGCTTTGCGAAATTTCGCAGGAATATTCAATCGACCTTTTGCATCAATTGAATAACGAAATTCGCCTGTAAATGTGTTAGTTCCCATTTCCCGTTTCAGCTTTCTAACAGTAGGGATAATTACCCACTATTAACCCTAATTTAGGGATAACAACCCACAAATCAAGAAAAAATGGTAAAACTATCCGATATAGTTTACGGTGGAGTATGGAGAGGGTGACGCTAATGGGGATGAATCAGGCAGATATAAATTTACATAAGTGCTTAAATAATAATATAATATATGCAATTCATTGAAAACTGAAATTCAGGAGAATGGAAGATTGTGGGTGAGTTGTGGGTTAAAAACCCACGTATTTCCCTTGATTTGGGAGGCTTATTACTAAAAAATAGGGAAGCGAACTACAGGGTTGGATAGGTTTGTAGATGTCCACCCGTCGAATCTGCAGTAACCACAAGCCAGGAATTACTAAATGGTGATCCTGGTAATGTATCTCCGTTTACGGAAATGAGGGCAGCCTCACCGGGATACAACCTTAGCTCTGTTGAATCGGTAAGGAGAATGCCCAGAGATAGGCCTGGCTCCTGGAACAAAGTGTCCGATTTAAGTTGACCATCATTGCGGATGATGGAGAGAAAGTCAGTCGAAGTAATCGTCAAACTATCTGCATTGGCCGAGAGGAGTGAATCTGAAATGTTCATTGATTCCAGACTCTCTGTAAGATTCATAGGGGGTAATAGCGAGGAAAGGGCTTTGGATTCTATAGGACTATCAGGTTCTAAAAGACTTTTTCCAACGATAATGACGATAACCATTATAATTACAACGCCTACTAGACGAATCAGATTACTCTGAGAGCCCTTTTCCATTTCCAATAAGTTCTGAGCTTCAGAAAGGGTGGCTCCACTCATATCGAGGGATGCACCTGAATCAGAAGCAATATTGCCAGAGACACCTTGTTCACCTGTCAACTTGAGCTCATTTTCAAGACCACGTAGAATATCCTCAACAGGATAATCGATAGCCTGCGCATAGGCTTTCATAAACAATCGGACATAGGGTACGGGGAGAATGTGATAGTCACCCTGTTCAAGAGCCTGCAGGATGCGAACATTGATTTTTATGTCCTCGGAGATCTCCTCCAGGATTAGTCCTTTTTTCAGGCGATGGTTTCTTAAGTCCTCATGAAATGCCACGATTGGTCCTCTTCGCTAAGTGCTGATGAGTTTAAGTATTTTTCCACGTAAATCAAGACCGCAGAAAGCGAGGACATGGCTTTTATGCATGATACTCCCGGGGAAAAGGGAAATGTATAATAGTTTATTTAAGGGTGATGGCGTGGTGACTGAGGAGATGGTTTAAATTCTCATTAAAATCAGATAGCGGCAATCCCACAACATTGTAAAAACAGCCTTCTATCCGATCCACAAAGACACTGGAGTAATCCTGGATACCATAGGCTCCGGCTTTATCAAATGGAGCTCTGGATTCTATATAGTAGTTTATTTCTTCCTGATGGAGTTGCTTGAAATGAACCTGGGTCAACACATGATGTACTTGATTGATACGTCTTGTTTTCAATTGAAAACTGTAGGCGGTGATCACCTGATGATTTCTCCCTGAAAGTTGACTTAGCATTTTATAGGCAGATGCATCATCTTCTGGTTTACCTAAAACTTCTTCACCAATAACTACGATGGTATCAGCACCCACAACAAGTGCATCTGGATATTTATGTGATGTCTCGGTAGCCTTGAGGGTGGCAAGATTGGAAGCATAAAGTGCTGGATCATGCCCAGCATAAGGGGGTTCATCCATATGACTGGGGATAACTTTAAACGAATACCCAATCTGCTCCAGGAGATGCTTCCTGCGGGGAGAGGCACTGGCTAGAATGAGCTGGGATTCAGGCATTAACGTGTGATGACGATCTTTTGTAAACTCTGAGCTGGTTTGCTGAAATCATCACTATCTGCTTCGATGACCAGGATATAGACCCCATTGGCCAACTGATTTCCAAAACGATCTCGGCCATCCCAGGGGAATGAGTTAAAGCCCTGGTTTTGATAACCCTGTGAATCAGATATTATTTTGCGTCCTGCCAGAGTATAGATGGCATACTGTATATCAGCTGGATGGGAAAGCATATAAGTGACATCCGTTTGATCCCGCATGGGATTAGGGAAATTGAAAAGATCGTAAATACGGAAGTCATTGGCTGCAAAAAACTCAAGGCGAACGCTGGCTTCATTGGGATTGTTTTGGCTGTCCCAGGCCTTGGCGGAAATAAGGTGCTCTCCAGGTGGAATCTCAGAAAGAAAGGCTGAGAGGCGACCCAGGTCAGAATGATCCAGGTCATACTCAAATAGTTCAGTGACATCAAAGGCGTTTTCCCAGTCTTCATCTATGGCGAGGGTAATACCGTGTCCAGCGACTCCCGTCAGGTTAATACCCTGTTCATCACTGATTTCTATTTGCAAGGCTTCATTGGCAGAAAAATGATCTCCATTGAGAAGTACCATGTTGTCAGAAATAAATAGAATCTCCGGTCCTTCATTGTCCAGTGCTGTGGAATCCGTACCCATAAATTTGAGAGTGTCGATATAAATGCTGCCATCCAGTCCTGTATCATCCCAGTACTGAATCCTGAGGATACCGCCAGTACCTGAATATTTAATATCCTTTGGAAGGGTAAAACTCCCGGAGAAATCACGATCATCCACAGAAATTAAGCCTCGAAAAATTCGTTTACCTGGCAGGACGTATGAAATACTCCCCGTGGTATTGTTGAAACTATTGTAAAATGATCTGGTCACAGGAGTCGGTGTATCGAAAACTGTGACGGCCGCTCTGGCATCCACGGCAAGAGAAGTATCAGCAACACCTGTGTAATTTATGGTACCCATAGCCTGGAAGACAGAAGGTGAGATGGAATCAATACTACCTTTCCGTACAGGAGAAGCCAAACGCAGGGCCGGATCAGAAAAGAGTATGTACTTCTCATTATTTGGATCAGAACCAGCCGTGATATTTTTAGCCATCATGACGGCATCGCCCACTGTCAACGACCTGCCTGCATCAAGTTCAGGAAATAGGAAATCAAAAAAGTCGGAAAGCAGGATTTCATTAAATACTGCATAGGTTTTGCGGGTGGTGGATAAAATTCCAACAGCTCCATTACTTTCCATGAGCATAAGCTCTTCAGGTACGCAGGATGAGTTCACATCATCATATTTCGCCCAATCGCAGGTTCCAGCCACCCAGAAGGGGAGGCGCATGCCTGTTTTGACCAGACCAAGATCTGAGGCAGTAAATACCTCTTCCTGAGCCCACACCGTTGGGGAACCATGCCCTAAATAATTCACCAGGAGCGTTCCATTGTACAGCTGTTGGAGAAATGCATCCCGCGCTTTTGGCTTTTTGATATAGGGTGAGTTGGGGTCTTGTACTTCTGGATATTCCGTGAGGTAAACCTTATTCACGTGCATACTGGAGGGCAATAGGTTGGCCAGTCCCTCTGTATCACGGATATGTTCATATTCCACTCTTGAGCGACTTGGCCGCAGAGGGTCATCTGCAACCAGGGTTACCGAATTACGCCAGATTCCTGGCTCTGGGGTCAACTCATAGCTGATAATTTTATCTATCATGATCTTGAGCTGATCAGTTGTCTGAGCTGGTAATCTGCCAATGGCAATATCTGGTAAGCGATCAAATTCTCCAGAGGCGATATGTGTATAGCGATCATCTGTGGCATAGGAGCTCACGTCTGTGTTGCCATCTTTTTGAAAGGTGGGTATGATCATTTTGCTCTGACCTGTAATATTCCGGAAATCATAATCTGTGTCACCGAGAAAGAGGACATACCTAAGCTGGGGGAATGCCCAGTTAAAGTATACATAATGCAAAAAATGCTTGATGGCCGCAGGATCTTGAGTTCCAGCTGAGAATTCGTTATAGATATCATCGATAAAGACAATTTCAACATCAAGCTGTTCATCAACTGGAACCTGTTCTTCACGTAAGGATTTTATTCTGAGTGCTTCTCCCTCAAATGCTGAGGGTGTGATAATGAGGTAGTCAGCCTGCATAGCTGTGTGGCGCAACTTTGGTTCACCCAGGTTGGGGGCTTCAGTAAGTACCACTTGGTCCGGCTGGTCATCGGTAAAACCAATCAATTCACGTAGACCATTTTCATCCATTCTGAATTGATTATTGGATATTTGCCATTCCTGGACAGTTGTTGGATCCGTGACATCCCACAAATGAAAGAGGGGGGTAGTATCATGAAAAATCATATTATTCACACCAACAGGAAGATCAACGGTCCCAAATAAGTAATCAGAAGAAGGTGCAAGCTGCCTATCATAGATCAACCTCAGGCTGTCAACATATAAAATGGAGGCGCTGGAATTACTACTGTACTTAATGTTCAGCGTGTTGGACCCATCACGCAGCATGTTTTCACCAGCAGTACCACTGAGGAGAATTTGTTTGTAAGATCCAGGTCTGTCGCTGACGTTAAATGGCACACCGTTCAACTCAACATCAAGAATATGTGTGAAATTACCAGCGTCATAATCAATGACCATCGTCGCGTTAAATTTTATTTCTGAACCAAAATCGAGGTAATTGTCAGTAAAGTTGAGACTGAACTGATCCGAACTTCCTGTAAGTTTTTCTCCAACCCAATTCACACCTGAATGAAGCTGATTGTGTAGCTCAGATTCATGGTAAATGCGTTTCTCATACGAGGTGATAGTATTGGTCACAGCTAAAGTTGATGCTTGCAGTGAACTGACATTGTTAGCCGTCTGTGTATCCTGATCAGGGATGCACAACCAATAATAACGTTGAATACCATAGAGATGAGTGAAACTATTGCTTTTAAAATTACCATTCAGAGGTTGGGCAAAAAAGAGGATCTCATCATCTCCACTCAATACACCATCTTCGAGTCCCGAAGTTTTCATGCTGATGGCTTGCAAGTTCTCTGGATTTGGTTCAGTATTACTCAACTCAAAGGGGAGTGATTGACCCTCATAGAAGGGGGCATACACTTGCCAGCTCGATGGATTAGAATCAGGTATAGTCCCAGGAAAGGAGTTCGCATTAATTCGTTGAATACCCATTTCATTGATTGGGAAACGATACCACTGACCAGGAGGCAGAGCATTAGCAATACGTTTTAAACTTTTTGGACTAATTTTAGCCCAATTTGATGCCATTTTCGAGTTGAGGTAGGTGGAGATTAAGTCAGTATCTTGCCGATTGCCCTTGATGGAATTTCCAGGAAAGGTCAGACGGAAGGTCATGTTTTCAAGGCGTTGACCTGTTTCTGCATAGGGCATGACCAGGATTCTTGCCGTATTGAAAGCACGAAAATCTTCCCCAGGGATGACATCAATAATTTGTGAAGATTGAACAATTGGCAGCTCCATATCCTCATGAACCATATTGCTTCCAATCTGACGGGAAAGCCGATGATCCTGACTGGATTGGGTATATAGAATCTCAATCTCAGGTAGCGAGCCATCAGGAGGCAATAGGATTGGGATGGTAAAAACAGGAAAGATTTTCTCCTGCTCAGGATCATATGAAAATTTGGCATCAGCCCAGCGAGGAAGTTGGATACTTTCTCCGCTTATCTCGTAATCATATAAATCAGGGGCTTTAATCTCTAATTCGATGGTCATACTTTGCTGCTGTACATCTGAAACCGTGATGTCCATTGCCGTGAGAGAGGTGGCGACTAAGATGAATGCAAATAGTTTATTCATGAATTCCTAAACGTAAATCCAGGCAGATTGTTCCTCAGTGATATTTGGTAATAATAATTGAAAAGTCCCTTCCACAAAGGGAAATGATCTACAGAGAGAATTTAAATATGAAAATAATTATCTAGAGCGATTGAACCAGTGAGGCTCCAATGAATATTTCAACTCGGCGATTGATCTCGCGTCCCGCCTGGGTATTGTTGTCTCCTATGGGTTGAAATTCCCCAAAACCCCCTATAGCAAAAATAGATGCTGATAGTGCAGTTCGCTCCTGGAGCTGAATCATGATTGACTGAGCTCTGGCTGCGCTTAATTCCCAATTGTCACGATACAGTGCGTTTCTGGTCAGGGGCATATTATCTGTGTGACCCTCGATTCGAATTTCAACAAGCCAACGTAAACCTGATGTTTCCAGCTCCTTCAAAAAGGAAGCATGTTCAGTGTCCAGGAGGTGAAAGATATGCAGGTTTCGGATGGAGGTCGCAACAGCATCTAACTGGTAGATGTGAGTATTCCGAGGCTGGGCAGAGGCAACCTCGAAAAGTCTTGGGTCGTCCAGTGTGATTTGTACACCTTTTGAATTGCGAGAGACTGAAATTTCTTCAATACCAGCAGCATTCATGACTTCTTGAACCTCGGTGGCAGCCTCATCGAGTCGATCATTTACCCAGGCATGTACTTTATTGATCTGACCGGCCCGGACTGTGATCATCATAATAAAGAAACAGATTAAAAGTGTGACCGTATCACCATATGAGAGTACCCAACTGGAGCGGGCATTACCGGCTACTTTCGCTATTCGATCTGCTCGGCTAGTCATTGTCGATCTCAATCAATTGAATATCCAGATAAATTTCTACACGGCGGTTTTCATCATAATTGCTTTCATCCACGAGAGGGTGAAAGGGACCATATCCAGAAATGGAGAAAAAAGATTCAGGAATGGTGGTCTCATTGATGAGGTACTGGGCTACCTGGTGGGCTCTGGCCGTTGATAAATCCCAATTATCCCTGAACCGAGAGGATCTTCCTAGAGGTACAGCATCAGAATGTCCTTCAATGCGAACATTAATTCTAACTGCCTTTCCTGAGGCCTCCAGCTTGGCAAAAATATCTTTGTTACGTATGGGGATTTTTTCCAGTTCCAAGCCACCGATGATCTGGGCCACGGTTCTAAGATAAAATATGAAATTGATGACAATCTGATCTTCACCAGATTCAAAAAAAGTTTGTTCACCAATCTCAGATGGAATGAGGAGTTTGATACCTTTGGGACCGGCATGTTCCACATATAGCCATTCCAGCTGCCGTATCTGTTTCTCATGCATGACCTTGGCATAAATAACATCTTTCATCTGGTCGGCAAATTTAAAGGTGGTGTTGGCATCCTGCTCAGCTTTTATAATCAGAAGGAGAAAGAAGGCCAGTAAACCAGTCAGGAGATCACTGTATGTGACCTTCCAGGAGTTGGATGCCCGTTCAGCGATTAATGAGTTGTCAGGCATATGAAATTAGTCGGTGGTTTGTCTTGCTGCCTTCCGTGTGTCCTTGTCAACAAAAGTAAGCAGCTTTTCACGCATGATAAGTGGATGTTCTTTGGAATGGATACTTAGAATTCCAGCTTTAATAATGTTGAGACCATGAACCTCTGCATCGGACCGTGCTTTCAGCTTGCCTGCTATGGGAATAAAAAGGAGATTCGCCAATAACACACCATAAAAGGTAGTCACCAGAGCGATACCCATACCCTGTAGCAGTGCTGACATGGAATCTTGTGCTCCTGTAGCGTAGCTGTCTACTGTTGATGTGGCTGCCTGACGCGTCATCATGAGGATCAAACCCATAACAGTTCCCAGTAAACCAAAGGCAGGGGCATATGAACCCATGTTATAAAAGATTTCCTGACCATTTGTGTGTCGATCAATCATGGAGTTGAGTTCATTGTCGAGAAAATTTTCTAGTTTTTTTGGGTCTCTTTCGAGAATTGCATTCTCAAGTCCCATCTGGAGATAGTGGTTATCAATGCCATCCAGAATAGTTTCCAGAGAAGGGAGCCCCTTTTTCCTGGCCTGTTCAGAGTATTGAGCCAATTCGTCAATAACTTCCATATGATTGAATCCAGTTCCATTTGAAAATGCCTGGAGGGAAACTTTGAGCATGCCGATGACATTCTTTAATGGATAATTCACAAGCGTTGCAGCAAAAGTTCCACCCAAAACAATGGCCAGACCCCGCAGATTGAAGAATGTATCTGGAGGTGTAAAAGTTCCTGGCTCTGACATGCCATAAAAGACCAGGAACAGGCCAAAGATTAATCCAATTATGGTTGCAATATCCATAGTTTCCCCTTGGTATACTTTCTACAATTCGTTGAGCAAATTACTCAGAATACAATGTTTCTGCCCAGCCCATGAGCGTCTTTATTTGACTATCACTCAAGCTTGCGCCTGGGTGTAATAGCAGATAAGGCAGGATAGGCATTTCCCCCGCTTCTAAAACTTCCATTATCTCGTCTGCAATATCCGTGCTATCAAACGCATCCAATTCTGAAAATTCTGAAAAATTGAGATGCTTTCTGCCTTCAACCACATCTCGGGTTATCAGGAATGATCCTGGAGCTATACGGCTATACCAAGGCCATTTAGTTTCATTTGAATGACAATCATAGCAAGAGGTTTTAAGTATTATTTTTATATCTGAGGGTGCCGCAGCATCCTGAATTATCGGTGGGTTTGTCTGATTAAGGGGAACGAGCTGCATGATGATGAACAATCCGACAATAACGATGAGCGCAATTTTTGTTCGAGTCACAAAATCCTCCTTTAAAAATCAATTATGACAACATAATTAATGAAGAGAAAATATAAAGTCTTATTTGGGTGAGATTCGGGGTCTAGGCTCTGCTGATAAATAAAAAGAGGCTGTTCCATAACAAGAGATGGCCTCCTTTTTTTAACCACAGATTCACACGGATTATCACAGATTTAGCTAAACTCCAAGCTAAAGCGCTATTTTCAAGTCACAGGGGCTAAAATCAGCTCATCAGAGACAGTAAAAAAGTGGGTGGGGTGTTGGTGTATGCTCTAAAGCCAACCTTGGGGATAATGGCTTCTTCATAGGCAAAGTTATATACGCAAGCATACAACTTTACACCTCTATACCCCTTACTTGTAAAAAAAAGAGGCCGCCCTTTTGGGACAGCCTCTTTTAGAAATATTAATCAACTATTATTAAAGCATACGAAGACGATTATCCGTGACATCAGCATTTTCCCGGAGTGATAATAGATACTTACTCCAAACTTCATTCTGCCGTGTTTTGGTCAAGCTATCATACAGACCTTCGTATTGAGTGGCGAAGTCTTCTTCACTAAAATCTGAGCGTGCATTTAGCCTTACGATGATCGCACCGCGAGGTGTATCGAAAACAGGTGAAATTGAACCTGTCTTGGCATTTTCCAGAAAACCGAAAATCTCGTAGATACGACCCAGGCCTTTGAGGCTGGTATTGCCCTTGGCACCTTCAAGTGTTTCGTGTGTCAGACCATCACGATCATCCAATTTCACGCTAACCCAATCATTCTCAGCATCCAGTTGGGTGAGGAGGGCAGACGCTGCATCATATGCCAGGGACTGCTTTTTCTCATTCATCAGTTTTCGTTTGATGCTGACTTTTGCGTTGTCATAGGGTCTAGGACCGGCTGGAGTGATTTCTGAGAGCATGAAAATGGCAAAATGGGTCTCATTCTGCATCACACTACTATGAGCACCAACCTCCGAGAGATAGGCAAAGCGGACGGCTGATTGAAAAGATCCAACTCCGGAAACGAAGGTGTCTTTCTGATTCAGCTTGTTACTGGCGGTCGCTGACATTCCAAGTGAGTCAACGGCTTTTTCAAATCCCAGTTCATCGGCCAAAAATTCAAGATTTTTTAATTCTCTTCTGATATGATCGCGAGTGGTTTCGCTTGGGCGAATTTCTATAAGGATATGGCGGGCTTCAACTTCAGGCTGACCCTCCACTTCTCTTGTAGACTCAACTTTGATAATGTGAAAACCAAACTGAGTTAATATAGGACCTACTACTTCACCTACTGGTGCAGCAAAGGCCGCTTCTTCAAAAGGTTTTGCCATTTTACCTTTTCCAAACCAGCCAAGGAATCCACCATTTGGTGCTGAAGGTCCTTCTGATTGAATCTGAGCCGTGGTTTCAAAAGAGGCACCAGCAATAATTTCAGCCTGGATATCTTTGATAAGATTCAGTGCTCTGGCTGTATCGGATGGAGTCGCCTTGATTTCAGTTGAAATCACCTGAAGCATGCGGGATTCTTCCTGTTGGTAATCTTCAATATTCAGGTCATAGAAATTTTGGATCTCAGCTTCGGAGAGATCTGCCTCATCGTCCTTATAGAGAGAGGTTTTCACAAAGAGATAGTCCAGATCAAAAGAGATGTTGTTTTTCATGTACTCTGCACGGACTTCAGCATCTGATACCTGAGTGGTGGATAGTACTTTTTGCTGTAACTTTTCAACTGGTACTATGGAAGCAACCTGCTGACTCATTGCTGTCCAAAAACTAGCGGCTTGAGGGGAATTTACGGCTTCCTGATAGGCGTTATAATCGAATTCTCCTGCTTCAGAAATAAAATATTGACGAACACTGGGGTGAATGTTTTCAGAGAAATAATATTTAAGCTCTTCGCTGGAAACAGTAATATCTTGTTTCTCAATCTCCTGCTGGATAAGCAGCTGAGTCACCATGGTTTCCCAAACTTGATCAGTCAATTGAGCCATTTGCTGTTCAGTGGGCTCGCTTCCATTACGTTCTCTATAATTTTCGCGCTCATTTTGAAGAGAACGCATAAAAACTTCTCTGGTAAGCTCCTGACCATTGACCACAGTAAAAGCGTTGGGTTGATTACCGCCGAGCAGGTCCGTGATATCGGCACCTCCAACCAATCCACCAATAGACATGGTCAGAACGAAGACAATAACCAGAAATATCATGATCCCGGCCATGTTGTCCCGCATTTTATTCATCACACCCATTTTGTTATTCCTCCTGCGCTACTCATAGCGTATAAAAATTTTGGATTTAAAAAAAGCCGCCCAATATAGTTTGACACACATGGGGTTGCAAGGGTGGCTGACACTGAATTAGAATAGTATTACATTCAATTTTTATATGGTTGCAAGTTGTCGTCGGAAAAGCAGATATGGATACCTGGAATCCAATCATGATACCAAATCCAGAGAAAACAAAAGATCTGCTTCATGACAATTATGACAATATTAATCGCATTAAAAGTGCCAATGAATATATTCCTCGAATGACAAAACAAATGTTTAGATTCAATCGCTCTCATAACACCCTAATAATTATTAGCATTACAGCGCTTATCATATCTTGCCAAGGAGATTCAATGCACGACTCCCACCCGTATACAAACAGACTCGCTAAATCATCTAGTCCCTACTTACTTCAACACGCCCATAACCCAGTTGATTGGTATCCATGGGGGGATGAGGCATTTGAAAAAGCACGGCTGGAGGACAAACCAATCTTTTTATCCATTGGTTACTCAACCTGTCACTGGTGCCACGTGATGGCTCATGAATCTTTCGAGGATGAAGCCGTGGCCAAGCTCATGAATGAGAATTATGTATGTATAAAGGTCGATCGAGAAGAGCGCCCCGACATTGATCAAGTCTACATGGCTGCAGCGACTACCCTCATCGGGCGAGGGGGTTGGCCGCTCACCATTGTGATGAGTCATGATAAACGGCCCTTTTTTGCAGGGACCTATTTTCCCAAGGAGTCCGCACCAGGGAGGATGGGTATGTTAGACCTCTTACCCAAAATTACCGAAGCGTGGAAGACACAAAGAGCAGAAATTGAAGGTGCCGCTGATCAAATAATGCATGCATTGCAGCAAAAGACACCGGAACAGGCTGGTGAATTATTGGATGGTGATGTGCTTGCCAAGGCCAGTTCAGACTTCAAGCGAAATTATGATTCCTCCAAAGGTGGCTTTGGGTCTGCGCCTAAATTCCCCTCACCCCATAATCTGGTATTTTTACTCCGGGAAGGGTACCGAACCGATGATTCTACAATTTCTAACATGGCGCTTCACAGTCTCAAGGAGATGAGACTAGGGGGTATTTTCGATCATATCGGCTTTGGCTTCCATCGATATAGCACAGATGCAAACTGGCATGTCCCACATTTTGAAAAGATGCTTTATGACCAGGTAAACCTCATGCTGGCATACACTGAGGCTTGGGAACTAAGCCGTGATCCTCTATTTCTCCAAACTGTAGACGAGATTTTCGCCTATCTCTCAGACAAACTAAAGGCTCCCACAGGAGCCTATTACTCAGCCGAAGATGCCGATAGTGAAGGGGAGGAGGGTAAGTTTTATGTCTGGTCCTGGGAGAAACTCCAGGAAGTGATGGGTGATGATCAACTCGCCAAATTCGCACCCATCTTTGGCCTTCAAAAAGCAGGAAATTTCGATGATGAAGCCAGTCGCCAACCTTCGGGTGAGAACATTTTTGATATTGATTCTGGTTCAGAATATAAGGTCTTAGTAAATAGCGAGGAATGGGCAGAGCTGCGTGAAAAACTGTATCAGCTACGGGAGGACAGAATTCATCCTGGTCTGGACAATAAAATACTGGCAGACTGGAATGGTTTGGCCCTTTCGGCACTTTCCCGTGCTGCTTCTGCTACAGGGAAGTCACAGTACAGCAAGGCGGCTTCTGAATTGGCTACATTTCTCAGGGATGAAATCATGAGGGATGGCCAATTATTGCATATGCCAGAATCTGGGGATAATAGAATTGAGGGATTTCTTGATGATTACAGTTTTATCATCCAGGGATTCAGAAACTATTACGAAACCTCATTTGATGCAGAATATCTAAAATTGGCGATTCAGCTACAGAATACTCAGCTCAGCAAATTCTGGGATGAAGAGGGTGGTGGATTTTTCTTTACGGAAACAGGGGATAGTGATCTGTTCATCCGTCAGAAAGAAATTTATGATGGCGCCATTCCTTCAGGGAATTCTATTGCCGCAGAAAACCTGTACTATCTGGGGCGCCTGGCAGAAAAGCCTGAATGGGAAAGACTTTCAAGAAAGATCGGTGAGACCTTTTCTGAACAGGTCAATCGTGCTCCACGTGGATTTTCGGCACTCTTGCAGATTGTTCAAGCGCAGGTGAATGGAACCCGGGAGATTGTTATCGCTGGTGACAAACAGAATCTTGCTGATGCACGTGGTGTCCTCAGGAAGTTTTATGATCCTTTTAAACTTACACTTTACC
>JACKQG010001369.1_pt1 | contig 33851 bp, 22 predicted proteins | sample 8237621 | NCBI WGS metagenome assembly JACKQG01 (sample SAMN15677084, study PRJNA649215) | marine metagenome | biome: marine; feature: Black Sea; material: saline water; isolation source: suspended particulate matter (SPM) from the Black Sea western gyre | collected 2013-06-09/2013-06-10 | depth...
GGAGGTGAGTAAAAGCAGCTCCTCTGTCCCCAGGGCTGGCATATATCCAGTTATCATCAATTTCCTTTATCATATATCGATATCTGGTCTGTTTGGGGGATAAAAAATTCATTCCAGAAAAGTCCAGTGAGACTAACCTGTCTTTGTGGCTAAGGGTCAAGCTGTTCAGACTGTTTATTTCGATGGGGAGTAATTGTGTTCCGACCTGAACGGAGCGATTGGAGATTTTTAGATCAGTTATTATAAGCTCTAGCGGAATTTCTTGAGAGAGTACCTCGTCTGGAGAGAAAGCGTTTAGTCCGTTAATACCACCAAAAAACAACTCACCCACTTTGCTTTTATGAAACGCCCCAGTATTGTATTCCAAACTCTGCAATCCAGATTCAATACCAAAGTTTCTTACCACACGCTCTTGTTTATCAAAAACCGAGATACCTTTATTAGTACTTACCCAGAGTGACCCGAAATCATCTTCAAGGATACCATAGACGGTATTATCAGAAAGACCATCATTTTCATCGAAGTGTTTAAAGGATGCTGTCTCTGGGACCCAATTTTCCAATCCCCCACCACCGGTTCCAATCCAGAGCGATTTATCCCTATCAAAATGGATTACTTTAATTCGATTGCTGGATATTGATGCCCGATTGTTTCGATCATGTACATAGTGGGCTATGGGATCGTGAAATTTATTTATAACAAATAAACCTGATGACTCAGTCCCTATATATAAATTTTTATCTTTGTCCTGATTTATGGCAATAATTTTTTCTGCAACAAGGGCTTCAAGACGATCTGTTCTCAGTGTGATTTTTGTAGGCGCATTTGTGTAGTCATCCTCTGGATCAATAGCATAAAGACCTGCTCCAGTTCCCAAATACAGCGATGAATCTTGTGAAAGGAATATTTCAAAGATAAAATTTGACGCTGAGTGAGGTGCCATGTCTGCTCGAATTATGTCTATGACTCCCGTGTTTTTGTCCAGCCTGAATAAACCTCCCCCCTCAGTCCCTATCCATAATTTATTGCTTCCATTCTTATGGAGGGCATACACATTATTATTGCTCAAACCTTGAGGATTGGCCCCATAATGAATATGGGATTTGTTGTCTTTTGAAAAGAAATCAAGTCCTTCATAGCCCCCTATCCAAAGACCGTCATCATCTGTGAGTATTGCTCTGATACTGGGGTGGCTTATTCCATTCGCTCTTCTTGCATCATGTCCATAATAACGAAAAGGGGTTTGTGGATCAAAAAATTGTATGCCTTCTCCACGAGTTGAGATCCATAGCAAATCGTTTTTGTCAAAGAATATTTTTTTTATTCCGGCTTCCCTTAGGCTATTGGGATCTTCCGGTATATGGGTGAATACTGACGCCTCTTCTGTTTTTGTATCCAGGGAAATAAGACCATGAGCAGAGGTGCCTATCCAGAGTTTTTTCTGGGGACCTATAGCCAGCGAAGTTATTTCCTCAACATCTCCAGTTAATGGAAGTTTTATCGGTCTGATATCACCTGCAGCGATATCATATTTCAATAGACCTGCGCTGGTCCCGATCCAGAGTGTTTCTTTTCCCTCTTGAATTAGGTCAAAAATGGTAGATTCTTGAAATTCCCTGATCTTGAAGTCTTTTGATTGTTCTTTATTGGTGAAACTATAGAGCCCTTCAGTTTCAGCGCCATACCAACCTGATCCATCGTCAGAAGAAACGATACACCGCACCATATTCCTAGCCTCTGAGAATCTTTTGGCAATAATATCTTTGGCATCAAGAGCAATCGTATATATGCCTACACTTGACGCGATCCATAAGGTATTGCTTGCATCAATATCTAAATCCCAGATTTGCTCATTTTGAGAAGGATAATTATTCGTCTGTTCCAATGAAATTTGTGTAAATCGATCCTGATTTATGTCGTAGAGGTTTAAACCACCTGCATCAGTACCAATCCATAAACGCTGCTTATGATCTTCAATGATGCATCGAACAAAATTATCTGAAATAGAATTACGGTCGTCGGGATCAAATTTATAGACTTCTATATGATAACCGTCGTATCTGTTTAAACCGTCTGTGGTACCGAACCACATATACCCACGGTTATCCTGGCAGATCGTATTAACAAATGATTGAGATAGACCATCATTCACTGTGATGCTTTGTAATCTGATGCTTCGACTTTGTGAAAATAGCAGATTTGTACTCATTGACACGAGCATTAGAAGCAGTAGTATTTTTATTTTCCTATTCATTTCCCCACTTTAATTGATTAATGCTTCTTAACGACTGCCAATATTTCTGCCCCGCCACCTTAACTAATTAACCTGCCTTGATGGTATAATGTACCACGGATCAAGCGTCATCAAATTTATAATATTATTGAGAATAGACCACTTCTCGTAATTTTTATTGTGCCTTTATGTGGATCGTGAACTGTTGCTGGTTTACCCCAGCCAAGAATGAATCATAATCTTGTCGAGACTTAATGTGGTGAACAAACGAAAACAATATCTCAAATAATTTTTAACATCATCCGTGCGCAGTATGGTTTTGCATGAGTAATGCGAGGTATAAATTCCTCTTGTTTTATACTTCGAGAATTCCCATTTAATGGGTTCATACTGTTGAAATAGCTCTACTTGCCAATTTCGGAATTGGTCTACTTACAGCTATTATTGCCTTGGGTTGATGTGACGCGAAACCGCCCACACCAGTGCTTCACGGTTGATTGGTTTTTGCACAAAATCAGTGGCTTCCACCAGAGTCGCCTTGTTTTCAAAAGCAACAATACTGACGATAATCACTGGAATATTTTTGGTATCAGGATTGGCTTTCAAGCGTGCCAGAACTTCCTGGCCTGGGGTTTCTTTCATTTTCAGGTCTAATATGATTAAATCAGGTTGTTCTTGTAGCGCTAAATCAAATCCTTTGAAACCTTGTTCAGCCTGAATGACGTGACAACCCTCTTCCTTCAGGGTCGTTTCAATCAGTATGCGCGAATCTCGATTATCATCAATAACCAGTACGCGTTTCTCATTTAAGGTTCCAGGGGTGGGACCGGATTTTCGGGATCTGCTTGACTTCCGTTTTTCTTTCCAGGCCTGAGTTGGACCAGGTCCTAACTCTGGCTCATTCAACATGATAGTAAACTCACTACCTACCCCAACCTGGCTTTCAACCTTAAGCTCATAGCCCATGAGCTCACACAATGATTTGCTGATGGCCAACCCCAGACCAGTTCCCCCATATTTACGCGCCGTGCTGGAATCTACCTGCTGGAATTCTTCAAAGACGGATTCCAAACGATCCTCTGGAATACCAATACCCGTATCGAGAACGCTGATCCGCGTGGGACGTTTGGTACCCTCATCCGTTTGAACGCTAATGGTGACTGACCCTTCACTGGTAAATTTAATGGCATTGCTAAGCAGATTTAATATGACTTGCTTAAGCTTCCCCGGATCTGCCTGAATGGTGGCGATATCCTTGGGGAGGTTGGATATCAATTTGAATTCCTTATCCTGCACCTGGCCTTCAAGCTGGGTGATGATATCTGTGATCAAATTATTGAGAGAGATGTCAACAACTTCCAATTCAATTCGCCCTGCTTCAATTTTCGAAAGATCCAGGACGCTGTTGATGAGCTCTAATAAGTGTTTCCCATTGGCCAGAATACGATGTAGATAGTTTTTATCCTTCTCATCAAGAATCTTTTCATTCTTTTTCAAGAGAACATTGGAAAATCCAATAACAGAATTTAATGGGGTTCGCAATTCATGGCTCATATTCGCCAGAAATTCACTTTTCAGTTGGCTGGCTTCTTCGGCCAGCTGTTTGGCCATAAATAATTCCTTCTCAACTTTTTTTCTTTCTGATACATCATACACGATACTTTGAAATCCAATGGCTCTTTTTTCATCATCTATCAACAGAGAAGCCAGTTGTTCCACCCATTTCTCTTCCCCTGATTTGGTGATGATGGGGAATTCCAAAGCGGTTTCAAGTTTGCGCTCCTTGAACTGTTGATAATAAAATTGTTGAACCTTAGCCTGCCAATCTTCCCGGATAAGTTCTGTAAATGTTTTGTCAAACAATTCTTCGGCTGAGAATCCCGTGAGACCCTTGGCCGAGGGATTGACATAGGTTAGCTGACCCACAGCATTGGTGGTGAAGATGGTACTGATGGATTCATCAATAATTTTGCGATAATTATTCTCACTGGCCACCAGTGCTTCCTGAGACATTTTACGAGTAGTCAAAACATAAGCCAGCGTCCAGGATCCTGTGACGAGGAACAAGAAAATCAAGACATAGAATAGCTGCAATTGTTGAAACGCATTTCGTGATAATCCTTGAAGAATTTCCGGGCTGATGTGGGAGACAATTTTCCAGGAAAGATCATCAGAATTGATATGCGTGAGAAAACTCAAGGACCAATCTGTTGAGCCCTTATCGGTCAAATCAAGAAGTTCATTGGGATGGAATGTTTCATAGGTATACATACCCCCATCATTGAGAAAGTGCCCTGATTTTGATCGGCTTATTTTTTCCCAGGCTTGGGGGTGCAAGTTTTTAAAGCTATGATTCATCTTATGATCATACATGAAGGTCCACTCATCTTCTGGATTCGGTCCGATCAACCAATATCCCTCTGAATTGAGTAGCATAAATTCACTTTTCCTTTTTGAGGAAGACGCCGTCAATTTATTAATCAATGTATTTCCCAGATAGCTGAGTATTAAAACCCCGCGATTCTGGCCTGATGCATTCACTACAGGGGTTCCAAAGCGAATGACTGGCTTGCGCGGGATTTCGATTTCACCATATTCAACATTTAAATCTAGAGGTGATATGAACACTTCATCTTTTTGCCACCCCTCAATTTCCCTGAAATAGTATCTGTGCTTTTTTGACTGCAGTTGGTCGCTGGGTACAACATAGGGCGCACCTCTGTTAAAGTTGGCTCGTACCATTTCCCTTCCCTGGGGATTGATATAGCGGATTTGATCATAAACAAGTTTGCTTTCCAAAAATACTTTAAAGTCTATGCCCAGAAAGCGACGCCCCGTCATGCTTATGGAATCCTGAATCCTGGTTAAATCCTGCTGATTAGCCAGAAAGATCAGATCGGAAAATATGTCGGTAAGATTGTTTACAATGATGTCTTTTTGCTTGGTAATATTTAGTCTCTCAGCATCTATTACATTCTCAATCTTCGCATTCATGTTCAAGCGTTGCGTGGCGATAACTGCAATGACAAAAATCAGGAATGAGGGTAAAAAGAGGAGAATAAACCGTTTCACTATTTGTTGGAGTTTAGATTTGGTATTGTACTCCAGAAACTCCTCGGAGTGGGAATAAAGTGGTTTGATTACCCATATGTAAATTAAAGGAGTGGATATCATGCTCACAGTGAGGGCGTCAATAATACTTCCATATCTTGATGAATAATCAACCATAGCAATCAGGAGTAGCATGATAACCACTTCAACGAGAAAGATGATCAGTCCAATTTTCAGTACAACAATGGAGAGTTGAACTAACGTAGTTTTCTGAGACTTTCTTGATTCATCTAACGTTGCTACCAGGCGTTTCATGGTTGGTTTGATAAGCCAGAAATAAAGAGCTGTAGTTGAAATCATAGTCAGCATACTGGCATCCAGGACGACACTCGTCCAGATGTATTCCCATTGTCGCATGTTGGATAGTAGCAGCATGATGGAATATTCTACGCCAGTCAGGACGAGAATAATTTTTAGCAGATCAGAGCTTACATTTTTGTTTTTCATGCCAGTTTCCAGATACACCCATATATGGTTTAGCTAATAATGTATCATGAAAATCTAAAGGAACTAACACATGCTCAATGAGAGCAATTGGATTGCTCCCCTCTCCAACCCTGCAGTTTATTCCTGGCTATATCTTTGGAGCTACTGAGGTCAAAGGCTTAAGCTATTTTGTCAGAGCGTCTGCCAACATCTGCGCCAGAGCACGACGTTTTACCATACTGCCCACCTGATCTCGGGCTTTTTCAGAAGCAGTATTTTTGTTCTTATGAACCATCTTTTTGCTGACCTCTATACTGCCCTTTTTCGAACCGGTTGACTTGTCTACAACTGCCAGACGCAAGCTGACTTCCGCCTGATAGGTGGGGACACCACCAAGCTCAATTTCCCTGATATCAGTTGGCAATATCTGGCCCTCAATCACCAATTTTGAGGTCGGATCGATTCTGAAACCAGCAGCCAGAACTGTTTTCTCCAGATAGTCCTCCACGCGCGAGATTCGTTTACCATCAGCCGTTTTGACAATGACGGCAAAGGCAGCCACCTCACCAGCTATCCGGTAATTAACGACCAATTCAAGTTTCCTCAATTCGGGACCCATGATCTCAGGCATGCGACCGATATTTAGAGCAATCCTCAGCGACCCTGCATCTGGCCGTTCACCAGGGATGGCGCTGGTCTTAATTGTTGCCAACCCTCGTTCATCCGTACTGGTCTTGGCTGTTACCTCACCCGATTCATAGGCTGCCTTTATGGGCATGTTGGCAATGGGGACAGATCCGTTGGTCCTGGATATCATGCATTTGACGATGACAGGTTCAGGTAAACGCTGGCCCGGTTTGGCTGTCTGGTTCCCGCCGCTGACCAGGGTAAGATTTACATCGCTGAGTACTGAGCGAATCTGAGAGATCAGAGCTGCTCCCTGGAGATGCTGGGGCAAATTGAAATTTACATCAGCCAGCGCGTTATAAAAATTCTGCCGGGGATAGACCTGGGGAGCGAGTTCCAGGGCATCAACCAGATTGCCAATGGCGGGGAAGATATCCCCTTTATCAAGCATCCCTTCTGCATCTGTGTACAGGGTAGATAGCTGATCTGAGTAATCCTGTAATTCGCGTTCAAGTCCTCCCAGATAGGTGAATTTACTGAGAACCGCAAAGGCATAGAAGTCATTACCGACCTGTTTGGATTCGATGATTTCAATTCCCTGGACCGAGGCATCAACCAGGGCCTGCACACTGGATTCGAAGGCAGACTGATAGAACTCTCTATCGCTCTCTAAAAGCTCTGATTCTGTGGAGGTTGTCACAGACTTGATCCGAACCTTGATCTGAGCTGCCACTTCGGCCCGTGCTTCATCAGCAGCTTCTGTGAGATCGGTGGCAGAACCGATACCGGTCCAGTACAGCGCCTTTGGATATTGAGGGTGTTCAGCGTTCCGTGCCCAGGCTGGTATTTTCTTGCTTTTGGATGATTGGGACGCACCACCTGCTCCAGCACAGCTCCAGAGGAGATTTGCCAGGAACATCAATAAAACAACCTGTGTGAATTTTCGAGACATGGCTTACTCCCTGGTAATTTTCAGAACAACCAGTTTACGGTTCATGGTGACACGTTGCAGCTTTCCATCGGGAAGGATGCGATCCATTGTCTTTTTAATATCTCTGTAGATATCGCTGGATTTTTGATAGGTTGCCGGATCCACCCAGATCAGATAATCCAAGGTATAGTCCGTTAGCAGAACTTCTTTGGTACTTTTTGACATTTTAGCCAAAGCATCAGTCAGACTAAACAGGGTATTTTCAGCATCATCCAGATCATAATCTGTGGCGATAGAAATGATGACTTTGTACTGGACCCCCCGATTAAGATCTTCTTTCCAATAGGCATTGATACGTGCCAGGACTTTTTCGATGGCATCGTTGATGCCCTCTTCAATAACCACTGCATCCATGCTGGGACGTTCAACGGAGTAACCGGTCTCCGTTCCCAATAGTCGCGCTGTTGTGGTTTCGTAAGCGCGCACTCCCACGGCAGCTTTTTTGACCGTTGTAGAGCCAACTTTCCGTGATTCAGTTGTAATGTTGTAGGTGATATATACATCGGCTCCGACGCTGAGAGCCAGCATGTAGGAGGCATCCTCTGACACATCCTTAAGAGATTGTGAAGCAGAGACCAGATCGTTCACACCAGAGGCCTGATCAGGTGCCAACACATCATAACGACGGGCAGTCAAATAGCTTTCGATTACTTCTGCACCCTTTTTCAGGGTCGCATCATTCCGCATGAGATCAAGGGGGTTTTTCCCTTTGGGAGCGTCTGGAAGCACCATGATATTGGGTAATCCCAGTGATGTAGCCAGATCAGCTTTTGCCACCAGCACTCCCAGATCTACCAGGGATTCCCGAATCAACCGAGTGTTGAGGCGCATGACCCGTTTGATACGGAGGGAATTTCCTTCATTCAGCTTCACCCGCTCTTCGAAGCGATCGGATTCCCAGGCGATAAATTTCTGGACATTTTTTGTAGAAAAGAAGGATTCCTGAACCCCTTTGAACTTGGATATTTCTTCCGCGGTTGTGAGCATGGGATCTGATCCACCCAGTAAAATGAAGTGTACAGCCGACCTGCGGGCGTCCAATTTTGCACCTTCTGTGAGCTCATTTTGATCCGGTTTGTTCCAGAAGTGCTTGGGTGTGAAGGTCGCCAGACCGGTAGCCACAATGACTACTTCCGAGGGGCCGGAGCTTTCTACAAAGCGAGCTTCCTGTGCATTGGGCAGGTTGCTGTCCTGTGCCATGAGTAAGGAGCTCAAAAACAGCAAGCCCAACAATAAATGGTTGAATGATTTTAACATTATATTTCTCCTCTAATCCTATGTTGGAGTCAAACCTGTTAGATTTCCAAGTAAAGCCATGGGATTAAATCCCAGAGCTTTGGGTGTATAGATCAGCTGCAGCATGATAGCTCCCCCGGTATAGCTGGTATTCATTTGCCAGTCGTCGTAACTGTTATCGTCGTTGTCTGTTACGGTCCACACATCAGAACTACCCATGTAATAGGAGTAGCGTAGGCCAAGGGCCAGGTCAATGCTTAAGGTCATGTTCAGCCCGCCTCCCAGCACCACACCCAGCGCTTCATTGTCATAAACTTTTGTTAGATCATCGCTGACTTCCTCATTGATGGTTGTGGCAAAATACGCTATACCAGCCTTTGCATATGCATCAAAACGCTTCAGTTGAACCCGTTTCATAACAGCAAAATTGACGGAAGCAGTGCCCCCTAGATAGCTATCATAACTATCAGTAAGCTCAGCTGAGCCAAGTGTACCACCAGCGGTCAGATACCAATGAGATTTTTCGATGATTCTGCTCAAGTTATATGTGATTTCCCCCCCTATGGCAATGGCGGATTCCAATGTGTAATAGGTTTCATCCGATGAAAGCGGGATCTGGCCAACCATGAAATATAGATCCAGACTCAAAGTTGGGTATTCAATCAAGGACATTCCAGGCGCCCACTCTCCAACCAGTACGCCGTAAGCGTAGCTCATGGCGCCAGGGTTTACAAGGTTATCACCAATTGAACTAACTCGCGCAAAGCCGTCCTTTTTGAAAGTGAGTTCACCATCGGCATTTTGGATGGTCTCGCCAAGGATAAAGCGGTCATCAATATGCAACCCCTCTTTGCGACCCATATTGAACCCAATCTTCGCGCCGTTGACCTCCAACACCTGGGTTTTTAGCTTGAAATCCTCTATATCCTTGGTGGCAACTTCCAGATTGTTGGCATAATTGTCTGCTGCTGCTTTAAATGCAAGCCACTCTGCCTCTTTGGCATTGTGCCTATTTGAAAATCCAGTACTACTGGTTTCCTTTTGTAGCAGGGGTCGTACGTGGGCATGTCCATCAATGTAATCTATTTTGAACCACAGGATTCCGCCAGAGATGGTCACCGTGGAAGTATATTCTACAACCTTATCCTCTTTCTTGGCTTCCAGGTTTTCTGAGAAGCCATTTATGAATGGGAGATATATATATCCTGAATTGAAGACCTTTTCCAAGTTTTCAGCACTAATCCCCAGATCCTTGGCCTTGGTGGCGACGAAAGACATACGAGCGGCTTCATCTACAAGTTCGCTGGCCCGTTTTTCTGCATTCTCATCGATGATGGCGATGATCTCCGCCACAAACGTCATATTCAAGGTTTCAGCAATGGCATCCATGCTCATGGTAGATCGATTATTGACTTTCCTGGTGAATTTTGATAGGAGACCACTGCCAGCAGGTATGGGATTGTAATCAAATCTAGCCAACTGAACGGCTTGCTTGGTGACTCCCCGGGTATAGTCGATCTGACGCAGGCTCATATCCCGAGCATCAGGGTTGGCCAGGATGATGGCATCCAGAAACGTAATACTTTTACGCGTGTAGTCAGTCTGCTGAGCTGATATTATTCCCCATGTGAATAACAATAAGCATGCGATTTGAAAACCTTTTCTCATCAATGATTTCCTCTCTTGTCCTATCAACTAGTGGTGGTAGCCAGATTACCCTGGTGCTGTGGCTAGCATTTTTTGGAAAAACCTGTTTCTGATTATTGAATGCCACCAAAATTGCACGCCACTTATTGACTTTTTATCAATTTAGCCAGTAGCTCAATGAATACAATTACTTCTCAGGGATCCTGTGTCTAAAAAATATCATTCGGACACCCCGCAGCAGGGGGATAGAGGGTATTTCGCGGCAGCGGATGAAGCGAGGCTGGTCGCCCATTTTCATTGTACAGAAATAACCGTGAACCAGAAGGGTTTGAATCCTTCTGGTTCACAAGCAGAACATCTTATTTGGTAAGCTGGCGACCGATGACGATTTCCACACGCCGATTGAGCATGCGATTCTCTTCTGTGTCATTATCAGCAACTGGACGAAACTCACCGTATCCAACAGCCCCCAAACGAGCCGGATTGGCTCCTTTGTGTTGGCTTACGTAATGAATAATCGCCAGCGATCTTACGGCTGACAGCTCCCAGTTTGTCTTGTAAGTACCAATATCTTTTTTACTGATGGGGACATTGTCGGTATGACCTTCAATCAAAATCTCCCTGGTGGGTACGGTAACAAGAATATTCCAGATATCATCCAGGATCTTGCGTCCGGATTCAGAAATTTTGGCACTTCCAGATGAAAAAAGAATTGAGTTGGTTAACACAACTCTGTTGTTTTTGATCTGAACATTCTGAATATCGTCAAGCTTGGACATAAGCTGGTCTAACTCAACATCCTTTTTACTGCTGGCAGCTTTCAGTTGTTTAACCTCATCCTGCAGCTTGGTAATCTGGGCTTTTTGAGCTTCATTTTTGGCACTCATTTCCTTATTGGCCGAGCACGATAGCAAAACGCTCACCGAAATCATTACCAACAGGATATGTTTAATTTTCATGGGGTTACCCCTCCTTATATTATATCAATATACAACATCTTTTCGACATTAGATATCTTATTCAATAAAATCTGGTGCCTTGTCTAAAGATATTATCCTGGACCAAGGTTCTATCAGTAATGCATGAGTTGATAGGGCCAATCAGACTATCCATAATTACAGTCCCAGAGGTGTAAATTTTCCTCCTCAGGTGGAAATTGAGACTGGCAGCCTATTAGCGAACTTGCCTGTATGCAGTTGCCAGGTAAACCAGAACAGAAATGGCACATGAAGCATCACGTTCACAATACCCCAATTGTGTAAGACCTCGGGATTACTCCAGGAAGATGAATCCATAACCTTTGGAAAGATATCAAAGCTGGCCCGGAGAATCAGGTGAAAAGCGAGGGTATAAATCCGAGCCATAATATATAATTCGGGCCGTTTCCGGATCACAGGATACAACTCAGCAGCGAGTAGAATACACAAGGAGCTGGCGAAATAGACGGGACTCTCAGCATAGACAAAACAAGCGTTCCAGGAAGTGTAGAGGAGATTCCATGCTGGTGTTGTGTAGGCGATCAGATCACCGGGATGATCCTTTGAGATGGTCCAGTATTTTGGTGCGTATGGGATGGTTGCACAGAGAATAAACCCACACAAGGCATTCCAATAATTACCTAGTGTTACATCCTTTACCGTTGCCTCAAATATATTCAAAAACAGGATTGAGTAGAGAAACCAATAAATCCAATCCTTGCGCAACCCACTCCACAAACCTGCCTTCTTTTCATAGTTCGCTATGCGAGCAAAGCCTACAAATATTGTTGGCAGAATGACGCTCAGGATCTTTACCCAGCGAAACCAGCCTTCCACATTCATTAGCCACAGCGGAAAAGTTAAAAGTGAGGCAATCCAGAAGATGTTGGCAAAGCGATAGTGTTTGCGCATTATATCGATGACAACTATCAATATTATGAAATAAATCGCCATCGAAAACACGGATTGAAGAATTTGCATGGTTTCCCCCTTGCTTGGTTTCAATCAGGATTATTCATTTGAAACTTACATCACAGTTTAAGCTGGATATGATCCCCAATATGATCAGCGTTCATCAAACACGTAATTAAATCAGACACCCCTATTTTTAGCTCCTGATCTACTCCTCTGGGGCGTCTAAACTGACTGAGGTAAAGTCCCGTAAGGAAGATAAAAAATCTTGTGGATTTTTCAAGCTGATGAGCAAAGAATACCCCTTTGTGGTGGGGATGTATACGGCGTGGTCAGAGTTAACAACTGCCAACAAAGCCTTTTCTCCTGAAAATAATTTATACCAACCCACCTTAAATCCCGGTAGACCTATTCCGGCGGTACGTCGCTTGGCTTTCAATTCCTGGTCAACAGATAGATCTGCTAAGCGTGCTTGCGAGACCATGAGATCTGAGATGGGGATGACCCGCCCGAAGATGGGGACTTTTAATGTTAGATCACTTTGGGAGAGTGAAACTGATTGGTTGGCTGATTGAATATATACTTTTAGAAAAACAACCAAAAGCCCCAGGAAGAGGCACAGAACAAGTATTAACAAGCCGTGTGCCAAACCATCTGCTGATGTGATTTCAAAAGTATTAATCATGATGCGACCCTTTCAAATGAGTGAAATATCTGATTAAATGAAAACGTATGCTATTTTGTTTTCGAGAACATTTTGGGATTTGACTCAACGAAATTATCGATCCACCTTTCTAAAAAGGACGTGTTCCCAGCCTTCTTCAAATAGCCATAACCCAACAGGGAGATGACAAACGCCCCCAGGGTATCGACGATAAGATCCCACATGGTGTCCGTTAACCCCGACGGATCATTGAGCATTTCTTTTTGCATGTCAAAACCAAAAAACTGGTCCATGCTGAATTCAAAGATTTCCCAGATAGCCCCAAGCCCGACAGCAAAAAGGAATGCAAAAAAGGCCACGAATCCGGGTCTCATGTGAATGTCGATTTTTTCCTCTTCATTGAGAATGTGAACCAGAAGAAAGCCGATTATTCCCAGTAGTCCACCTGAAGAAGTATGTAGAGCAATATCCCACCACCAATAACGCGTATAGTAGCCATGTATTTCACCCAGAAATAAGGCAGCAAAGACGAAGGCAATAGCCATGAGTTCAAATTCCGGGGGGATAAAGACGACTAATCGTCTCCGTAAGATTAATGGGGCGAGCGTTAGCAGGATAATAGCAGCAGTAATTATGGCAGTAGCCCAGTTTTGACGCCAAACCGAACCAAAAAGTCCCAGTAATAATATGATTTGTAGAACAAAGCTAATACGACGATGCATATGCTTTTTCATGACCCACCCCTTGTAGAATGTTTTAATGTCGACATAGCTTACCACACAGCGGATTGGAACAAAAGTGTGAAGATAGATTTATGATGTAACCAATCTATCGCTACCAGCATTCTTTCACAAGGGGCATTGGTTGCGAACTTTCGGGTTAAGGTTCAGTGCGTTCAACACAAACACACAACCCGCCAAGAGCAGAGCCTTTGTTTGTGAGCCCACCCAACTTCGCTCCACCCGGCACTGTGGCAGAGGCATATAGCTATGGTTAAAGCAAATTCAATATAATGATGTAATATGATATTTGCATAATGCATTATATATATTGCATTATGGTGAGTTTGTCTTACATTTGGCCTCAGATTAAAGGAGTGTCATTGTGGAAACAAAATCAGTAAATCTAAAAATCCGCTCTGCTCGAGCCGCACTGGGCTGGACGCAGCAGGATCTGGCAGATGCGGTACAGGCGACACGGCAGACCATTGGTCTCATCGAAAATGGATTTTATAACCCCAGTCTTAATTTGTGCGTCTCTATCGCAAAAGCATTGGGCAAAACCTTGGATGATCTTTTTTGGGAGGAGCCATATAATGAATCGTAACAAAAAGACGCAAAACATTGATGAAAGAGGAAGAAACGTCATTCAAGGCGTTGCCAGTAAAATGTATTTTCTTACACTGCAAGTCCTGGTATTCGACATGCTCTACCGGCAAATTTTCTTAAACCAAAATTATCGGGATTTTGAAGATATTGCCATAATTGTCACTTTTAATGCCATTGTATTTCTGGTCATCCTATTTGTAAAAGGCGGAATAACCATTCCAAAATTCAAACTGTCAGTAGTTGGTGGCATTTATGGAGCCATATTGCTCCTGGGGTCATTATTGGGACTGGCAATGAGACGTTTTGATACGTGGAATGAGTACTGGCCTTATCTTGGCCGGGTCGGGGGTGTTTCTGCTATTCTTCTTGTGATTTATGGGCTAAGTGCCTGGGCTGGTAACCGGAGGTTGGATAAATTGGCCGACGATGCAATGGAGGAGTAAGATTTACGATTTAATATTTAATGTTTCGGTGTTCTTAAATCAAAAAACCATACATCCTGCGAGAGCAGTGGGGATTACTTAACTGTAGCTGATAAGGCTTCAATGATCCTGGAACAGCCACCCTGCTGCAGATATTCACTGTGATCAGCGATGTTTTCGAATTTTCTGCCTACGATATCGGCGCACTCGAATTCATAATCTGAAGCAGCCAGGAAAGTCTCAACAGTGGCTTCAAACCAGGCTCCGAAGTTTTCGTCCTTCCACAGATCAAGCTCGGGATTGTCGCGTTTCAACTGCATGGCCTTGATCCAGACTGTTGTACCCAGAGCCCCGCAGGCTTCTCCAGACAGGCCTATCCCCCCAGCCAGTCCAGCTGACATGGTTTGATGCTTCTCAGAGGCACCGGTCTGTTTTGCCAGAAGGGCTGTGCAAGACGCGGGTGACGAAGGTGTATTTACAACTTCTGTAGCCAGGCTCTCCTCAATGGCATCAAAGGCCAGGGGAGCGAAATGGCTGGCCATTCTAAAGCAGCCGATACTCCCACCCTTGAGCAGGAAATATTTCACCATATCCATACTGGTGGAGTCCTTGTCTATGCTGGTGATCTCGTGGCAATTGACCTCTCCGCTTTTGTCGCGAAAAACCTCTACCAGCTTCTCTGCCGCCATGAGGGTACGAGTTTGAGCCTCTTCTCCATCACCGATTTGTTGATGGACTCTGGCTCCAGCTGCCAGGGCAGCTCCCCAAACTTGACCACATTGATAGCCATATTGTTTGATGCCCCCTACAAAGGGCAGGGTTGCCTGTTCTTCCAGATCCATGGCATTGTTGAAGGCACGACCCAGCACGTGGATCAGGGCTTCCGCTCAGCCACCTTTGGAAAGAAAGGACCTTGTGGTCTTTAGTGCTTTTTGTAATTCTTTTGGTCTTGACATATTTTCCTATTACCTATTATCAGCAAGAATGGTTGGCAGGGAATATAGGACAATATTTATTTGTCATGTAACTATTAGAAGCTTCAGTACCTGAGTATTAGACGGGTCCATCATAAAGCTATGAAAAAACCCCGATCTAAGTCAGGGGCTTTGAGTTTTCCGTTGATTGATCGTTTTATTTCAGATAAATCATCTTGATCACCCTGGTGTATGGTCCTGAATGCAATCTTGTCAAATAGAGACCTGTAGAAACTGGTTGGCCCGAACCATCAAGTCCATTCCAGATTTGTTGGTACAATCCAGCTTCCTGGTGTTCATTTACCAGTGTGGCAATTAGTTGCCCCCTCATATTATATATCTCCATTGAAACCTCAGCCCTTTCCGGCAAACCATAGCTAATGGTCGTGATGGGATTAAAGGGATTGGGATAGTTTTGATTCAGGGTGTATTCCTCGGGTAAAGCAAGACCATCTACGCCAACATAACGAAAAGCACCAATGAGAAAAATTGACTCACCCCCTGTATGTTCAAAGAGATAATTGGCTTGATCATTCATATTGATGGTAACGCCATGAGCAATATCAATCAGGAAAAAATGGGTTTCATCGGGAATCTCCTCAGAGTCATAGGCCCAACTCAACTCAACTTCGCCAGGAGCTGCGTGGAGACTTAACTGCCAGCTTTCCTGACCATCCATATAAACCGGACTTCGAATATCTCGATTGTAATGAGATCCCAAGACCTCATTCCAATTGGAGTGCACGAAATATGTTGAAACATATGATGGCGATGGTGATGGTGGAGGTTCAGGGAAATCGAATTGGGCATCAAATCCACCTGATGCTTCTGGATGTACTCCAAGCTGGCTGATCATATCTGCATTGCCATTTTGCTGGGCAAAAATGGAGAGATACCATTCTTCCTCACTACGTTCATCTGCCAGAACTTGCCGCAGAGCAGTGTCCTCAAAAAAATCTAAGTGAAAAATCAAACCTTCAACCAATGCGGATATCCAATAGCCACCCCATGGCCTGAGACTATTTTCTGTAAAATATCCAATTCCATCATAACCATAGAGGGTATTGGAGATCCATCCATTTGCTGCTGCTGTGTCAAAATCCAATATTTCACCGGCGTGTTCAATCCTGATGGTCGCCACGGGCTTGGCATAAGAAAATGGATTACCAATTAAATTCCAACCCAGATCAAGGGGACGTGAAAACGAAGTGGTGTCTGCCACTCCACTTATTTGAACCCGCATGCTATCCATGGTCGCCAGCCAATACCCTTCGCCCTGGAGAATTTCAGGTGCCGCGGCATACCCTACACCCGGCTCATATTCATACACATAATAGGGTTGATTTGCGAAAGGACCTAAAAGGCCGTCAGTTGATGTTTCTGCCGTCACAAGCGGTGTGCTGAACAGATGCCAGCCTGGCTCAAATGGTCGATTGAGTTGATCTGCTAGAGATTCTCCGATACTCACCCTGAATTGATTAACCCCTCCAGATTCAGAGTTATATTCATAATACAGTGTCTCGGTCAGATCGTGGATGATGCCATTGCTTATATCCTCAAGTACAAAGGTTAAAACCATTGGAACACCAAGAGAATTGGAAAAATCGAGCTCAATGCTGGTTTGCTGCATGTCTGTTGTGACCTCAAAATCCCAGGAAATAATGTTATTCACCAATTCAACAGCATCCCTGAAATCCGTTGTGAAGTTAGGACCAATAGGGACCCCCCATTCAGGGTGAGGGAAATAGAGTTGCAGGTAGTCAGCAGGCGGTGTAGGTGGTTCAGGAAGATCTACATCCACATCATATCCGACCGTAGCCTGGATCTGGGTTCCAAAAATGTTATTAAGGTCATTTAAACTACCACCCGATACATTTATATCGATTGACCAGGGGTCGTCCTGTTGAAGATCCTGGATATCGTTAAACCATACTGTGGGGCGTATCATGCCAGTCCCATTATATACAAACATGCGAGCACCACGTGATTCCCATATTTGCTGATTCGGTTTTGTGATGACAAATTTATACTCATGAACGCTTTCTGCTTCAAAAGCTGAGAAATCGATAGTCGCAGTATAAATCCCACTGGTTCCAGTTTCATGCATTTGAATTGATGTATCTACGTCCCCGCCATTAAAGGTACTGCTAACACCAATTTGATCCAACGCTGGCTGAAAGCGACCCAGGGCTTCTTGAATAGACATATTTACACTGAATTTTACCGTGTTAGCTGAGCCATTGTGGTAAACATACATGGCGGCACTTTCCCAGCTATTGAAAAAAGTAATATAGGCTGTCTGACCATCAAAGCCAAAGTCAATTCCCCGAGGCTTGAGGCCAAGATCAACCAGAGAATCAGGCATAATAATGCTATCTACCACAGTGTCAGTCGATGGATCAATGGCATAGAAAGCACAATTCATGTAACCAGGGCCAGCAGAATTTCCGACCCAGAGTCTACCGCTGGGGTCCCAGCCTGTAGCTTCAACTTGCAGCCCGGGGAACAGTGTGTCAATGCTGGATGTAAAATCACCATATACACTTCCGTCACTGCTGTTATAGCGCATGATACCATCATCACTTACGAAATTATAAAAATATACTGCACCACCGTCGGGAGATACGGAAATGGTTCTGCAATATCCTTGTAACATTTCTGCAGGTACAACCTCATCAATAAGTTCCCAGTCCTCATCGTATGCCTTAATCGCACCAATTGAGGCGATAACGGGAACCGTGAACATATTTCCATCTTGATCAAAATCAGGCGCCGTTAAACTTTGACCTGTCCAGGGATCCTCAGGATTTTCATTATCAGGGTAGGGCACCAGTTTGTCCATTCCCTCACCAGTCAAATGATTGATGCGGTAGTAGACGCTCCATGAGCCTGCCACAATATTGCCATTGGGGTCAGTTCTTAGCCCTCTATTGGATTGCCAAAGTGTATCAATGACACCATCGACGGTGATGGTTTTGATGGGGGAAAAGGGAGCCTGGCTGCCATCTGGATTAAAAACGTATATGGCACGACAAGGACGTATGCTATCAGGACCAAATTCTACAGCCATTGAATCAGAGTCGTAGTAACTGGTGTACCAAATTTTTCCTTCTCCATCAACGGCTATTCCGTGGCCATAGCTTTGAGGCCAGCCACTATCATCAGGAAAAGCACCTCCGAATTCCCATGTCTCACCTTGACCTGTGAGTGCAAAAATAAAAAGTACGATGATACTACTGATTCGTTTTGTCATGTCATTATTCTCCCCACATTTATTAGTATAATTAATACTATATCTAATCAAACATGATACCAAACGCCGCTACAGTTCAGCATGCTGACGCCCCCACCAGGCTTACATAAGTGACATAAAGGTAGCCCTCTGAACCTGTTAATCAAGGACTGTATGATTTCTGTACTACTTAATAGAGGCAGTAAAAAGACCAGTGACCCTGGAGAACACTTCGATCACTCATGGCTACCTGGCGAGGACTGGTCTGGCGTGCACGCTTTGAATATCGAATACCGAGTATCGAATTTGTCTACGTTCTTTGAACTTCGACCTGGCAAGCAGGGAGTTGCGAGAAAGGCCCTGCTCATTGCGCGGGGTTCTGTGGCTGAAAAGTGACCACTTAAGAAAGCCCCTGAATTTGAGGTCAGGGGTTTTGTGATGATAAAAGGATTCTGAGTTTGGTACAAAGTATCTATTAGAAAGTCACGCAAATGCCCAACCAGCTCTGGCAGGATTCTTAATACCTACTAGTCCAAAAGGCTGGCACATCAAAAACATCAGAAATTATTAAAATATAAAAAAAGAGTTATCAGGGTTTTTGCGTCTATTATTTGACCTGATCGAATCATTTCTTTGACTTCATCCCTGGTGAACACGCGAACCTCGATGACTTCATCATCATCCAGATTCTTCTCGGTTTTTACTAAATTTTCTGCAACGAAGGCATGGATCATTTCAGAGCTGTAATGGGGTGACGAATAACATGCAGCGATCGGGTTCCACTTAAGGGCTTTATACCCTATTTCTTCTTCCAACTCACGTTGGGCACAGTGAAGAGGGTCTTCCCCCACATTGATGGTACCTGCTGGAATCTCCCATAGATAAGTCTGAGCACCATAGCGATATTGATTCACAAGAACGAGTCGATCCGAATCCAGGACAGGTAACATCACACTTATACCAGGATGTTGTATCAATGCGCGCTGGACCTCATGTCCATTCACCCAAATCACCTGATCCTCAAAAAGGTCAAAGCAATAACCCTTGTAAATATTTTTTCTCTTTAAAAGTTTCATCACGTTGACCTTTAATATCTATTGAACACTGACGAGCTGGCATTCAATGATGTGTCTCGAGCTTAATGCATGTATACTTGCCAGACCACGTGTATGATCATTGGATCAAGGGGCTCATTGTCTGCTTCAGCGGTTTTGAATGTGGCCACCAGTTTAAAAAGTGAGTCCTTCCAGTGATCTGGATCGGGTGAATAGGTGGCTGCCAGAAGGATATTCCCAAATCCATCTTTATCTACATCAACATTTTTATCCCAGCTCTGATAACCTGCACCCAACTCAATTTTCTTTGAAAGCATATAAAAACCACCCAATCCCCACCCCAGGGAAATATCATCTTGAGCATTATTATGATTCACAACCCTGGCAAAATCAAACTTAGATCTAAATTTGCCTTTTGTATAATCCGATGGTTTGAAATAGAAAAATCCAGTGGCAGACGATACGTTAATACGGTCTTCATTGGGCAATCCATAGTGTAAACCAACATTGATGCCATTGCTCAACTTTGTTGAAATGGCAAAATCCAACTGCGGTATAGGGCCAGTATCTTCATCAGAGTTACTGGATTTAGTACCATATGGAAGGAGGTTTAGAGAATTATCACCATTTTGGGCCATGACTTGATAGTTGAAACGATTAATTTTTCCACTAATAGCCATTCCGAATGTCCGATAATCTGAACGCCCAACGGCTGATGCCCAGTTTCTCCCAACAATTGAACGTTCAGCAAAATCAATAGCTGTATGCGACGTATTGCCACCAGCTTGACTACCAGCACCCACAAAACGACCCATCCGTACCGTCAAATTATCTGAAAATTTATAGTCAATTTGGGCATCCAACACATAGGATAAAACCGCATCATATTGGACAAATGCAGAGACTTGACCTTTGGTCATTTTGCCACGAAGACGCGCCCTGCGGATACCGTTCCCAAGCTGAGTGGTTGATTCATCCAATACAAGAGCTGATGAGTCCGAGTTTAATTCATATTTATCATACGTTGTATATGTAGCCCAGGATTGAATCGTAAACTGGAAGGCGGGCTGGGCGACGAGTGTCTCCACCAGACCCAGGCTCAAACAGAATACACTAATCAGTATGCTTACTTTTCTCAATTAACTAAGTCCTTTGCTCGCTTAAGTTCATGTTTCCAGACGAATATCATCATACCGGCTGCCATAAGAGCTCCTAAAATCCAAAAATAAAAGGCGGCATCCCAACTGAAATTATCGATGAGAAAACCAGTTCCAACGCCGGTAAGACTGGCGCCGGCATACCCCATGGCATCAATGAATCCAGTGACCGAAGAGGCGGCTTTACGAGATCCCAAATCGGCAGGTAAGGCGGCTACAATCAGTATATGAGGACCAAATGTGAAAAAGCCAATAAACAACAGGATGACCAGGCTGATGATCCAGTTATCACCCGGCACGATCCGATACAGGTAACAAAAAACTGCTAACGCAATCAGCATGGCAAAAGCCACTGGGGCTCGTCGATTCTGGAACAGTTTATCGGATGCCCAGCCGGCCAGAATAGCGCCTAGACCACCGGCTACTGGAAAAGCGATTGCTTTGTAAGCGGCCATGGAGATAGTTGCTCCCTGTTCTTCAAACATATAGGTCGGAGCCCAGCTCATGAAACCATAGCGGACAATATTGAGTCCGAATAAACCAAAGGCTGCAAACCAGATATAGGGATTGCTAAGTGTTATTTTCAGGGTTTCGCGAAATCCAATATGTTCATCGGTCTGAACCTCGGTCCGGGCGATGCCCTGTTCCTGTTCTTCCACAGTGGGTAAGCCGATTTCTTCTGGTGCATTCCGGGCTCTAAGATACCAATGAATGGCAATAACAGCCATAATCAGCGCTGGTATCCAGAAAGTGGCACGCCAATTAAGATACTTGATGATTGTGCCGGCCAGCAACCAGGACAGAGCTCCACCAAGGATATAACTGGTTCCCAGCCGTCCCGAAATTTTTCCCCGACTATTGCTGGGAAACCAATTTGCCATGGCTTTGACAGTCGGACCCCAGCCCATTGACTGAAAATAGCCATTAAGACCCCAGATCACCACCATGAGACCAATAATACCACCGGTGAGTCCCATAAAGATATTCAGTATTGCCGATGATAGCAGCCCAACCGTTATAATTAACCGAGAATTTAGTTTATCGCCCAACTGACCGTTGATAAACTGGCCGATAGCATACATTGCAAATAAGGCGCTTAAAATACCCCCCAGGCTTGTTTTCGTTAAACCAAATTCTTCGGCAATGCCTGGCATGGCCACCGATATATTTACCCGCCCCAGATAGAAGGCGGCATAGGTTATCCACATCATCCAGAACATTTTCTTCTGCCATTGACCTAATTGAGTTTGGCTGGCGGTATTCATAATAGTTCTCCTTGTTAAGATTGACGCCCCCCCTAAAAAGTATGTTACTGATTTAAGCGTACGCGGCTATCAATAACCATTTGACGCTGGACTTTTTTGCGAGATCGTCAAAATTAGTACATTATTATTTGAAACTAGAATATGATCAAATACAAAAATTTAATGCTGATTCTTTACTCGGTCTTTGATTCCGGTTGACGATTGGGGGGGAAAATAAGGAATCACGATCACCCGTCCGCCGATACCCGCCATTACTTCCCGAGCATCTTCAATCGCTTCGGAAGTATGGCTGGAACTCTCCATCAAAATATCGGGTCTTATATCTTTTACATTGGGCAGCGGCGAATACGTTTCCTGGGCTACAACCACATCAACAAATTTGATAGCTTTGGCCAGATCCAGGCGTTCTTCGAACGATAGAATCGGTTTGGATTTTTTTTCCATAACTGCTTCATCTGTTAAAATTCCCACAATCAATTTCCCATCCGGACCGGCGATAGCCTTGGCATTTTCCATCATTACCAGATGACCTTTATGAACGATGTCTAACACATAATAAGAATAAACCAGTTTCAATTTTTTAATCCTTTATCAAATGATTCTATGAATATCAATGGTCTTTATATGTACCATCAATCTAATCTGCCTTAACCATGGATTCATCATCATATGCGGGGTGCCAGTATTGTTTTGGTGTTCGCCAATCTGAGCCATATCTAAGTGCTAAATAGTCTTCAACATGATTGGGGATGGCGTATTTATGCCCATCAAAAATAAAAGTGTCCAGTTCATCCACAAATGATGCGGGAATCTCATTGTTTACTCCGGCGATAATTGATCGATAGGTAGGTTCAGTTTTACCTTCGTACTGTCCGCGGTATTGAGTAAAAAAATCCAGATGGGGATCAGTTCTGATTAAACCGAATTTTTGATGGAATGCCTTAACGGTTCTATACTTCCCTAATTTCCATGCATCCGGTCTTATGCTAGGGGGAAGTATTTTGATAGGGTAAAGTTTGCCCAAAGCCTGGATCATCTGTTCCATCTTTGCTTCGGATTCGTATCGAACACTCAAATCCATATCCTTGTCCCAATCAATAATCTTATTCTCCCTTATCAAGCCTAATAGTGTTCCAAAATCCAGCCAGTAATGGATCCCCAATTCTTCTAAAACCTCACAGCAGCTGCGCAATAATTTGTGAGCATGCTTTCGAGACGCAGGGGTAAACTTAAAAAGATTTATTTTATAGGACTCTGAGAGGAGTTGCCTGCGATATTTTCTGACAAAGGAATTGAGCTCTTGTGGCACTGCGATAATTGTATTTTCGACCGCAAGCTTTTGAAGATGGTCGGGATTTAGGTCCTTTGAGTCATAGCGGTTCTTGTGACCTCCAGCATAGACGATTGATTCATCCAGATTCTGCTCTATGGGTAGTATATATATGGCGTATGGGTGTTTTTGTACTCCCTTTTTCCGAAGATTTCGCATTTTAAATCGTCTGTGTCCCCACTTGCGCTTTGGCTTTAACATTAATCCTTCTGAGAAGAGCATTTTAAACAGGATGAATTTCTTGATGAGAGATATGTTAAAGACATAGATATACACATCAAATTTATACTTCGTCATGTTACCTTCGGCAAAACCTACAAGGGTTTCCCCTCCCAAAGTGTAGATCACTCCAAGCTTATCCAGAGCATGCAAAACTTGCCGTAACATGCTGGCCATGAACTTGTCCTGCGGCATGGGTGTCGTTGTCAAATCCACCTGTATATCCCTTATTCTATTTTCCTGGATAGCCCATTGTGCTTTTTTGTTTCTGGTAATAATAGATTGCCGTTGAGATGGGAAATCTATCATTGTAAGTCGTCAGAACATTTGGGACACATTTAGCTAAAAGTTAAGAGACACTTTCGAGTTGTCCAGTTCATTATGCCAACACTTCTCAGACAAAAATACCTGAACTCAGTAGTACTTGTCTAGGCAACAAAAGCGGTCACTAAAACTGACCTCTTTGAATCTCTCTACGCTAAAGCTACGAGAGATAAATATCGAATATCGATCGAGCTGTCGCCTTTGGGCTTCGGCCCAGCAGGTAACGATTTTTGAATTGCGAAGTAAACTCAACTTCTTAACTCTTCAATTAGTGTTCCTTCCCTGCCGGGCATAGCTCCATGGGACAGTAGCTTGGAGGGTGAAAACGCATGAGTCCCAGGCCACTAGTTGTTTATATAAGATTTGCGAGAGGGGTCTGTCCCACCATAGCTCATCGAGCGTCGGCGGATGTGACTTGAAAGTGTCCATTATGCACAAAGCCCCCGCTGTGCAGGGGCTTTGTGAAATTAGCTGGTTCGTGAGGTTATTTCGTAAAAAGGGTCAATCGCAAAACTAAGGAATTGATTCCGGCCAGCTATCCCAAGTCACTAGAACCACTTGTCTTCCCTGGTTCGCTTTCCACCAAATCTTACCTTTAGATGCTATGATGTCCAGCAAACCATCTTGATTGATATCCATCAAATGTGGATTCGCAGACCAATTAGTGGATGAGCCCAGGTAATGCGGTTGTGCAAATTCTATCTCTCCCATATTCTCCACGGAGTAAAGGCTGACCTGATAGCCTGCTTGCACTATGAGATCCAAATCACCATCCAGGTCTAAGTCTCCTGCAGAAAGTCCATATCCCCCCTGGGAGGGTGCCGAGAAAAGTATGGTTTCAGAGCCAAAGCTTCCATCGCCTGAGTTTATCAAGCACCTGAATTTGGTACCATGACCATATTCTGGACTTCCAATGATGTCAATATCTCCGTCGGCGTCAAGGTCTGCAGGTATGATGGTGTAGAAATCAACATCATCAATGTAATGCCAATTGATCTCATTTGAATTAATGTCCCAATTATAGGTCCCTCCACTATTTTCGATCCAGGCCACATCATTATATTGACTAAAGTACATCAGAAGGTCATTATCCCCATCCCCATCTAGGTCAGGTTGATGGATTTCAGAGGGGGATAGACCCCACATATTGGTGCTGTCACCGAATACTCCCGATCCTGAATTCTGGTACCAGAAAGTATGATTCGCACTTCGAGCAATGAGAATATCTGTCGCTCCGTCATGATTCATGTCGATGGCAAAGGGGTGAATGCGCTCATACGGCATACCAAGAGCCAATAATGTGTCAAAGGGCTCCTGCGGTTCAAATACTCCAGCTCCAAGGTTACGATACCATTGCACAAACCCCTCGTTTGTGAATGCAAACAGATCATTCAGGCCATCGCCATCGAAGTCTTCAACCACTATTTTATCTGTATAATAATCAGATACAACGACCTCTTCGGGACCAAAATTGCCGTCTCCAAAATTTGCATACCAGGCAAGCCTGTGATTCTCCAACGAAACTGAGATCAGGTCCTCCAACCCGTCACCATCAATATCAGCCAATTGTATGTCATCAATATCCGGATCTACATCGTTGGTGATCTCGGATATCTCTGCAAAATCTATATAGGACCGCAGCATCAGCAGAAGTGAATCTGGTGTGGAAACTGACTGTACCGTCTTGGCGTAAAGAGAATAGATGATGTATACATTAACAGCGAGCCCACTATCGATGTATGTCGTCGTATTTGCAGGAACCTCTGCAACAACCTCTCCATCTCGCATAAGCGTATAGGCATTCTCAAAATTACAATTGTCAAACCAGTCCAGCTGTAACACACCTTCAGATAATAACGTTGCACGTAGTTCTGAGGGAGCAGGGAAAAGCGTTCTGGAAGTGAGCATATTTGATGTATCTACTGGGGTATCGGAGAAGTGAGTTAGTATTGCGTAAGTATATTCCTCCCCGAAAGCACAGGTTGAGTCTATCCATGGCGAAGTTTCAGGTGTGGCAACTACCGAGTCATCGCGTATGATCTCATAATATTCTGCATCACAGGTAAGTGACCAGTTCAACTCAATCTTTTGATCATTTAGTGGAGTCAGCATGCGCAGAAATACAGTGCTTGTTTCGCAGGGTTTATCTGGTTTTTGACAGGCGAGCAACCAAAATGCCATACCAAGCCAAAATATGTGCAACAGATGCTTTTGGTTCATGAATTACTTACTTTTCTTAAGTGGGTGCAATATCAACTGAATTGCTGTGACAAGCAAATATTTGTTTTTATAGTTTTTACTGGTAGATTTATGGCATCTTTACGATCAAGAAAGGTGGGACTATGAGGGTGGAATATCGACTCTTTTCGATGCTGGTGATCACAATGTTATTCACTACTTGCGAGGATGAATCTGACACGATTGATCTGACTGGGTTCTGGCAAGGAGAAACACAAACGATACATGCTATAGTTCCCTTCTTTGGTGAGATAAATGAATCCGTTGAGTATAAAAGCGATTTCAATGTACCTATGTTGGAAGTTCTTGATGGTATGGTTTACCTCTACCAAAATAGCAGTTGTACACCTGAATTTGATGCCCAGGTCTATGTTACACATCCAGATGGTGACGTGTTGGTCATAGATGAATACCTGGAGCCTGAACTAGATTCTCTGGTGGGAACCGCGACAATCTCCAGCTCGGGAAATAAATTAAAATATACGCTGAAATTTGAAGCTGACTGGGGAGAGTATACAAGTGTCATACTGGCACATAGGTATAATGCTGACATGCCACCTGAAAGTTGGTCCTTGCCACTGGCTCCAGACTCTTTTGAACCTGATTCCCTTGAGTCTCCTGGTACTTTTCTAGAGATGAATGGAAATCCAGTAGCTTGCACATTGCTGGAGGGTGATACTGATTATTTTCAGTTTCACGCTGACTCGGCAGCAAGCTATTTTGTATTCCTCGAAGGGGCTGGCGTACCCTCACTGCGATTTAGGGGATCTTACTCAGCTTCCTATGGACCAAATTCGGGGCAAATGCAAATCACAATCGACGAGCCAGGTGATTATGTCTTATGGGCATATGACGATGATAACTGTTCTGAGTACTCAATATCTATTAGCACATCACCGCAAGGGTGAACCGAAGGTATTACCGCTAGAGAAATATCCGACTTGTGGGCGAAAACGCAGGGTGTTGGTGTACATCCCGACATGCTTATCGGGATTCCATCCCCCCACGATTCTGCTGCTAGCAGAATCTCCATAGTGAACCCCTCCTTGAATAACGAATACCGATTAACGACTGAAGAACTCAGACGTCAAGCACTTCTTCAATCGGTGTTCCTTGGTTGGCGTTCTTAAATCAAAAAACCACGCATCCTTCAGAACCTCAGGAAGACGTGGTTTTTTTGTGGGCCCACAGGGAGTTGAGTCGGGCTTTGCCCTCCTCTCTGCTACACTCGCTGTTCTCAACAGCTCGTTTCGCGGTGAACCCCGAACCGACGGATTATGAGCCCGTGTCTCATTGTTGTTTTTATTGCACTTACGAGATGGGTGTGGCTGGAAAGAGTGACCAGTGTAAAAAAAGCCCCTGAGTTTTGAAGTCAGGGGCTTTAAGGAGCTTATTTGGGAAATCGACACTTTCTTGTATCTACCCTTTTTCTAGTCTTCGATATGCTATTCGTACTTTAATGAATCGACAGGATTCGCCATAGCAGCCCTGGCCGCTTGAAAACTTACCGTGAGTAAAGCGATGACAAGCGCTAGTGCTCCGGATAACAGGAAAGGAGCTGGTCCAAGATCTATTCGATAGGCAAAACCCTGTAGGTATTGAGACAGGCTATAATAGGCCAATGGAAAGGCAATGGCACAAGAAATAAGCACCCATTTCGTAAATTGAAGTGTGAGTAAATGGATGACCTGAGCGATGGATGCCCCGAGAACTTTGCGTATCCCGATTTCCTTCTTGCGTTGCTCAGCTGTAAATGATGCCAGCCCAAACAAACCTAAATAGGCGATAATTACTGCCAGGAAGGCGAGATATTTAACAAGCTGGCCAATTGATTCATCGGCTCTATAGATTCTTTCAAAATCCTCGTCCAAAAATTGATATTCAAATGGAATTCCCGGAAAAACCTGATTCCAGACTTCTTCTACAGTAGCTAGTGCCGCAACATTATCTCCAGGTGCAAGTCTGATAAGAATGTTAGAGAACCATTCTGGGTCAATGAAGATTGCAAGTGGTTCTATTTCATTTCGTATAGATTTAAAATGGAAGTCATGCATCACGCCCACAATGGGAGCCTCTACACCCAGAAAACGAATAGTCTTATTGACTACAGATTCCCTGCCTATAATTCGGGCTAATTCTTCGTTAATCACAAAGGCACCCCCACCACTTTCGGTGGCAATATCAGAGCCATATTCCCGTGAGAAGGAACGACCTGCAACTATTTGAATCCGCATGGTTTCCGGGTAATCATAGTCAACGGCACTAACGGAAACAACCAGGGTTTGATCTGGATCCTTCCCATCCCAATCAATTCCACCTGCATTGCTTCCTATGTTAGTGGGACGATGAGATGAAGCAGTAATGCCTAAAATTTGCGGTGATCTCAGTAACTCCTGTCTAAAAGCCTCATAATTAGTCTTTTTGTCGCCATCAATATTTATTGAAATTACGTTTTCCTTAACAAAGCCAAGATCCTTGGATTGAGAATAATTCAATTGTTGCCTGAGAATGATGGTGGCTATTATCAAGGTGATGGACAGAGTAAACTGGAGAATAACCAAAGCTTTTCTCAGGGTTTGACTGCTGCCTTGAGAAAAATTTCCCTTTAGAACTTTGACTGGTCGATATGCAGAAAGGAAGAAAGCAGGGTAACTTCCTGCAAACAAGCTGGTGATCAAAGTGATCACGATGAGTCCTATGATAAAATCGGCCTGGAGTAATGCGGTTCCTGAAAGCAATTTTCCAGAAATACTATTGAAAACAGGTAACAGCAAATAGACGAAACCCAGAGAAAGAATGACGGCAAAGAAGGTGAGTAGAAGAGATTCACCTAAAAATTGCAGGATCAGGTCCTTTCGATAGGCGCCGACTACTTTTCGGATTCCGATTTCCCGAGCTCGATTCGCTGATCGAGCCGTTGAAAGATTCATAAAATTGATACAGGCAATAAGCAATACAAACCCCGCAATGATGGAGAACATGTATAGTCTAACCAGAGCCTCTCCACCCTTGTTGAAACCCCAATATTCGTGTAAATGGATCCCTGTTAGTGGGGCCACTATAAATTTTTCTGTACGTGGCTCGTCGTGATGACTACTGGCCACTTCAGTTAACTTGCGATTGACCTCCACCTGATCAGCATTTTCATGGAGCAGGACATATGTCCTGATCATATTGGTTCCCCAGTTGTCATCATACTTTCCCAGCTTTTTAGCGAATTCAATTGATACTAAAATCTTGGGATCAATGCTGCTGTTTCGTGGAGTGTTATTAAAAACCCCAGAGACAGTCAGGTTTAATTGGGTATCGACGGATAGCACTTCACCTATGGGATTCTTGCGACCAAAATATTTGATTGAGGTGGCTTCATCAATCACAACAGAGAAGGGGTCACGCAGAACAGAATTTTTATCCCCGTATAACAATTCAAAATCAAACATCGTGAAAAAGCTTGGATCTACAGCTTTTACATTGTCTTCGATGAAAGCATTATCACCATAGCGAAATGACCGCGTGCCGCAAGACCCAAAACGAGTGGCATCTACAACTTCAGGAATCTCGTCTTTCCATGACGGGGCGCAGGGCCAGGCAGTTACATTAACATGATATAGCTGACAATCATAAACCTGGTCCATCTCGATTTGATATAGCTTGTCCGAATTGATATGAAATTGATCAAAACTCAATTCGTCCTGAACCCACAGCATGATCAGCAGGGCACAGGTAAGTCCCGCTGCCAGTCCTATAATATTAATAAAGGAATAGCCTTTTTGACGCCAAAGAGATCGCAGGGCAACTTTGAAATAGTTTTTAATCATGTTCTTAACGCTTTCATCTTTTTAGATAAATAAATTAGAATGCAAAAAGTTTGCAGTTAAATAGCCAGTAAGTGTATATCCAAATAGTGGGCATGTTTCAGTGCCATACGGTGTCATAGTACAATGCGTATGCCAAAAGTGAACTATCCAACTAGGATGAGGGTCAGCGCTGATGATTGACTCATGTAGCCTGTCAAAACAATATCATATTGACATAAAACTTGAGTTAATGATATGAATTGAAGGCTGGTATTTTTTGTGTTTTTTCACACAAAGAGCTATACGGAATTGGGTGAATAAACTTGTCACGTCAGGTGGAGCGATTCTATTGGGGATCATAGCAATCAGCTATCTGAACTCAATGAATTTATAGAGGCAACAAAAAGGCCAGCTCCCTTCGAGAACCTCAGGGATCAGCTGACCTTGAGGTGGTGGGCTCACCGATCTACGTCCTTGCGAACTTCGCCAAGGCAGGCAGCGAGTTGATGTTCGCGGAGTTTATGCTGAGGTTATCGACCCGCTCCATCTCCTCTACAAATCTGCTGCCAGCAGAATCTCCGTGGTGAACCCCTCCTTGAATAGCGAACACTGAACAAGGAATAGACTCAGAGAGAGAAGATGTTTCATGATCCCCCTATGAATTTTGACCGCTAATTGTGATAAAAGTAAAAAAATGAACCATATGGGAGGTTAATGGGAGGGATTGGAACAAAAAATTTTGGTGATTAAGATCTCATCTCGTTTGCAAGGTGTATGAAATGTGTCAAATGATGAACCCCGAGATATCCGATGGATGATGACCTTTTTCAAGAACATGCTTTCACTCAATTTAATTTTAACTAATTTCAATTCACCATAAACCAAAAAAGGGGGAAATTCCGAATGAAATCAAAATACCCGATTTGTCTGTCCTGCATCCTAATAGGATTGTCACTCATTTTTTTTAGTGCGTGTGAACCACCTGCACAAAACCCCATAAAGCTTGAATCTCAATGGAAATCACCCCCGGAAAATATCCTGGAGGTTCTCAACGCACCGAATCTCCCAAGTTCATGGATCGCCCCCACTGGAGATTATATGCTTCTAGGCGACCCCATTTCCTATCCCACACTGGCCGAAATGTCGGCACCCATGCACATGTTGGCGGGCGTGCGAGTCAACCCAAAGGTGAATGGGGTCCACGGCAGACATGGTGCCCTCTCTCCTCGCCTGATGGATATCCAAACGGGCACCACCACCAAACTCGATATCCCTGAGAACTCCGAACTCTACTCTGTGACCTGGACGCCGAATGGTCAGCGATTCGCCCTGACGGTGATCCACGAGGATCATTATGGCCTATGGGTAGGCTCTGTTGATGGACATCTGGAAAAAATTAATAACCTCGCGCTGAACCCACTCCTGGGAACCCCGGTACGCTGGACACCTGACCAGAAAAAAATATTGGTGCGAGCTATTCCGGATCGGGGACCAGCGCCCCTGGCTCCAACTGTTCCTGCCGGACCCAAGATCGTGGAAAGCGAGGGAGCCAATGCCCGCTCTACCTATGAAGCCCGCAATTTGTTGAGGACCGCTTATGATGAGGCCCTATTCGATTATCATATGTCTAGTGAACTTCTCCTTGTTGATCCTGCTGGTGGCAGGACGCAGACCATCGGGGAAACTGCCCATTATAGCATGGCAGAGTTTTCACCAGATGGGGCCTATCTCCTCATCGAGCGTTTGGTAGGTCCCTGGTCTCATGAAGTGGCCTGGTGGCGATTTGCCAGTGAAGTTGAAGTCTGGAGCCCAGACGGACAACTGGTTGCCAGCATCGCTTCTCTCCCTCTGGCAGATGCGGTGCCTATTCATGGAGTTCCCTTGGGACCGAGGGTCATCGACTGGTGTTCCACCGCACCCCACACCCTGTTCTGGGTAGAAGCACTGGATGGTGGAAACCCTGTTGCAAGCGTTAGTCATCGTGACCGTCTGATGAAGCTGGAAGCTCCCTTTGATGGAGAAGCTACTGAGATTTTCCACGCGGAACATCGGATCATCTCTACAGGGGCATGGACCGAGGATGGGGCAACTCTTATGCTCACCGAACGAGAGCGCATCAAGCGGTGGCGCTACGTCTGGCTCATTGATGTAGAGACAGGAGAGTCAAAAGTCTGGTACGATCTCGATGAGGACGACCGCTACAGGGATCCGGGCTACCCAGTTTACCGCCCACTTGACAATGGTCACTGGGTCTTGCGGCAAAAGGGTGACATGGTTTATTTCAGAGGGAGCGGTGCCAGCCCGGAGGGTGATCGCCCCTTCCTGGATAGGCGCGAGCTAGGTGGATCTGCGACTGAGCGGCTGTTCCGCTGTGATCCAGACCGCTATGAGTATTTCAATGCCTTTGCCGGTGATGAAAACCATTTTGTCTTCCGTTCAGAGTCCTCTACCGAAGTACCAAACTATTATCTTGCCACCATTGGTGAGACCATAGAGGCTGATGAGGGAGAGGCAACCCGGTCCATCAATCGCAAACCCATTACTCAGTTTACCGATCCCAGTCCTCAATTGCGCGAAATTGAAAAGCGTCTGATTCAATATGAGCGTGAAGATGGGGTCCCCCTCAGTTTTCAGCTGCTACTTCCACCTGGTTATGAGGAAGGAAGTGAGCTGCCCACAGTCCTCTATGCCTACCCCCTGGAATATTCTGGGGCTGCGACTGCTGGCCAGGTTAGTGGTTCCACGCGACGTTTCATGCGCATTTGGGGTCCTTCCCATCTCTACTTCCTGCTTCAGGGATATGCAGTTCTGGATAGAACTACTATGCCCATGTTGGGCGATCCTGAGACCACCTATGATACCTTTGTCCCTCAGCTAGTCGCTGATGCAGAAGCGGCAGTGGCCAAAGCAGTGGAATTGGGTGTAGCAGACCCCGATAGGATAGGGATCATGGGACACAGTCATGGCGGACTCATGGTGGCCAACCTTCTGGCTCACACCGATCTCTTCAGTGCAGGTATTGCCCGAAGTGGTTCCTATAACAAAACCACACAACCCTTTGGTTTTCAATCAGAGCGGCGCTCTTTGTTTGAGGCTAGGGATGTCTATATCCAAGTATCTCCCACCTTTTTTGCAGATCAGGTCAATGAACCGGTCCTCATCGTCCATGGAGCTAAGGATTCCAATCCGGGAACGCTGACATTCCAATCGGAGGTCTTTTTTGAGGCTGTCAGGGGTTCAGGAGGCACAGCAAGGATGGTACTCCTGCCTCATGAGGATCATGGTTACCGAGCCAAGGAGAGCGTGGAGCATGTGATCTGGGAACAGCTCGAGTGGTTTGACAAGTACGTCAAAGGGAAGAAGAATATAGAATAGCGAATGATATATGATGAATGTCGAAGTAAGTCTTCACATTCAAAATTGGAAAGCCCGTTTCATTGAAGCGGGCTTTTTTGTGGTCCATCAACCTACTCCCCCTTCGACTTCGCTCAGGGTTCGGCGGGACAGGCCTGTCTCCGTCCCGCAGGCTACGTCGGATGAGGTTGACTGCTCTTCTTATAGTGTGGCGTTCCCTTCGGATGAACCCCTGTTCGGGGTTCAAGTCTGGGGCGCCCTCTTTGAGTATCGAATCAGTCTTCTATGAAAAAGAAAGTCAAGAGATAAATTATTCCCAGAACCTCTTTTTA
>JACKQG010001371.1_pt1 | contig 33831 bp, 31 predicted proteins | sample 8237621 | NCBI WGS metagenome assembly JACKQG01 (sample SAMN15677084, study PRJNA649215) | marine metagenome | biome: marine; feature: Black Sea; material: saline water; isolation source: suspended particulate matter (SPM) from the Black Sea western gyre | collected 2013-06-09/2013-06-10 | depth...
TTCCAAGATACGATCCGGATGCCTTGCCTGCTCATGCAGCAAAATATCGAGATAGTCTAATTATCCCTGACAAAATATTGCTTTATGGGAAATATTGGAAAACCGAACTAGAGAAAAATCAATTTTATACTGAGCAACTTGTAGTGGTTGGTAGCTCACAGATTGATAAATATAGAAAAAAGAGATTAGCTTACCTTGAACAAAGAAATGATGAAGCTTCTTGCACAATTTTATTCACTAGTCAGGGTATAGATCGAGAGCGACTTATTGAATTTTTATCTCATTTTTTTAGAATGGCACAGGGGAAACTGAATTATGAATTCTATATTAAACTACACCCTGGGTTTGAATATGATAAACAAATCTACGAAATTCCTTTGGGGAAATTTCCAAATGTACATATTTTGCTAGGTGCTGAAGATCCCTCAACTTATGAATTGCAGGCAAAAGCAGATTACCATGTTAGTATTTCATCTGCTTCACATTATGATGCATTGGGCTTGGGCGTTCCAACAATTATTCTTCCATTTGCTACACATGAAGATGTATTGCACCTAGTTACAGCGGGACATGCAAAACTAGTACGTACACCAGAAGAGTTTCTAGATGTTTTATTAGATGAACCTGGAAAAGTGCCTTCAGATGTCAGCACTTATTATTTTGAACCAAATGCACTTGGAAATATTAAGCGTGTTTTAGAAAATTGCAATGGGACTAAAGAAAAAGCATTATTATTGAATGGACAAGCATCATTTGAACTTGATGGAGTGCAATAAATATTAAATGTGTGGAATTGCTGGATTTTGGAACCTAAATGGTATGCCTGTTTCGAGGGCCATGCTCGAAACATTTACGGATACGTTAGAGCATCGTGGCCCGGACGGAAACGGATTCTATATTGACGAGGATGCAAATCTCGGATTAGGCCATCGTCGCCTAGCGATTCTCGACACAACAGATATGGGCCGCCAGCCGATGTCCTACGGCAATAGACGCTATTGGATCACGCTCAACGGTGAGATTTACAATTTTCTTGAGATACGAAGTGAATTGGCACAGCATGGCTATCAATTCGTCACAGAATCCGATACAGAGGTGGTAATGGCTGCTTATGACAAATGGGGGGAGGACTGCCAGTTACGCTTCAATGGGATGTGGGCCTTTGCCATTTGGGATCAGAAGAAAAAGCAGTTGTTCATCTCGCGTGACCGCTTTGGTGTCAAACCGCTGATGTATTTTTATGATAGAAAACGGTTTGCTTTTGCTTCAGAGATGAAAGCCTTTCTGGCTTTGGATTGGTTCCAGGCTGAATTTGACCCAGAAATGGTTGCCACCGCGCTAACCGACCATCAACTTATTGAAGGCTCAGAACGTACCTTACTGCGTGATTTGAAACGTTTGCTGGGTGGTTATTGTCTATCTCTCAAACAAAATGGTGATCTTAAAATCCGCCGCTGGTGGAACACACTCGATCATCTGGAGCCCGCACCTGCCTCATGTGGCGAGCAGGTGGAACGTTACCGTGAGTTGTTTCTGGATTCCTGTCGCATTCGGATGCGTAGTGACGTGCCGATCGGAACAGCATTGAGTGGTGGGCTGGATTCCAGTTCAATTGTCTGTGGAATGCGCCATATCCGTGATATGGGGGATGTGGGTGACAGATTGGCTAGTGACTGGCAACGGTCTTTCGTTGCTACCTACCCTGGCTCGGTGATTGATGAGCGCGTTTACGCAGATGAAGTGATCAAAAAAACAGGCTCTACTCCTGTTTATTGCGAAATCACACCTGATATGTACCTCAAAAATTATAAGCGAGTCCTTTTCCAATATGAAGAAATCTCGGATATTCACCTGGGTCCTTGGGCAGTGCATAAGGCACAGCGAGAGCACGGTGTAGTGGTCACGCTCGATGGTCACGGTGGCGATGAGGCCTTGGCAGGTTATCCTTGGCATGTGACAGCATCCCTTAAAGATGCACTTACAAGCTTATCTCCTCGTAAAGCAGCGATCTCTCTGGAGACGATGAAAAAACTGGAACTCTTTCCACAGGAGCAGTTCTATTGGCAGAGCATCTTGATGGTGGGGAATAAGGCGGTAAACAGGATGCTCAAAAAAGAACAAGCCTGGCTAAACCAATCTCCGGCGGAATTCGTCTCGGCTGCTTACGAGGAAGACCGTTTTCGTATCAAAAAGCGGAATGCTTTGTTCCAAAGCCTGTACGCGGATTTTCATTTTACGCATTTACCGATGAACTTACGAGACTTTGATCGTCTCTCTATGGCGCATGGTGTGGAAGTGCGTTCTCCGTTTATGGACTGGCGATTGGTGACATTTACCTTCTCACTTCCTTCGGAAAGTAAAATTGGTGGAGGCTACACCAAGCGTATTTTGCGTGACGCGCTCAAAGATATATTGCCAGAGCCGATCCGCAAGCGAACACGCAAGCTGGGGTTTCCAAATATGGCTGAGAGTTGGTCATCACCTAGGGCGCAAGATTTCATTCGTGATGCGGTAATGAGTGCTGATTTTCAGAATTCAGATATTTGGGACGGAAAGCGTATAAGAAGTGAATTGGAAGTAGCCATGAGAAAACAAGACTTACCTGTTATCCAAAAAGCGTGGATATACGTTCAGGCTATGTCTTTGATGGAGATGTTTCGGGAGAAACGGAGAAATTTCCAATGATTACTATCGTTGATTACGGTGTTGGGAACCTTGGATCAATCGCCAACATGCTAAAAAAGATTGGTACAAAGGCCGAAGCTTCATCTGACCCGGACATATTGCACAAGGCAGATAAACTTATTTTTCCTGGAGTGGGGGCGTTTGACGCAGGGATGAGAAAACTACGTGAAAGTGGGTTGGTTCCTGTGCTTAACGAACTTGTGCTTGAGAAAAGAATCCCGGTCTTGGGGTTATGTCTGGGGATGCAGTTAATGACGAAGCGAAGCGAAGAAGGCGCGGAAGCAGGCCTGGGGTGGATTGATGCGGAAACTGTCCGCTTTAAATTCGGACCGGAAAATGCACATCTAAAAATTCCGCATATGGGCTGGAATACACTTGATATCCGTCGTCAACATTCGCTTGTATCAGACCTGGGATTTGAATCCCGTTTCTATTTTGTCCACTCTTATCATATCGTTTGTTCTGATGAAATGGATGTGGTTGCCTACACGGAGTATGGTTACCCGTTGGCCACAGTTATTAACAAGGGAAATATCATGGGGGCGCAGTTTCATCCGGAAAAAAGCCACAAATTCGGTATGAAGCTGCTTAAAAACTTTGTGGAATTAGTATAATGTTGCGTTCTCGTGTAATCCCTGTTTTGTTATTAAAACACCGCGGTTTGGTTAAAACCGTCAAATTCAAAACCCCAAAATATCTTGGCGACCCTATAAATATTGTAAAAATTTTTAATGATAAAGAAGTGGACGAATTAATATTTTTAGATATTACAGCAACGAATGAGAAAAAACATCCTCCTTTTGAGTTGCTGGCAGATATCACTAGTGAATGTTTTATGCCTTTAGGTTACGGTGGCGGCATCCGTAGCATGGATGATGTTAAGACCTTGCTCAGTATGGGCATTGAGAAGATCATCTTGAATACTTATGCGGTTGAAAATCCTGACTTCGTGAGCGAAATTGCTGCTTTTGCAGGCAGTCAGGCTGTGGTGATCTCTATTGACGCAAAGAAGAATTGGCGAGGGAAGTATGAGGTCTTTACACATAGCGGAACTAAGGGGACAGGACTGAACCCGGTAGATTTCGCGCTTCAGATGCAAAAGAAGGGGGCAGGGGAAATTATTTTAAATTCGATAGACCGCGATGGTACAATGCAAGGTTATGATTTGGAGTTCACTAGTCGAGTAGCAGAATCTTTAGAAGTGCCGTTAGTATCATGTGGCGGGGCAAAAACCGTGCAAGATTTGGGTGATGCCATTAAGCTGGGGAACGCGTCTGCGGCGGCGGCTGGGAGCATGTTTGTGTTTCAGGGCCCTTTACGGGCAGTGTTGATCAGTTATCCTAGCCAGGAAGAATTGCGGGCTGTTTTGCCCTAGATGAGGTAATATGAGCGAGAATTATCAAATTTGCACGCGTTGTATCATGGATACATCGGACCCAAATATTGTCTTTGATGTGAATGGGGTTTGCAATCATTGCCACGATTATGATCGTCTGATGGTTCAAAAGGTGATGTCAGGTAAAGCTGGAGCGGAGTATCTTGAGAAGCTTGCTGAGAAGATCAAGCGCGATGGCAGGAATAAACCCTATGATTGTCTTATCGGTGTCAGTGGCGGAGTGGATAGTACTTACGTTGCCTATTTAGTCAAGGAAAAAATGGGACTACGCCCTCTTGCTGTACATATGGACAATGGCTGGGACTCGGAATTAGCAGTCAAAAATATTGAGGAGACTCTCAAACGCCTTGAGATAGATTTGCATACCGAGGTTCTGGATTGGGAAGAATTTCGGGGTTTGCAGGCTGCCTTTCTCAAAGCATCTACCCCCGATTCGGAGATCCCAAGTGACCATGCTATTTGGGCAGTAATTGGCGACCTTGCTGAAAAACTGAAAGTAAAATACATCCTCTCTGGCTTCAATGTGCGCACAGAAACCCATTTGCCGAGTGCCTGGTCGCAGGGGCATTTTGACTGGAAATATATCCGTAGCATCCAAAAGCGATTTGGCGACGGGAAACTTAAAACTTTTCCACACATCCCCTTTTTGACCTATTATCGCCGCTTACAAACCCAAAAACGTGTCGATATTTTGAATTATATTGACTTCAATAAGACTGCCGCGATGACTTTTTTGGAAAATGAGCTAGGCTGGCGTTATTATGGTGGAAAGCACCACGAATCTATTTATACACGCTTTTATCAGGGATATATCCTTCCTGTAAAATTTGGTTACGATAAACGTCGTTCTCATCTATCCAGTTTGATTTGTTCAGAGGAAATCAAACGCATTGATGCCCTGGAAGAAATTAAAAAACCGACTTATGCACCTTCTCTTCTGGAAGAAGATCGAGAATATGTTGCGAAAAAATTGGGTTTGGTCCAGGATGGGTTTGAAGAAATTATGAGTTTGCCTAAAAAATCTTTCAGCGATTACCCATCCTATGGTCGCATCCTTGAAAGTCCATTTTTCAAGCGGAGTTATGATTTAATGCGCGATCTGTACCGATTACGCCAGAAAAAACAACATCAGGTTATCCCTAAATAATGCGAATCGCCTATATAAGTCTCCATTGGCCCCGAACTCTTTCCACTGGAGTTGGAAAAAAAATACATGGTCATATTGAAACGTGGAAATCCCTGGGGCATGATGTCTGCTTTTTTATGCACTCCGCGGACGAAGGTAATCTAGATTTGCTCCCCGGCGAAAAATTCTTTTATCCAACCCAATCAGGAACCCTGCAACGCGAAATTGGACGTATTCACGCGGCCATAGAAATGCTTCGGGCAATAGAACGTTACCAGCCGGATATTATCTACCTCCGCTATGGGATCTATGTTTATCCTGTTCATCGCCTTGCAACCATCGCCCCGGTAATTGAAGAAATTAACACGAACGATGTTGAACAGCATAAAGAGTTGGGCATACTCTATTCCTTATACAATCGCTTCACGCGTGGAATTTTACTCAAATCTGTTAGTGGCCTAAGTTGTGTCTCCAAAGAATTAGCCAAAATATCTAGGTTTAGAAGATTTAAGAAACCTACGAAAATAATTGCCAATGGTGTTGATTTAAGAAAAATCATCCCATTGGATGCGCCAAATAATAAAATTCCAAGAATAATCTTTATTGGTGGCCCCGGGCATAGCTGGCATGGTGTGAATAAGATCGTTGAACTCGCTAAAAGGTTTCCTGATCTAAAAATAGATATGATTGGCTATAATACCCTGTCAGATGGTGCGCCCTTACCAGATAATCTTATTTTGTATGGCTATCTTTCCTCAAAAGAATATTTGGCTATATTTGCCCTCGCTGATGTAGCAATTAGCTCGCTGGCCTTGCACCGTGTTAATCTTTTGGAAGCATCGCCTCTTAAAAGCCGCGAATACCTCGCCTATGGCTTGCCCACGATCCTGGCCTATAAAGACACTGACCTTGATGCCCTCGACTTTGATTTTCTACTTAAAATCCCCAACCGAGAAGACAATATCACCACCCATGGTAAACTTATCCGCGATTTTGCGTACCGTATGCGCGGTAGGCGCGTAGATCGAGAAGCAATTGCCCCTTACATTGATACTCAGCTAAAAGAACAGCAGAGATTGGCATTTTTTGAAGAAATCATCGAGCAGGCAAAAAAGAAAAATTACTAATTTTGAAAGCACCCTTCTATGGATAAAAGAACATCTGTTATTTTAAGGCGTATTATTTTTATTGTTATGGTGATATTTCTTATAGCGGTTTTTGTAGAATTTCACAATATTACTTGGGGAACAGGAAACTGGTTGGGAGAATTCTCCATCAAATGGGGTTTGGGATTTGCCGCCTTTACTATATTCTTAATCTCTCTGCTTGGTATTTTATGGCTTTCTCTCTGGCGGCATGAAGCATTGCACTCATCCACCGAACGGATTATTTCATTCCGCCAAAGGTTAATTTATTCTCGTTGGATAATTGCTCTTTTCCTTCTCATTCTCCCTGTTTATTTTTTCCAATACACCCTGTGGGGACTTGTCTTCACAGGTATTTATTTCCGGCTTTTCATCTGGGCGATTCTTATCCTACTCTTGGCAATTCTCTTTACCGGAAAAGAAAAGAGCTTAATTACCTGGCAGGCTCTACAGGTGGGTGTTCTCCTTTCGGGAACCAGTTTTGTTATAGCCAGTGTTTTTTCCAACGTTACCAACTACCCCTTCAACCTCTATTGGTCTGATGGCAACCGGCTCTGGGACTACTCGATTATGTTCGGTCGCCGCCTTTATAATTACCCACAAGATCAACCGCTTAGTGCATTCATCTCCCCCGGCAGACAATTTTTATGGGGGCTACCATTCCTCCTGCCAAAGACGACTATTCTCTTTAATCGTTTTTGGAGTGCTTTGGTTTTATCACTCCCCTATGTGGTTTTAGGGTGGGTTGCTTTCAAAACAGAAGGAACCAGAAAAAAAGATTGGCTTCTGGTGGGTCTTTGGGCATTTCTCTTTCTTAATCAGGGACCAATTTATAGCCCCCTCGTTCTAAGCGCGATTCTAGTGGCGATTGCCTGGAGACGCCCACTATGGCTGGCGATACCTCTCGTTGCCTTGGCTGGATATTATGCAGAAATAACTCGTTTCACATGGGAGTTTGCGCCCTCTCTGTGGGCGCTAATGCTTGAGATGAGTGGTATCCCGCTCAAAGGAGCGCGTTTCACCATTCGCAATTGGGGGCGCTCTATTGTCTTAGCTATCTCAGGAATATCAATTTGGTATCTTTGGCCTCTTGTTCAAAGAATTTGGGGAAACCGTGCGAGTGAAACTTCCAATGCACTTTCCGAGTTGACTGATACTTTGGCGGGGACTGTTGCCAGTGCACAAGGCTCGGTCTCATCGCAGCCTCTTCTTTGGTATCGTTTACTGCCCAATGAGACCTACCCGGAAGGAATCTTGGGAGGTTTGTTCATTGCCATTTTGCCACTAACGATCTTGCTAATTTATTTACTGCAAAAAACACATTGGCAAATATCACTTTGGCAAAGGTTGGCGATTCTCGGCCCACTTCTGGCCTTCCTCATCGTCGGTTTGATTATTAGCACCAAGATCGGTGGTGGAAACAATCTCCATAACCTCGATATGTTTCTTATTGCACTGTTCTTTGTCGCTGTAATCGCCTGGAAAAATGGGGGAAGTGAGTGGTTTGCTCAATCAGCGCAACACCCATTATGGATAAAGGTCACTCTTATTCTTCTGGTAGCTTTGCCTGCACTACCTTCCTTGTCTGGAGTGCGACCAAATTTATCTCTCACCACCGCAGAAATAGAGCAAGTCAAAATCCTGGCAGATACAGAAATCGTAGAAGGATTACCTCCCATCGACGAAATAAATGATGCGATTTGGTATATTCGTTACGCAATAGACAATGCTGAAGAAGGTGGAGAAATTCTTTTCATTGATCAACGTCAACTTCTTACTTTTGGCTATGTGCCCAAAGTCCCCCTTGTGTCGGAATACGAGAAAAAACGCATGATGAATGAAGCGATGTCTGGCAGCCAAGCATATTTCAATCCCTACTATCAGGATCTCGCAGATCAGCGCTTTAGTCTTATTATTACTGAACCACTTAAAGTATATATCAAAGATGAGGAAAGTGTTTTTGGCGAGGAAAGCGACGCCTGGACAAAATGGGTCGCTGCACCAACCTTATGTTATTACGAACCCCTTGAAACACTACGCTCTGTCTATATACAACTCCTTGTGCCGCGCCAAGAGCCGCTTGATTGCTTACCCAACCTCCCATGAACTTAAAATATCTCATCCCTCGCCTTGCCCGCCATTTTCTTCCCGAAAAGATCGTTCGCTTTCTTCTCTTGCGCGGCTGGATCATCCACCCAGGCATCGAGACCCAAAACCCAGAGGACGCCGCTGAACGGTATCGCCTTGAGCTGGAAGATGAAGGTGTATATCTAAAGGGGAAAACGATTTTGATCTTTGGATATGGCGGGCGCTTTGCTCTCGGTATATCCTTACTCCGATTGGGTGCAGCGCATGTGATTTTGAGCGATAAATTTGCCCCGCCCGATGACACATATAATTTGAGCTTGCTTCCATTAAATGAAAAATATCTCAAGGCCGGGCAGGGACATGTGACCCTGCGTCCAGAGTGGATAACACTCAACGAGAATGATATCCGCTCGGTCGCGAAGCGATCTGAAATTCCCCAGGTTGATATTGTTCTCAGTTCATCGGTTTATGAGCATCTTGCTGAAGTGGATGAGATCACACAATCCCTTGCTGCGCTGACAAAGCCTGAGGGAATTCAGCTGCATTATGTCGACCTGCGAGATCATTTTTTCAAATATCCTTTTGAGATGCTCTGTTATTCAAAAAAAGTTTGGTATGGCTGGCTGAACCCATCCAGCAACCATAATCGTTTTCGAGTATGGGACTATCGTAAAGTCTTCGAACGCTATTTTAATAATGTGAATCTTGTAGTGACCGAGCGCAATCAAACAGCATTTGAAGCTGCCCTCCCGCGTATTCTCCCTGAATTTCTCAGTGGGAATTTGAGCGAAGACAGTGTCACGATTATCAAAGTGATTGCTCGCCAGCCAAGGCAATGAAAATGAAAACTTCAATCTTCTTCCAGAAATACGAAAAATGGACCCCGATTCTTTTGGCATTACTTTTTATACTGTTAACAGCCTCGGGGCTTGCAACCATGCACAATCCCGATGAATTGGTACATCGCGTGGAACATGCGCTAGGAGGCTGGTGGGAATTTGATGAGACAAATTTCGACTATCCCTCGTTGCCAAAATATGTCATGTTCGGTGTGGGAAAAATCGTTTACGCACTCGATTACGCAGATGATTTTAAAAACGTGGCTCGCTTTCTTTCCGTGCTTTTGGGTGCAGGGACGATTTATCTCGTTTATTTAATTGTTAGAAATATGGGGGGAGGGATTCTTGCGAGTTCTTTTGCCTCGCTTTTCCTGCTCTCAAATCATATTTTAGCGATCAATGCTCGCTTTGCCCATAACGATCTTTACCTGACATTCTTTTTGACGTTGACGGTTTATTTTTTGGTTAAATATCAAAAAACGATGCTAAAAGGCTGGCTTTACGGAGCTTTTTTTTGCGTTGGTTTAGCGGCATCCAGCAAATATAATGGCGGTGTATTTCTTCTTGTTCCATTGCTTATTTATGTGTACAGCGAAGGGAAAAAGCTCTATCTAGAGAAGTTTCGCACACTTGAAACTTTATTTATTGCAATAACCTTATCCTTTCTAGGGTTTGCATTGGGGACCCCAAAAGCTCTTTTATGGATGTCCTATTATTTCAAGAGAGTTATCCCCGTACTTTCAAACCATGCTAGCTACGGGAAAACAGCTGAGAGTGTGACTGGTTTGTTTGGGCAATGGGGAATAATGAAAACCACGCTTGGTGCGCCAGCATACTACCTTTTCTTGTTGGCTTTTCTATATTTTGCAATCAAATTCTTTTTGAGTTTGAGACGATCTGAGGGTAAAGAAAATAAGAATCTGACACCCCTCATTCTCCTGGCCATCCTTGTTTTTGATTTACCAATCATGGTTTCCTATAATTATCAGGCTCGCTTCTTTATTCCCCTGATGCCCTTTTTCGCAGTTCTTGCCGCACTTTTTATCGATGACTTGCAAGCCCATATTCAAAAGAGCAATTATAGTAAATATCATATTCTTCTACCCCTTGCATTAGGGCTAATGATCTTTTTCTCTTTCCTGCGTGTGCTCAGTGTGAGATTATTGATTGAAAATGACCCTAGAAATGTAGCGAGTGAGTTTATCGCTACGCTCCCCTCTGGAACAAAACTTGAATACACAATGTATCCGCCAGAAATCCCAGCGAATCATTTTGAAGATGAATACTCATACCCGATTTTTTTTACGAAATTTGAGGGCCAGGAAGTTCCCGAAGTGGGATGGGGAAAGCCCTATAAAAAGTTTAACGAGGGAGAAGAGGGATTACTTAACCGGGATACGGATTATTTTGTTGTGGATAGCTTCACGTACGCAAGATGCGAGAATGAAGCCATTTATCAGACCAATCCGGTTGAGTGTGATTTTTTTGAAAAACTTTTGGCTGGCGAGACATCTTATCAATTGATCGGAGATTTCAGTTATACACTCCCCAAGCTCCTGCCGCAAATATCGATTAGTTTTGTCAATCCGGAAATTCAAGTTTTCCAGCGAAGCGAGTAATTAATGCCTGATAGAACTCCCCTTTCCTATCGGATTGCAGACCTCCCTGCTGATGATCGCCCACGCGAGCGGCTTGCCAAGCTGGGGCCGCAGGCTCTCAACACAGCGGAATTGATCGCCATCCTGTTGCGCGTTGGAGTGCGGGGAGAGAGTGCTGTGCAGGTGGGTCAGCGTTTATTGCAGGAACTGGATGGTTTGAGCGGATTGCATCGCGCGCCCTTTGACGAACTCTGTGCCCAGCACGGGATCGGTGAAGCCAAAGCTGCCCAGATCAAAGCTGCGATAGAGTTGGGGCGGCGGCTGACTTTGGAAGCCCCCGAGGAACGTCCTACAATTAATAGCCCGGCGGATGCGGCGGCATTGATTCAATATGAGATGAGCGCGCTGGAAAAAGAAGAGATGCGTGTGATCTTGCTCGATACGCGTAATCATGTTTTGGATATTGTCACTGTAGCACATGGATCGCTGAATTCTGCCCAGATGCGAGTCGGTGAGATTTTCACCCCCGCTGTGAGGCGGAACGCCGCCGCGCTGATTGCTGCTCATAATCATCCCAGCGGGGATTCCACGCCCAGCCCTGATGATGTAGCAATCACCCGCGCCATGATCGAAGCCGGAAAATTACTTGATATCGAAGTTCTTGACCATCTTGTAATTGGGTTGGGGAATTATGTCTCCCTAAAAGAGAAGAAGATGGGCTTTTAATGAAAAAACCGGGGGGCTAAAACCAGCGAACTTTGAAATTTTTAAATTCACCGTGAAATTCTCCCCACTCAACCTCACATTCTTTTACATTTGAAACGGTTGGGCCAGCTTTTACCTTCTCCAGGAATCGTTCAAGGTTTTCTTGTGTTCCCTCAGCGTGAGTTTCAACTTGATCACGGCCCACATTTCGTACCCAACCTGTCAGGTTGAATAAATTTGCATTTTGAGCGACAAAGGCGCGAAATCCGACGCCTTGCACTCGCCCACGCACGCGGATATGCAGGCTGGCCTTCGGCATCTTTTTCTCCATTAATCTCTCTCTTTCCCACCAGAGGTTCTCCTCTTAAATATCCAGGATATCATCATCAGCATTGAAGCTAAGAATATCAAATCCTTGCGTGTCTTCTGTGAAATCGAGGTTGGCGAGAGCCTCTTCAAGATATTCGATCTGCTCCTCTTCCTCATCTTCGTATCGATCAAAGAGACTGAGAAGGAACTCCCGCACATCCTCACCACCGATTTGTGAGAGAGACCAGATCAAAGCCTGGAAAACATCATCATCTTCCTCTTCTGCGAGATTTTTAAGCAGCAAAGGACGGGCGGAGGCAAGGGCTATTTCACCCGCCGCTTTTGTGGCAGCGAGGCGTATGATCTCATTGTCGTCGACCAGGCCTTCGAGGATATTCTCTTCCCAGATCAGGTCGCAGGAACGCCCCATGGCGAAGACTGCGCTTGCTTTCCACATCGGTGCTTCGCGTTCCCAGGCATCTTTGATCAGCGCGGGGATCTCTTCATGGGATGAATATCCCAACGATTCGAGGGCACGCTGTCTGAGCTCGGTTTTCTCTCCGCTACGGGAAATCTGGAGAAGCACGTTTTCTATTTCTTTCAGGCTTTCTTTGAAAATTTCATCCAACTCGCCACGCAAGACGTAGGCTCCCAATGCGGTGATCGCCTCTGCGCGCGGAGCGGTTTCCGGGTCGTTTTTGGTGATTTCTAAAAAGATGGGAACCAGATCCTCGCTTTCGCAATCACTTAATAAGCGGATCGCGGTCGTGCGGATGATGACATCTTCGTCTTTGAGCAAAGCCATCGCCAACATGTCATAGCAAAGCAAAACATCTCTGTTTAGTTCTTTTCTTAAACTAGCCAGGAGCAATTGCTTGCGAGAGAGTGTGATTTGCGGCCAGGCATCCAGCAGGGTTTTTAATTGTCCCGGATCGATATCGGAGAATTGAAAGAGAATATCCCGTGAAAACTCCTGGTTTTCATCTGTTAGTAAATCTACTGCATCCTGAAAGGAAGGTTCTGGAGAAGTCATTTTTGTACCCTAATAATTGTCTCAACCCAATTTTAAGGGATTGCTGTGAAATTTGCAGGATTTATAAAATCCATCACATTGATATAGAGCATAAAGCCAAGGAGGAGCATCATCCCAACCCCGTGGATGATATTTTCAAACTCGGCAGGGACACGCTTTCTGAAGAATAGCTCGGGGATGAGGAAGAAAATCCGGCCGCCATCGAGTGCCGGAAAAGGGAGCAGATTAAAGACGCCTAACGTGATCGTCAGGGTGGCGATCAGATTCAAAGTAAAAAAAGTTGGCGGTGTTGCGGGGGAAGGTGTTGCAGCAGCAGGTTCCTCTGTGCGGCTTTCTATGTCTGCGTCGACCGTTTGCTGGAAGATATTGTAGATGCCTTTGAAGCCAATAAAACGGCCCTCTTCAGGGCTGATACTGCCACGTATGATTTTTGCAGGAAAAACCAGGATCTCTCTGGCGTAGAAAAGCGTTGTTTCAGCGCTAAAACTGAGTGTTGTAAGCAGGGATGGTGATTCGTTGTAGGCATATCCCGGTACGAATCCCAAAGCTCCCTCTTCTGCAGCACGACTGCTGGAAGGTATAGCCATCGTTTCGATGATCTCTTCACCACGTTGGATGGTGAAATTGATGGGCTGATCGAGGTTATCGAAGATCAGGGTGCGCAGCTGGGGTTCACCGTTAATCGTTTCTCCGTCAATCTCCAGGATAACATCGTCCATGAGGAAGCCAGCCTGGTCAGCGGGCGATCCAGGGGTAACTTCAAAGATTTGAACGACCTCAAAGTTGGGAACTCCAATTTGAGAGAAGAGGATGCTGTAGACGATGAACCCCGTCAACAAATTCATTGTTGAACCCGCGAGAAGAACGGCCAGTCGCACCCATGGGTTGGCTGCTGCAAGACCACCTTTTATTTCAGGATTATTTTCACCTTTGAAGCGATTAAAGCCACCAAAGGGTAACCAATTGAAAGTGAATTCGGTTTCTTTCCAGCGGAAAAGGGAAATCATTTTTGGCGGAAGACCAATCCCAAATTCTTCGATTTCAACTTTAAAAAAACGGCCAACAAAGAAGTGACCAAATTCGTGCACAAGAATTACGATGCCAAAGACAACAATAAAAATCACACCGGCAAGTAGGTTTGTATTCATTAAAAACTCTCTTTTAGATAGATATAAAATGTGGAACAATCTCTCGATTATATCCTGTTTTGTTTTGGGAAAATGAAAGACAGATTAGCTCTCAACCAGCCGCGTTGGCCCGCCAACAGTGGCTGTGAGGACATTATCAACGCCTTCAATATTTGCCAATTTATCTTTTACTTCCCTCATTTTTTTTGTCGGGGTGATGACGTGGACATTCGGCCCCGCATCAATCGTATAGAAGACGGGAAGACCCTCTGCCCGCCAATCACGGACGGATTGCATCACCCGAAGAGTGGACGGCTGCCAATAAAATAGTGCGGGATTTGAGGTCATCATGACCGCATGCATCATATCTGAGTCTAATTCGCAGATCGAAGCAAAGGTGTCAAAATCGCGTTCCAAAATGGCGCGGCGACAGATATCGATGCGACGGGGCACATCGGCTACGCGCCCGCCTTGTAAAGGGCTGGTAGCTGCGAGGGCATGTCCCTGTGTGGAGCCGATGGCTTTATGCCCGCTGCTGATCACGGCGATGCAGTCGGCTAAATCCCAATGCTCGGGGGGCGCGATGGAGAAGGCATAAGAATCTTGATCACTTTCACCTGACTGCCACTCTGTGAATCCGCCAGGGATCGAACGGCAAGCCGATCCTGAACCATGCCTGGCCAAACGAGAGAGGGCTGCCTCATCAAGACTGAGCCCCGCTGCTTTGGATGATGCAAGCGCCAGGGCGGCAAATGCTGCGGCAGAAGAGGCGATCCCTGCACCGGTGGGGAAGGTGTTTTCGCTGATCACTTGAGCGTGAAGAGAAATACCAGCTACTTCACGGACTTCGTCAAGGATTTGGCTGACACGCTGCAAGCCTGCCCCCTGAAGAGTTTTTTCATTAAGGATCAGGCTGTCCTGTTCCAGATCTGCGCGAAAAGTTACCTGCGTTCTGGCGGAGAGCCCGTCCAGATTCATTGAAAATGAGCCGTTGACAGGGATGCGCAAATCCTGATCCCGGTTGCCCCAGTATTTGATAAAGGCGATGTTAGGATGTGCAATAGCGATAGCTTTCATGGGTGGGAGTTTACCATGAAGCTCTAGCAAATCTAATTGGTTTCGAGATTTTATAAGTGATAGAATCACCCTGCATATTCAATGTCAAAAGGAGATCTTATGAATAATCGACGATTTGGCAAAAAGGATTGGCAAGTCAGCGAGATCGGATATGGCATGTGGGGCATGGCAGGCTGGACAGGATCAGACGATGAAGAATCCCTGGCATCCTTGCAGAAAGCTGTTGACCTGGGATGCAATTTCTTTGATACGGCCTGGGGATATGGCGAAGGGCATAGTGAGGAATTGCTGGGAAAACTGGTTCGCAGCAATCCGGACAAGAAGATATATACTGCAACAAAAATCCCGCCAAAGAATTTTGTCTGGCCCAGTCGTCGCGAATTTTCCCTGGATGATTGTTTCCCCCCGGATCATATTGAAGAATACGTCCACAAAAGTTTAAAAAATGCCGGGTTGGAGAAATTCGACCTGATGCAATTCCATGTCTGGGAAGATCATTTTGTCGAAGACGACCGTTGGGCAAAGAAAATGGATGAATTACGCTCGCAGGGTTTGATCGATGCCGTTGGAATCAGTATCAACCGTTGGGAGCCAGGGAATGGGGTCAAAACTGTGCGCAGCGGGTTGATCGAAGCGGTCCAGGTTATCTATAATATTTTTGACCAGAACCCCGAAGATGAACTTTTTCCAGCCTGCGCCGAGATGGATGTAGCTGTCATCGCCCGCGTTCCCTTTGATGAAGGCACGCTGACCGGCAACCTGACCTTGGATAGCAGATGGCCTGAGGAAGATTGGCGCAGCACATATTTTGTACCAGAAAATCTAAAAAGCAGCGTGGAACACGGGGAAGCATTGCGTCCGCTGTTGTCTGAAGAAATGACTATGCCAGAAATGGCCCTGCGTTTTATCTTGAATGAGGATAGCGTCAGCACAATTATCCCCGGAATGCGGAAATTGAATCACGTGGAAGCCAATATCGCCACCAGTGATACCGGGCCATTGTCTGATGAGTTGCATGCAAAGCTGCGCTCACATCGTTGGGATAGAACCCCGACTGAATGGTCCCAGTAGTTTTAAATATCTGGATCGCTGCAATAGAGATGTGAAACCAATCCAGGGTATTGGCAAAACATCTTCACACAGGAATCGAAAACAGGCCAATTTTGGCCTGTTTTGCAGTTAAGCAGTCACTCATCTTGCAGTGACGGTCAGGGGGCGTGGCCGCTATTAATTATTTAATTAATGCGCTATTTGGGGAGTGCATTGGCTATAGCTTTCATGTGAAAAATAGCTACCACTGGCGGTTAAGTTGATCGGTAGCCTCCACGACTAATTTGGTCAGTGTCTCTTGCAGGGCATCCAGATCATTGGAGGGCATCCCGGCTGCGACAATCATGGTCGCGTGTCCGCTGGCGGAAACCCCCTGCCCGGTAACCGTGATACTCGAAGCCGCCAAACCAAGCTGAAAGCCCTCTTCGTAAACTTGCCACGTAGCTCCCGGAACGATCCCGAAAGTTGTTTCGAAGATAGCTTGTGCATCTTCTGAGGTGGTTGGCTGCCCGCCTCCAATCAACAGGCGGTATTTCCCACCGGCATCGTAATTGCAACTGCCCAGTTGATCCTGGGTAACAAGGGTAAATTCGGCACCAACGATGGTATTGAATTGGGCCAGGTCAAAGAGGCTGCAATCCATGATCGCAGGAGAATCTGCGGCAGGGATGGCAATATCTGCATCTGCGGGGGGAGGCGCATCTGAAACGGGAGCAGGTTCCTCATCCGGGGGCGCTTCGACAGGCAGCGGGGTAGCTGGCGGGATATCCTCCTCTCCCATCACCGAAGGTAAAGTGATAAGGCTGCAGGCCAGAGATAATGTCAAGAGAGGTGTGATTACCAGAAAGTATTTTCCTTTGTTCATAGCTGGCTCCTTTAGTTTGATATAACTCAGACTAGTTTTTAATAGACAGAGTAATCGGTTTATTCGTGCGAAGCATACTGAGAATAGCTTTCACGATTTCAACTGCGTTAACAATAATCGCAATCAGCAGCGCAAAGGGAATTATCGAGTCTACCAGATTTGTGAGAGAAAATCCTGTATTGACGTCAATTTGGTTTTAGCAAGCCCTGCGATTCCAACCGGCGAAGCAGGGGGTAGAGCGTACCCTGATCGACTTCCAGCCCCTGATCTGAAAGCCTTTTTAGGAGCGAATAACCGTATTGTTCTTCATCCAGTTGGCTGAGAACTGCCAGGACGATTATACCGCGTCGTAATTTATTGAGTATATTTTTATGCATAATATTGATCTCCGTACAATATAATTTTCAACACTCTACTTATTGCGCATAGTATGCAAGAGGATATCGACTCCTTAATGTTGTAGAATATTGGTTTGAAATATATTTGGAGTAAGAAGGGTGCATTTATGATATAATTTTTATCAAAAAAATCATAAATATCTACTAGTGCCTGCTTTCCTTTCAACTCCAGGAGAAAAATTGAATAACGCCGAATTATTGTCTCTCTATAATACCGATTCACGAGAACGATTGGCTCCTTTTCATCTGGAGCGCCTGGATTATCGTAATCAGGACCGGGAGGCCTTTTACAGTGATTTGGAACGCAACGGACCGAAGTCTGTCACCGAATTCCGTCAGGCATTTGGTTAGGAATAAGGATTTTTATATAATGGATTCGAATAAAAAGGAGAAATAAAATGAAAAGAAAAGCATCAGCAGTTTGGCAGGGCGGTTTACGTGGCGGCAAAGGAACCATGTCATCTGATAGTGGAGTTCTCTCCAAAACTCAATATTCCTTTAGCACACGTTTTGAAGATGGAATTGGCACCAATCCCGAAGAATTGATCGCTGCTGCCCACGCAGGTTGCTACTCGATGGCGCTCTCTGCTGAATTGGAAAAAGCAGATTTGACCCCCGAATCGGTCAGTACGAATGCTACGCTGACATTCGAAAAAACGGATGCGGGTTTCACCATCACAGTCAGTCATCTGGATGTGGTTGCCAAAGTTCTCGGCGTGGACGCTGCTAAATTTGCCGAGATCGCTAATGCGGCCAAACTAGGTTGTCCAATCTCGCGCGCACTGAATGCAGAGATCACGTTGGATGCGAAATTGGCATGATAAGAGAAAGATAATTTATAGACTGGGTCAATGACGTTAGCTCTCTTTGTATAGCGTAAAGGAGAAGAATTATGATTCGAGTATTAGTCAGTTCCTGCCTGCTTGGCCAGCCAGTTCGCTACAACGGTTCAGATGCTCCCAGCGATAAAAAAATTCTTTCCCAATGGCAACGCGAAGGTCGCCTGGTAAATTTTTGCCCTGAGATAGCGGCAGGGTTTCCAACACCACGCCCACCAGCAGAAACTGTGGGTGGAGACGGGAAAATGGTACTTCTTGGACAAGCAAAAGTATTCGAGGATACCGGCGCGGATGTGACCGAGATGTTTGTAGATGGAGCTAAGAAGGCATATTCTTTTTCCAAAAATAAAAACGTAAGATTAGCTATATTGACAGACGGCAGCCCATCTTGTGGCAGTACCTATGTATATGACGGAAATTTTACCGGTGGTCAGGTACCAGGAAAAGGTGTAACGGCTGAGCTCTTAGAACAAAAAGGCATTCGTGTTTTCAGTGAAGATCATATTGAAGATGCACTTATATATTTGAAGAGCCTGGAAGAATCTGATGCTCAAAATGAAAAATAACAAGGCCGCCTTCCCGATTGCATGTGAAATAACCGCAGAAATTACGTTGAATTTAAAATTTGAATAAGCAAGAAAGGATTAATAGCATGAAAATTGAATCAAATATTTGTATAGATGATACAAAAGAGCAAATCTGGAAAGTCATCACCGACATTGAGAATTCAGTCAATACGATTGAGGCAATTGAAAAAATCGAAATATTGGAGAGACCCGCCTCTGGGTTATTAGGATTGAAATGGCGTGAAACACGAATCATGTTTGGTAAGTCTGCGACTGAGGTGATGTGGATTACTGATTCAGCAGAAAACGAATATTATCAGACCAGGGCAGAGAGTCATGGAGCGGTTTATATATCAAGATTGCAGATCGAAACGCAGGGTGGCGAAACCTGTTTAAGAATGCTATTTGAAGGTGAACCACAGGGGACCTTTGCAAAAATAATGGCTGCTGCAACCAGCTTTATTTTTAAAGGTGCGACCCAAAAAGCGCTGGATGAAGATCTAAGAAACATTAAAGCTTCTGTAGAAAATTCTGATTGATAAATTATCATTGGATGAGGTCGAAAAGATCTCCCTCAACAGCATCAATTAATAAAGAGTAAGCAGGAAGAAGTAACCATGAAGATACGAATGAGTCCAAATATTGCCATAAGACATAAAGATTTCACCGGAGCAGTTGAATTCTATTCTAACGTGATTGGATTTGAGAATCGGTCCTCTGATCCAGAATTGGCGGACTTTGATGCGAATCCGATCAATTTATTTGTCCTGGAAGATGATGAGTTTAGTGGCCCTGTCATGGAATTATTCGTAAGCAACCTGGAAGAAGCTCGAGACCATTTGGTAGAAAATGGTTGTGAGGTTCTTCGGTGGAGAGGGAAGGGGCAGGATTGTTATATCCGAGACCCATTTGGTGTGATCTTCAATCTTTGGGAAGGGTAAATTACGCTGATCGGGAAACCAAATATAGAAATAAAGGAATAGAAAACGGCTATAAGCCGTTTTCTATTTAATGAGCCTAAGAACAACTTTGGAAGCAGCAAATATTTTTAGAGTTGAATAAGCCAGTATAATGGATATGGGCCCTGTAGATTGAACTGCACCCGGATTTATTTCAAGATGTTTTGTCGTCAGCTTTTCTGAAATGATCAGAATAATGCTGTGTTGGAGGAAGATATGAAAGCAATTGTGTGGACGAAATACGGACCACCGGATGTCCTTCAACTACAGGATGTTGAAAAACCAATCCCAAAAAACAATGAAATATTGATAAAAATACATGCGACAACAGTAACAGCAGGAGACAGCGAGCTGCGAAGGCTCAAGCTCCCGCTTATGTTATCGTTCCCCATGAGGCTATATGTGGGACTCACGAAACCAACAAGAATAACCATCCTTGGACAAGAATTAGCTGGAGAAGTTGAGGAAGTTGGCAAAGATGTAGAACTATTCAAAAAAGGTGATCAGGTTTTTGGAACTACTGGTTTTGGTTTTGGCGCATATGCTGAGTACATTTCTCTGCCTGGAGACCCAAATGATGTACAGGGAACCCTGGCAATAAAACCATCCAATATGACCTATCAGGAAGCCGCTGCAGTTCCTACTGCGGGGTTTGAAGCATTGCATTATCTCAGGCTAGCAAATATTCAGCGCGGACAAAAAGTTTTGGTTTTTGGTGCAGGTGGAAGTATCGGTACTTTTTCCGTACAGCTTGCCAAGTATTATGGTGCTGAGGTGACTGGTGTTGACAGCACAGGGAAAATGGAGATGCTACGCTCAATTGGTGCAGACTATGTTATTGATTACACTCAAGAAGATTTCACAAAAAACGGCCAGACCTATGATGTGATTATCGATGTCGTAGGAAAGAGATTGTTTTCACGCAGGTTAAAATCGCTAAAAGAAAATGGTTATTATTTTTTAGCGAATGCTGGGCTGTCGCACCTTATTCTCAAAATATGGATTTCATTGACGAGCAGCAAAAAAGTAATTATTGCAGCAGCGAGCCAAAAGAGGGAAGATCTAATTTATCTAAAAGAGCTGATCGAATCCGGGAAGCTAAAAACGGTTATTGATAGAAGCTATCCATTGGAAGAAATTCCTGAGGCGCATCGCTATGTCGAAACAGGACAAAAAAAGGGAAATGTTGTCATACTAATAGAGCATAACAACTAAGCCTGATATTATACGACCAGCATTTTCTGTAAATCAATAAGTTGAAAGAAGGGACACTATGAAAAAGGCAGAACTTTTGCAAAATACCTTTTATCGCTGCGTTGTAGCTTGTCTACAAAACCCCAACGCAGAGCATTGGGACCAGGACTATAAAAATTCGTAAGTCCTAAAAGGATAACTTCCTAACCATACGTTGGAATAATTTGCTTTCGTTGGGGCTGGGACATCCAGCTCTGATTGAAAAGACAGCCAAGGTTCACAGGTATGTCGAAAAAGGAGGCAAATAGAAAAACATTGTCATTGTTATTGATAATCCTAAATAAAAGGAGAAAATAATGGAAACAAACGAAAATATCGCCAAATACGCTGCCCGCCTGGAGATCGACTATCCGGAGAAACTGGATCGGATGACAACTTTCTTCCGATTGATCATGGTCATTCCCATCGGTATCATCCTCGGTCTCATCTCGGAGGCAGGTCAGACTGTCACTAATACTGTTTTCCTCAATGAAGCCGGTGATGTGATGAAGTCAACTCAGGAGACGGTTGGAGGTCTGGCAAGTGGTCTCTTCGCAGCCACAGCCTTGATGATCGTTTTTGGGAGGCGTTATCCACGCTGGTGGTTCGATTTTTCTCGCGAGCTGGCTCGATTTGGGGCCAGAGTCGCCGCCTACCTTTTCCTGCTCACGGATCAATACCCATCCACTGTCGAGGAACAGTCTGTCCACCTGGAAATCGACTATCCGGATGTAGAAAGGGACCTCAATCAGTGGCTGCCTCTGGCCAAATGGTTACTGGCGATCCCGCATTACATTGTCCTGGCATTTCTCGGGATTGGGTCCTTCTTTGCCGTGATCATAGCCTGGTTCGCCATTCTGATAAAAGGAACATATCCGAAAAGTCTCTTCGACTTCAATGTCGGGGTAGGTCGTTGGGCTCTGCGGGTGGAGGCTTACGCAATTCTGCTGGTGACTGACGAATATCCGCCATTCAGTTTGAAATAGCAAAGACACCCAACCAACCCTTTTATGGATTGCCCGTGCTTGTGCAATTGCCAGGCACTGACTGTACTTAAAATAAAGCCAAAGGATCAACCGGGTAGACATCTAGCATACTCCTTTTCCTATCCGGTTAAATTACATTTGATCTGTCTGCGCCTCAGGATAGCGTGCGCGCTGATTATATTAAACTCAAGGATTGTTGACACAAAATCCCCGCTTTAGCCCAATCTTCGGTTGCAGAATACAATTGTATTGACAGAAGCAAGACAATATCGTGTTAAAAAAAGCACCCCGCATGAAAATGGCGGGGTTTGCTTCTTTAATGTTGGCTGCAATGTCGCGCCTATAATAAAGCTGTGAATGACTATTGTCAACCTACAATATTGTTAGCTGCCATCAGGACAAAATATTGCCTTATGGCCTTCTTTTCTTTTATGAATATCCTAAAACATCTCCCGATTTTTCATCACCCAATCGAATAACTTCTGGATTCCCTTCTCGACACCGATCTGCGGCCACCAGCCAAGCGCAGATTCTGCCGCGCGGATATCGGCGTAAAAGACGTGCTGATCGCCGGGGCGCCAATCGTCTCGGGCAACGGGGATTTTACGCCCCAGCAGCTTTTCAAGCATCGGGAAGAACTCGGCATAGACCGAGATCACATTTTCCGGCCCCCCACCCAGGTTGTAAACCTTCCCCGCGACAACATCAATCCGTTTAATAGCCGCATCGTAGGCATCCAGCAGATCGTCCACGTGGAGCACATCGCGGACCTGTTTGCCGTCGCCATAGATCGTGATCGGTCGTCCTGTCACCGCCGCAATGATAAACCACGCCAGCCAGCCCTGATCCTCAACCCCAAATTGACGCGGGCCATAAATGCAACTCTGACGAAGGACGACAGATCGCAGCCCATAAATACGGGCATAATCGCGGGCATATTGATCCCCCGTTCCCTTTGAACAGCCGTAGGGAGAATGAAAATCCAGGGGCTGCGACTCGGGGCATCCGTGTTTCAGGTTTGCGTAGCGCCAACGAGTGGCATCCTCGGCGAGAGCGACATCTTCCATCCCCCCGTAAACCTTATTTGTGGAGGCGTAGATCACGATCGGGTCACGTCCCGAAAGGCGGGCGGCCTCGATGACGTTGAAGGTGCCGAGGGCGTTGATCTCAAAATCCTCGCGGGGATCCGTGACCGATGTTGTCACTGCCACCTGGCCGGCCAGATGGACGATGACTTCTACGTCCCTGGCGGCGGATGCCAGGGATGCAGCATCGCGTATATCAGCCTGGGCAAGTTGAAAGGAGTCCGCGCCGTGAGTCTGGCGCAGCCAATCCACATTGCGAGGTGCCCCCGCGCGGGAGAGATTATCATAGACGATCACATCCTCGCCGCGTTCCAACAGACGGTGGACGTAATTCGAGCCGATAAATCCGGCCCCACCGGTGATGAGGTATTTCATAATATTTTCCCTGTGGGGGCGGGTCTAAGACCCGCCCTTACGAAAATCCTTCAACTGCTGATAAATTCCCGAAAGCGTTTCGCCCTCAGTCGTGAAACCGTAAACCCCGACAATGCCAGTGAAAGCGTAGTTATAAAGGCGCACGACGAGGGCGACCGCGAGGGCTGTGGACATATCGTTAGAAAGGAGATTGAGCGCACCACCAATGGCCGCTTCGAGGGTGCCGATTGCACCCGGCAGCGAGGGGATGGCATTCCCAAATGCTGCTGCACCAAGCCCAAAGAGACCCCAAATAAGGGTGGCCTGTGGGAAGAAGGCGGCAATGATGAGGGTATATTGGAAAATGGCGATCGCCCAGTTGATCAGAATCCAAAAGAGGAAACGGAGGAAGAGCCAGCCTTCGGTAAAGACTGAAAGACCCGCCAGAAGCGATTCGACCAGGCCGCTGCCGAGTCCCTGTAGTTTAGGGATGCGGGCGGTTAATTTGTTGAAGAGGTTGAGCGCCCATTTTTGATTTCGAGCGATAATATATAGGGCGACAATTGCAATCAGAACAACCCCACCGATCAGATAACCGATCTGTTCCGTCCCCTCGGCTTCAGCCACGTAGGGTACGGCCGTGATCAGAATCGCCGCCGAGATGATCAGATCGAAGATCCGCTCGACGACGATGGTCGGCAGGATCTCGGTAAAGCTGAGTTCTGTTTTTCGACTGAGTAAAAAAGCGCGCCCGATCTCCCCCAGACGGAAGGGCAGAAAGTTATTCATCAGATAGCCTTCGCCGACCGTAATGAAAGTATCGCGATAAGAGGGTCGGTTTTTTAGCAAAGTCCGCCAGACAATGCCGCGCACCATCAACCAGATGACGCTCAGAATGGCGGCTGCCAGGAGCAGAGTGTAATTTGCGGCACGGATCGCCCTCCATGTTGAAGGGAGGTCAACGGCATTTAATATAACGGCAACGAGAGCAAGACTGATGATCGCACCCGGGAGCCAGCGTTTTGCGTTTTGGAGGAAGGTTTTCATTTCGGGAATTTACCACAAAGACACAGAGAGCACAAAGAAGAATCTTTGTATCCACAGAGAAAAACTCTGTGAATTTTGTGTCTCTGTGGTAAAGCTTTAATCGTCGTCCAGTTTTAAGACCGCCATGAAGGCAGCCTGCGGGATCTCCACATTGCCAACCATCTTCATGCGTTTCTTACCCTTTTTCTGTTTTTCGAGTAATTTCTTTTTACGGGATATATCGCCGCCGTAGCATTTTGCGGTCACGTCCTTGCGCAGGGCTTTGATGTTGGCGCGGCTGATCACACGTCCCGCTGCGGCGGCCTGGATGGCGACATCGAACATCTGGCGCGGGATGGTTTTGCGTAGCTTTGTAATGAGTCGCTGACCTTTATGATAGGCTGCCTCACGGTGGACAATTGCGGCCAGGGCATCCACGGGTTCCTGGTTGACCAGGATCTCCAGCTTAACCAGATCATCCTTGCGATATTCGGCGAGATGATAATCTAAAGAAGCATAACCGCGGGTACGTGATTTCAAGTCATCGAAGAAATCGATGATCAGCTCAGAAAGAGGAATTTCATAATTTAACTGCACACGGCTGGGAGCGGGGTACTGCTGCTCTATGAAAGAACCGCGTCTCTTGGTGACCAACTCCATGATCGGGCCATAATATTCAGTGGGCGTGAAAATTTCGATATTCATCCACGGCTCGCGGATCTCCTCGATATCGCCCTCTTCGGGCAGTTCGGCGGGCGAGTCGACCATAAGGGTCTTGCCATCCTTCATCAGCACCTCGTACTCAACCGATGGCGCGGTAAAAAGCACGTTCAGGTCGTATTCTCGCTCAATCCGCTCCTGAATGATCTCCATATGAAAGAGACCCAAAAATCCGGCGCGGAAGCCAAATCCCAGGGCCTGGGATGTTTCCGGTTCGTAGACCAGGGAGGCATCATTGAGTTGCAATTTTTCAAGCCCGTCACGGAGTTCGGAGTATTCCTCTGCGACGACGGGATAGATCCCGGCGAATACCATCGGTTTGGGCGTCCGGTAGCCCGGCAGCGGACCGCTCGCTGGGCCTCTGGCTTGCGTGATGGTATCCCCGACGCGGCATTCCTGGATAGTTTTCAATCCTGTGGCGATATAACCAACCTCGCCTGCGCTGAGTGTTTTTGTGGTTTTCATTACTGGTGCAAAGATGCCGATCTCGACGGGTTTGAGATCCGTTTTTGTGGCCATCAGCCTGAGTGTGTCAGTGGGTGTGAGTGAACCGTCCACAACACGGACATAGGCTATTACGCCTTTATAAGAATCATAATGGGTGTCAAAGATCAGTGCGCGGAGCGGGGCATCCGGATCGCCTTTTGGCGGCGGAACACGTTTAACCACCGTTTCGAGAACAACAGGGATGTTGATATTATTCTTGGCCGAGATGCGCAGGATCGAATCCGGGTCGCCGCCGAGCAGGCTGACGATATCGTTCGCCACCTTATCGGGGTCGGCAAATGTCATGTCAATTTTATTGATAACGGGAATAATTTCCAAATCCGCTTCGAGGGCGGAATAAAGATTTGCCAGCGTTTGGGCCTCGATCCCCTGGGTCGCATCCACAACGAGGAGGGCGCCCTCACAGGCGTTCATCGCACGGCTGACCTCGTAGCCAAAATCGACGTGACCGGGGGTGTCGATCAGATTGAGATCGTAGATAATTCCGTCTTCACCGGTGTACTTCATATAGACGGCAGAGGCCTTAATGGTGACACCCTTTTCACGCTCGAGATCCATATCGTCGAGGACCTGCGCGGTCATATCGCGGTCTGCGATGGTGTCGGTCAGTTGCAGCAGGCGGTCAGCGAGGGTCGATTTGCCGTGGTCGATATGGGCGATGATGGAGAAATTACGAATATTCTTGCTCATGGTTCTTTCTTTTTTTTTACCACAGAGACACAGAGAGCACACGTGTGCCTGCGCACAGTGCAGGCACATGTGTGCCTTCGTGGTGAGAATTAAATATCAGATTTTATAGCGGGGGAAGTATACCATTTTGTGGGTGATCGTTATTTGAGATTTGATATTCGGAATTTGGGAATCAGGCAGCCTCTGAGTGGAACGCAGCGCAGTCGCCTGTACCCGAAGGGTGAAGAGCGGTGTTTGCACCCCCCCATCCTTCGACTACACCGTTCGGGCCGGGAGCCCGCTGGGGCGATACGGCCTTCGGGAGGAACTGGATAACTTTTCCAACACTTCCTGGGCGTCAAATTGCCATAGGAATGATATTCTCAACGATGGCCGGAGGTTGAAATGAAGACAGAGTAATTTTAATCTACTTTCAAATACGACTTTAATGCCTGAACAACAACTTTATGGTCGTCTTCCTGGGGCAGGCCTGAAACCGTGATCGTGCCAACAACCCCGGTTTCCTTGATGATGATGGGAAAGCAACCGCCATGCGGGGCATACTCGCTCTCAGCTAATAAAAACAGCTCTTCTAAACTTTTTCCTTCACTCTTCAAGAGTTGACCGATGTAAAAAGAGCTGTGCCCAAAACGATTGACCAGCCTAACTTTCCGTTTGATCCACTGATCATTATCCGCACTGGTCCCAGGTCGACTGGCGTGAAAAAGCTGTTGTTCGCCGCGTTGGATATCGATCGTGATCGGGAGTTTATTTTGGGCGGCATATTCCACCAGCCAGGAGCCAATTTCCCAGGCGGTATCCTCATTGAATTTGGCAAATTGCAGTTGCTGCTCTTCTAAAAGTAATTCTTCCAGTAGTTTATTCATAGGTCTTCCTTTTATTCTGTTGTAGTTTCGCGCTATTCCTTAAACTTTGCTTCCATCTCCTGGATGACCTCTTCCATCAGATCCACGGCATCTTTTAAGGTCTCGGCATCGAAAGCGAATTTTGCCCCGGCCGTCTCGAAGAGTTCCGGGAGGGAAACGGTCGAACCCAGGGCCAGCGCCTTGCGATAATCTGTTATGTATGCCCCAGGATCGGATGTGGTTGGTAGGCTTCCTCCAATGAAGAAACCTCATCTTCTGAGAGAACGATATCCATTGCTGTGATGGCCTGATTGAGATGTTCCATTTTGCTGGCCCCGATGATGGGAGCGGTGATATGGCTTTTGCTAAGCATCCAGGCTAGCGCGATCTGGGCGGTGCTCACCCCATGTTTTTTGGCAAGTTCCCCGGCTCGTTCAACAATAGTGAAATCTTCATCACGATAGTACATCATATCTGCAAAATCATCACTCTTGGCGCGGACAGTGTCTCCGCCCCCCTCGCGTTTGCGGTTGCCCGCCAGAAATCCGCGTGCCAGCGGGCTCCACGGAATCAGGCCAACGCCCTGATCGATACACAGCGGAATCATCTCGCGCTCTTCTTCGCGGTAGACCAGATTGTAGTGATTCTGCATGGAGACAAAACGTGTCCAGCCGTTTGTATCGGCGGCGTGCTGCGCCTTAGCGAACTGCCAGGCGTACATCGAGGAGGCACCGATATAACGCGCTTTGCCGGCTTTGACGACATCGTGCAGGGCCTCCATCGTTTCCTCGATGGGGGTTTCATTATCCCAGCGATGGATCTGATATAGGTCCACATAATCCATCCCCAGACGAGTCAACGAAGCATCAATCGCATCCATGATGTGTTTACGGGAAAGCCCGCCAGCGTTGATTTCATCTGTCAGGTTGGAAAATAATTTAGTGGCAACGACCACGTTCTCTCGCTTGACACCAAATTCTTTTAGCAGTTTTCCTGTCAGTTCTTCACTGACGCCGTTTGAATATATATCGGCGGTATCAAAGAAGTTGATCCCCGCATCCAATGCATTTTTTATAAAGGGGCGCGAGGGTTCCTCATCCAATATGTAGGGGCGCCATTTGGACGTGCCATAGGTCATCATGCCCAGACTCAGCCGTGAGACTTTCAGTCCGCTTTTTCCAAGGTTGACGTATTTCATATTTTCTCCTTTATCCTAAAACCAAATACAAAAAAATAGTAACTCAAGTTACGCACTTTGCACAATGAAGATTCGATTTTATAGTTAGCCTTGAGCATTGCCCCCACCCAGCCTCCCCCAAATTCCAAGTGCGTGGAATTTATGGGAGGGGCATGGCTTTAAAAGTAGTGTTTTTCTCTGAAAAATACTACTTTTACTGGTTCTCCCTATTTTTGCTTTTAGAAATGGGGAGATGTCCGAGAGGACAGAGGGGCAATACAGCTCAACAAAGAAAGTGCGTAACGTGCGATAGTAATAATAAATATTACCACTTTCCAAATTGTGAATATTCTTTGCCTGCGCGGTATTCTTCTATACGCCGCCTGATCCCGGGAGCAGTATTTTTGGGGAGAGCACCCATTGATAAAAGCTCAACGATCTCGATCTCGCTGTCGTGTTCACCAGTATAAGTGAAGTCTTCGCAGAGGAAGACAACGATATGATCGCTGCGACCAAAGATATAGTTGGTGTATATGCCAAATAGTTTCATCTCTCCCAAGGTGGCACCAGCCTCTTCCATCGCCTCGCGACGAGCGGCTTCCTCCAGGGTTTCGTTGCGCTCCATCCCGCCGCCGACGAGGAACCACAGGTCTTGATAGCTATGTTTTACCAGTAAAACCTTTTCGTCGCGGATGAGTAGAACGCGTACGCCCAGGGTGACGGGTTTTGTGATCGCGGATAAGCGAACGTAGATTTGGTAGAGGAGTTTAAGGAAAGAGCAGTTCATATTTGGCGTTAATCTTCGCGTTTAATCCAGCGATAGAAGGCGCTGCGCATCCCCGATTCGAGTAGCCATATCTCATCTTCATTTTGGACAACGCGAATTAATGCCTCTGCAAAGAAGTTTAAAAAGAGCCAACGAACTAGCTTCGAGCGTTTTTGAGTATCGAGGGATACGGTAGCTGGCTCAAGAATATTGCCGTGCGCAAACTTCCCGGCATCAGTTTCAACCGGCAATATAAAGCGAACAATGGCTGTCGTTTCATCGACGATATAAGGACCATAGGCGAAGGGACGATTAACGACTTCGGCGCGAGATGCAAGTTGATCGGCTCGATAACGCCCGTTGACCAGATAGATCGAGTAGCCCCCAATTGTGCTTTCCATAAAATCGAAGACAAGTTGTCTGATTTTCTCATCAGAATAATCTGCTGATAAATTCAGGCCAGCACGAATTTGAGCCAACCCAATTTCCTGAACTCTTTGTTCAATGGTATCGCGGTAGAAAAGGTTATCGAGTGCTTCGCGTAATCTGTCTTCACGCGAAAGCGGCATGAAGAATTCGTAGATCAAGATGCTTGGAGAGACTTCCAAAATATAATCGGTGAATAATCTTTTTTTCTGGTGCAAGAGTTCTTTAAAATCACTCAGGCGGACGCGCAGAATCTCTGGTTTGGCGAGATATTGCTTCCCCTTTGCTTCAATTAGATCACTCAACTGATAGATGATATTTTCTTCGGTTTCAGCGAGATTCCATTCCGCTTTTTCAGCAAGTGATTGGGCTGAAAAAAACGTCTTTTCCAGTGCGTGTTGCACAAGAAAGTCGAAGGTTTCTTTAATTGTCTGGGGCTTTGTCATTTTGAAAAATTCCCTTAGGAAAGAATTTCCAGCTTCGCCAGACTCGCTGCGAGGCGCTTGATCCCCACGCTCTCGAAAACGATGGTTACGGTTTCGTCGCCGTCTTCGAGCTTGCTGCTGAGGACGATGCCCTCATCCCAGGTGGGATGGCGGACTCGCGATCCCATTTTGTATTTTGCCTCCATAACGGGAGCAGGCTGCTCTGTCGAGCGTCCAGAAAAGCTCGACAAAGAAGGGGTAGACCACCTCGCCTGAGAGCGGGATGCGGATCGAGAGACACGTCCCGCGCGGGATTTTCCGAGCATCAGATCTTCGGGGATATCATCCAGAAAGCGGGAGGGGTAGGTCGCCTCGGCATAGCCCCGTCCACCACGCTGCACCGAGCGTACGAGATAAAGATGGTCTTTTGCACGAGTGATGCCTACATAAAAAAGGCGGCGTTCCTCGGCCATCTCTTCGGGTTCATCGAAAGAGCGGTTATGCGGCAGCAAGCCATCATCCAGCCCGACGATGAAAACCACGCCAAATTCGAGTCCTTTTGCGGCGTGCAGGGTCAGCATCGTGGCCGCATTTTGCCCTTCGGTAAGCGTGTCCTGGTCGGAGATCAGGGCCACATTTTCAAGAAATTCCGTCATTGTGCGCTGGTCATATTCCTCAGCCAGGCGACGCAGCTCCAGCACATTTTCCCAGCGGTCAATGCCCTCATCCGTGCCGTCATCGAGATGGTCCTGATAGCGAATATCGGCGATGACCTTATCGAAAAGTTCGCTGATCGTCAGGATATCAGATGATGCGCGCCACTCTGCAAAGAGATTGCCAAAATTGGAGAGAGGGGATGCTGCGCGCGCGGAGAAGGAATCCCAATAAGGGGATTTTTTGCCACGAGAGAGATCGAGCAACACAGCGCCGGGAGAGCTGCCAGCAGCCCGAGCAACCTGATGCAGGTCTGTGAGCGTTTTTTTGCCAATCCCCCGTGGCGGTGTGCTGATCACGCGCGCCAGGCTGACCTGATCGCTGGGATTATGGATCAGCCGCAGATAAGCGATGACATCTCTGACTTCACGACGGCCATAAAATCGCTGAGCCCCAACGAGTCTGTAGGGCATCTGTGCACGTAGGAAGGCCTCTTCCAGGAGGCGGGATTGGGCATTGGTGCGGTACATGATCGCACAGTCGCTGGGTTGGACGGCCCCATTGTTGGTGATCTGAAGGATGGTGTCAACGATGAAGGTCGCTTCGGCATAGTCATCGGCAGCTTCAAAATAGGAGAGCTTATGCCCCTCGCCACGCTCGGTGAAAAGTTGTTTGCGTGTCCGTTGGGGATTGCGATCAATGACCGCCATCGCTGCATCGAGGATATTCTGTTTGGAGCGATAATTCTGCTCGAGGAGAATGGTTTTCGTATTGGGGTTATCCTGCTCAAAACGGTGAACATTTCGGTAATCTGCCCCGCGCCATCGATAGATCGAATTGTGAACGACAATACCGCTAGCAAGATAATTATGTAAATTATCAACTTCTATATCATAAACGTCCCCAATATAGGGTTCGCGAGATATTTCTACGATAATATCTTCGACAATTTTCCCATCCTTTTCAACAGCTACTATCATGGAGGGATGAAGTTGACTAGTTGGCATCAAGTTGAAACGGGGTGATAAAGGGGCATCGCCCTTATCAACCAGAAATGCGCCAACAAGAATTTCTGTGTTGCCCACATTTTTACTAAGTTCTTCTGCTACTGCATGAATATCATTATATTTCAGCCGATTAAATCCAATACGCCAATTGTTTCGGCTACGAATGCGTGGATTATAGCCTTGCTCTTGTAACTTCTTTGCTAACCCTTCTTCACTACTCCACAGATCAACGCGATGAGCATGCCACGGTGATTGTTTCGTTTTACGCCCATCACCAAAATAACGGATATTGATCAAATTGCGATAAGTTCCTTGCGGAAGATAGTGGGGATATTTTTCATCGATCTCCAAATCACCCATGAGCCGTTGAGCGTTTGATCTTGTATCTATTTCTTCAAAGAGATGATTAACCTTTTCTTGTGTGAAGCGCATTTTACGTCCGCTTGTATGGAAAACGGTTGTGGGGATACCGTAGCTGAATGCATAAAATGCTTCCCAATAATGGGCTTCTGCTCTATCTTCACAAACTTTTAAAACCCAGATTTTGTCAGCTTTCTCTTGATTGCTGCGAACTTGCAAACCAATTTTTATAGATAACCCATCACTGCGCGAATGAGAAGCAACCCCTACTCTATAGCCCTTATCCTTGCGATACATGAGATAAACATAATTTAAATTAGCACTAAGCCCGAGCCGTGCAAAAATAATGTGGTTTGGTGTTGCACGGAAAGAATAGCCCTTTTGAGTTTTAACAGACACCAATTCGCCTTCAAAATATCTTTTGCCAATATGACCAATCCGAGATGGAAGTGTCGATCCGCGCCCGCTTGCGGCGATGACCTGATCCCCGATTTTTAGGTCGGCGATAGATTTATTTCCCTTGCTTGTAAGGATGCTTGTTTCTGGTGGAAAACATTGATCCGGATCTCCGACGACAAAGATATTATGATGGAAGGATGCCAGATGTTTAAGCAGCGTGTACTGGGCGATATTGGTATCCTGAAATTCGTCTACAAGGATATGCTGAAAACGCTCCGAATATTTCTCACGGATAGCCGGCTCTTCTTCCAGCAGGCGCGCTGTCATCATTAATAGATCGTCGAAGTCGAGGGCGTTGTTCTCGAGCAGGAGCTCCTGATAACGGGCATAGACCTGCTTGACGACCTCATCACGGTAGGTGGTGGAGGGATATTGGTCTGCGCGGATAAGCTCGTTTTTTGCATTGGATATCGATCCATGCACTGAGCGGGGTCGATAGCGTTTCTCATCAATGTTCAATTCACGCAAGGCGCTCTTGACCACATTGATCTGATCATCAGCGTTGAAGATGACGAAATTATTATCAAAGGGAAGATGCTCTACTTCACGACGAAGGATGCGGGCACAGACGGAATGGAAGGTTCCCAGCATCAGCCCTTGAGAAAATTGAGGGCCGATCAGATTTTCAACACGTTCTTTCATCTCACGGGCGGCTTTGTTGGTAAAGGTCACGGCCAAAATTTGATAGGCGCGTACACCCTGCTGACCAATCAGATAAGCGATGCGTTGTGTCAGTACGCGCGTCTTGCCAGAGCCGGGGCCGGCGAGAACCAGAATAGGGCCAGTACCGGCGGTAACAGCCTCTTGTTGTTGGGGGTTGAGAGAGTCGATAGAATTCACGGGTTAATTAAATGATAGGGGCTGGTCTTACGTGTACAGTCAGACCCGCCCCTATGGGAGGTTATTTCCTTTGAAAGGATGAATAGAGGAATATCCTGTATTCTATTTTATGAAAGGAGGGCTGTCAACAAAGTAATCCATTTTGCTTATATTCAGTCTGATAAAGTAAAAAAAAAGACATTAAAGGCATACCCAACATCATACTGGAGTACTATTTAAATTTCTACAGACCTGATCTGCGAATATCGTATAATCGCGGCAGTTGACGGTTACACAGAATTGGGTATAATCGTAAACCTGTGTTTCTTTATCTCTTTGCCTTTTTCCTCGTCAATTTTTCAGGAAAAGTTTCCAGATTTTTTCTAGATGAGGAAGAGATCTAAGCTTCCCCCTGTTGGAAAAATAAAACTTATCACGATATGATTGCAATTTTAGTTTGGAGGCAACATTGGCAGTAAACGGGAAA
>JACKQG010001373.1_pt1 | contig 33783 bp, 34 predicted proteins | sample 8237621 | NCBI WGS metagenome assembly JACKQG01 (sample SAMN15677084, study PRJNA649215) | marine metagenome | biome: marine; feature: Black Sea; material: saline water; isolation source: suspended particulate matter (SPM) from the Black Sea western gyre | collected 2013-06-09/2013-06-10 | depth...
AACAAAGGGGACGCCGCCTCCTCATTCCTCATACACCAGAAATGAGCATAACTCGTCCTGTATCACCCTGAGGTCCAGGGGTCAATTCAATCGTATTGATCTGGGTTTGCAGATCAGTAGTTTGCCCTTGCAGGTCACTAACCGCTTCACGCAATCTTTTATTGCCCTTCAAGGCGTTCTTGTCATCATCTTTATCTTTGTCCTTTTTTTTCTGCGCAAAGGCTATGCTTGAAAAAGCGGGATCGGCAATCAACACATTGCTGACCAGATTAAAGATGAAAAACGAAACTGTAAATAGAGATACTGCTATAGGTAGGCGGCGCATTATCTTTCTCCTCGATAAGATTAAAAAGGCGCTTAAAATTTAATTTAGATATGGAAGGAACAAATATTTTTCGGCACCCCTCCTCATTGTTGTTTTGCCGAAAACGCTGTTATTAGATGTAAGAAAAAAAGGAGTTTCTAGTTCCTATGTTTTTCCAGAGCGGAAGCGATTGTTTTCACCGTAAATATATTGTGTAAGTCTGTAAAAAACAACCCTGAAAAGGCCGGAATATAGTAAACGTTGCTCAATTATTACAATTCTAAAGGTTTTATTTGGAAGAGGGATGTCTGGTTCGGGTCTAGAAACAGAAAGACGGTGTGGATTTAAAAAAAACAGGAGTTATTCTGGGGTTCTCAGAACCCGGCTTTTGATCCGGTTTTGGAGATCAAGCTCCAGTAACCTTTTCGAAACGACTTTTGTGAATTTCCCGCCCATGTTGTGGTCTGGGCATGATATGGTTATAACTTCAAGTTTAACTCTTTACAGGTGTCAAAAATGTCTTTACCGATTGCTGCTGTTTTTGCCCTGGGCACAGGGATTGAACTTTATGGATTGAAATATGTGAGCGATGCGATCAGTATTCTCAATACGGTGTCGTTGATCATGTTCACCTTTCTGGTTGGAATTGTTGTCAGCCGCAGTTATGGCAAAGAGGTCTTTGAAAAAATGCAGCGGCAATTGAAGTCACGCGAAGCTCCTGGTGATGAAGCCTTGAACGGCGCGGTGATGGGGGTTGCCAGTATGCTCCTCATCACTCCCGGTGTGGTGACGGATATCGTTGGTCTCCTGATAATGACTCCGCTCACTCGCGGAATATTCAAGAAAATTGCTCTGGATATTTCTAAAGACAGAATCCAAACTGGACAACCCTACTTCTTCTTCAAAGACTAACCCCGGCGAGCCGCCGGTGGCAAAGGGCAATAACTTTATGTGGCTGGCTAAGAGTTGTCTCGGCTTAATATGCTCATCCTTGTTTCTGCCCATTAGCCTTGGGAGACAGACAGCTATGGCTAGTAAAGCCGTGAAGCAGGCTTGCCTGCAAGATAAAGCCTTGGCTCATTTGCCCCCACGCCTAGTGGTATGAGATTCTTCTTTCCTCCCCGAAATCTCAGAGATGAACTGCTGGACCTGGACGAAGCTCCTTATGAGGAGGTCCGTGACAGCTTGCAGGATGTTGCCACGGTCAACCGCTACTTGAGCGGATACAGGGTTCTGCTCCAGCATGTGGAGCCTTTTTTGAAATCCCATAAAGCCAACCGACCATTCAGGGTGCTGGACGCGGCCACCGGGTCTGCCGATCAGCCGGTGGCGTTGGTCAAGCTGGCGCGCCGAATCGGGGTGCCGATCCACATCACTGCTATTGATATCAACGCCAAGATGCTGAAACTGGCGCAGGAGGAGGTTGCTCTTTATCCTGAGATTCAGTTGGTGCAGTGCGATATTCTTCGTTTACCATTTCGGGAAGATGGATTTGACTTGGCGGTCAACTCTTTATCCCTGCATCATTTCAGTTGGGAGAAGGCGGTGGCGATTTTGCGGGCCATTTATAAGGCTGGGCGATTGGGTATGGTGGTGAACGATTTGCACCGCAGTCGGATAGCGCATGCTGTGATTTTTATTTTGACTCGGATTTTTACCCGTAACCGGCTGACTCGTTATGACGCGCCGGTTTCGGTGATGAACGCTTTCACTCCGAAAGAGTTTTGTGAGCTGGCTCGGCAAGCGGGAATAGACCCTTATGAAATCCACTGTCATTTCCCCTACCGCATCGCTTTGCTGGGGCGCAAGACGTGAACCTCTTCGATGTCATTGTCATTGGCGGCGGGCCAGCAGGATGCGCCATGGCTTTGGATCTCAACCGTCGTGGTTATGATGTCGCGCTTTGTGACCAGGCGAAGTTCCCCCGTGACAAGGTGTGTGGCGAGTTCATCAGTCCGGGTGCCGACCCGATTCTTGAGCAATTGGGGGTTCTTAATGCCATTGAGGCTTTGACGCCAAAACGTCTTAAAGGCGTGGCGATCTCTTCTTACGAAAGCGCGGAGTTGGGTATTGATTATCCTGCTGCAACGGAAACCGGATCGAGGCCGACGAGTTTGTCGGTGCCGCGTTACCAATTGGACGCACTATTTTTAAAACAGGTTCAAAGTGCCGGTGTGAAAGTTTTTGAGCAACATAAGGTGACGGATTTTATTTTTAATGAAGGTTGTGTTGCCGGTGTTACGGGTTGGGATGAAAACAAAACCGCCTTTTCCTTAAGTTGCAAATTGGTGGTGGATGCCGGAGGGCGCAACGCGGTCTCTTTAAAGAAATTCAGCTTGAAGCGGGAGCCCAGCGGCAGTACTAAAATCGCTTTTTCTGCGCATTGGCAGGGCGTGCATTTACCGGATGACTATTGTTATATGCATGTCAGTCGGCCAGGTTATACGGGAATATCCTCAGTGGGGAACGGTCGGGCCAATGTGGTGCTGGTGGTGGACCGATCCGCTCTTGGCGGTGAGAAAACGGAAGTGTTTTATCATCGCGTGCTGATGAAAAATAGTCGTCGTAACGAAATACTGCTGGACGGGGAACGGGTGGAACCTGTGCGTTCGGTGGAGTCTTTGGCGTTTGCGGTCAAACCGGCTCCCTGTGGTGGGTTGATTCTCGTCGGGGATGCGACAGGCTTTATTGACCCGTTTACCGGTGAGGGTATTTATCTTTCATTAAGAAGCGCTCAACTGGCGGGCGAAGTGATTCATGCGGGGTTTAAGGGCTCGAACTTTTCCAGAAATGTTCTCTCGGTTTATGATCAACAACGGCGGCAAGAATTTGGCGGTAAGTTCTTATTGAGCCGGATTCTTCAATGGTTGATTTATAATCGGCCATTTTGCAACCGGGTGATGAAAAGCCTTGCTAGCAATCGGGTTCTTGCTGAAACGCTGGTAGGTGTGATCGGAGATATCCTTCCAGCTGAAAAAGTGGTTTCCATGAGGTTCCTGTTTCAGCTTCTGGCTGGAACTCTAAAAGGAAAAGAGGCGGTGAAATTGAGGGAGGGGGGTTAGTTGCTTTTAAGGATAGCCTGAGCGGCCTCGAGGCCTTCTTTAGTGTTCTCGATGAGAATTTCCAGTTCGTCGGAATCCATATCCAGTTTGTCGAGAACACCGTATTCGAGTGGTGCGGTGTCTTCTGGGACAATGCCATTGGCGAACCCATTCTGATTTGCGAGCAGGTTGGCGGTAGCGAGCAGGTGGGCAATATGCTTCACGTCGCCATTTTCTCCCGGTGCGTCATGGTGGACGCGAATGGCTTCCACCAGACCCGGTGAAACCGGCCACCATTTCTCGATGAACCGTGCCCCCAGTTCAGCATGAGTGATGCCGAAAGTGCCCACTTCATTTTCAACAAGGGTGAGATCGGATGATTTTATTTGTTCGAGAAACTCGTTGTATTTGTCAGGAATCAGATGGTCAAAAACGAGAACTCCAACATCGTGCATCAAACCGCAAAGGTAAGAGAATTCGATTTCTTCGTGGGGTATCTTGACAATGTGACCCAGCGAACGTGTGAGATAGGCGACACCGAGCGAGTGAGTCCAGAAGTGGAGCTGGTTGAAACTTTTAGGTTTGCTGAAGAGCCCTGGGAGTTTCACGGTGTAAGCCATATCCAGCACCATCTTCACCCCCAGTCTCATGACAGCATCATTCATGTCTTCGACATTTTCCCGTCCCCCGCCAAACAGGACACTGTTTGCAAGCTGGATCAGCCGACCGGATAAAACAGGTTCCGAATCAATGATGCCGGAGACTTCCAAAATATCGCATTCCGGGTCGTTGATTTTTTTTTCCAGATTCATCAAGATCTCGGGAAGTGGCGGAAGATCGCCTTTCTCCTCAATCAAAGCGATCAGTTCTTCTCTCATAATGGTTCGTCAGTGTTGTAAGTATAGGAATGACGGGTTATTAATGAGTCGCTTCTTCATAGAGGCTTAAAATCTTCTCCATGCGATCTTTGAGACTTAATTTTTGTTTCTGGTGTTTTTTCTTTTCGACCTCCTGCTCAGGAGTGATGAGTTTTGTTTTATTGAAAGCCTCAACTTTTTGTTTAAGGTTGGAGTGCTCTTCATAAAGCTCACGAAATTCTGTGTTTTCCTTACTGACTTTTTCAAGCAAAGCGGGATTAATGTCCATGCTTTACAACCTCCTGATTAAATATGTTACGGTTTAATTCTGCTTCTGATTTCCTGACATAATGGATGTTCAAGGCGTCCAGATCAAAACAGGGACGGGTTCCGAATTGATTGAAGGCAATTTGAGCCGCGCTGGCGGCAACCGTCTGGTTTTTGATCGCGGCATTATCGATAAACCTGTTCCCCAATTGAGAGGAAAGGGTTTCTCCATAAGGCTCTAATCCACCGCCTAAAAATATAGTGGGTTCCTGGGTCAGGTCGCATAATTCTTGGGGAGAAACTGCCCGATCCGGGGTCTCCCTGGATAAATGTTCCCCTGTATATTTAAATCTTGCGGTGTAGACCTCTTTCTTCCTGGCATCCAGAACTGGGCAAATCGGTTGAGAAACAGGTTTGACTAAGTTTGCATACGCTTCCAGGGTGTTGATTCCCCAAAAAGGCTTTTCAGTGGCCAGCACCAAACCTTTGATCAGGCTGACGCCGACCCGGAGACCGGTAAAAGAACCGGGACCTGTTGTGACGCAGAATCCAGCCACTTTTTCCAGTCCACCATCTATTTCCGCCAAAACCTCATCCACCATCACCAGAAACTGGTCAGAGTAGGCTGAAGAACTGACTGACTCAGCAATGATGCGTTCGCCATCAAGAAGAGCAACACTTCCTTTGGGTGTAGAGGCATCAAGTCCTAATATAATCATTGTTTCACGTTCGGGGAAGGAAGTTGGAATTGTATGGAGAGAAGCATTGGATGACTCCTGAAAGTCCAATACTAAAGATAGGGGATAGGTTGCGGAAAGTCAATGGGAAACCGGCTTCTAAAAGTCTCACAAGGGGGCTGTGTGGGGCAGAATTTTTCTTTGAAATTCAGGGGGGTTAAGGAAACAAGATGGTTAAGGTAAAGAATAGAGTCTCTTCAAGTTCTTGAAAAAAATTGTCTTAACCAATATTTTCATATCTAGTTAAAAAATGTTTGAATTATAGATGGTTTATAAGGGCCTATTTTGCAAAATTTAGCTTGAGGATGCATTTGACAGGAGTTTTTCATTGCAAAATAAGGGTCTTGAAAGTAATGTTTGACCGGGCTCGAAAATTTCTAACTTAAGTGGTTTGGCGAGGGTCTTCAACCGGGCTTCTTGAATTTAAAGTTTTTCTGGTACTCTATATTTAAATATCAAACAATTCCAATCGGATAGCAATTATCACTTCTGAACCCTTCAAGAACCCATCTGGGCAAAGGTTAAAGGCGCCCAAGGCATGGTCTCCATTAATCCGACATTTTTCCTATCGGCTTAGCCGGCTATTGGTACACACCCCCATCACGCCCAACCAGATCACCGCCTTATCTCTGTTGTTCGGCCTGGCCGCCGGAGTGGCCTGCTTGTCTGGAACCTATACCGCAACACTCATTGGCGCATTTTCTTTGTTTATTTGCTATGTGCTCGACAACTGCGATGGCGAGATTGCCCGTTTCAAGAATATGTCCAGCCATTTCGGGATGAGATTTGACACCTTCGTCGATTGGGTTGTCCATAGTTTTTTCTTTGCTTGCCTGGGTTGGGGGGCGACCTCGGCGACAGGGCAGAGATGGTGGTTTTGGGTCGGTATTGCTGCGGCGGTGGGGGGTGCTATCAACTATAGCCTGGAACTTTACCAGAACAGAACCAAGTTACATGCCAGTCAGCGTGCTCCTGAAGATGCGATGACGAGGGATGACGATACCAAGATGGACCGGTTTGTACTTAACGCACGTGTAGTGCGCAGCGATTTTTGTTTCATCGTATTATTTTTGAGCATGGCAGGTGTGCTTTGGTACCTTCTCCCTCCTGCCGCGATTGGTGCCCAGGCCTATTGGTGTTTGCAGTTCACCCGTAGTGCGCGTCGTTGGCACGTATAACAGCTATGAAACCTTTGAAAACTCTGTATTTGTTGATAGGTATTGGCCTGCTGGGTTTTGTGTTGAGCCACACAGACCTTGATTCTGTCTGGTCTCAGTTAGAAAAAGTGGGTTGGGGGATTCTGGTTGTGTTGGCCGTATATAAAACAGTTTTCATTTTGGACACATTTGCATGGCAGTTGACTTTACCCAGCACACAACCCACCAGGCGTTGGATGTATGTTCTTTGGAAGGTTCGTATGGTGGGTGCCGCATTTGCCAAAGTGATGCCTTTCAGTTCCTTTGGTGGAGCGCCTATTAAAGGTTTTGTTCTCAAACATCATTATGGGATTAACTACAGGGAGGGTGCAGCATCACTGATTCTTGCCGAATCCACTCATATGATTTCCCTGGTTTTTTTTATGACCACGGGTGTCCTTCTTATACTTTTTGCCTCTAACCTGCCAGAAAGCTACCATCTTTTCGCTATCATTAGTCTGGGAATAATCACTTTTGGAATAATGCTGTTCATTATTGTTCAGCGTTACAAGATCACTTCATTGACGGGTAGTTGGTTGAGTCGGCGAAAGATCGGGAAGCGATTAGAAAAAGTTATCCATCAAATCCATGATATGGATGAACGGTTGGTGCAATTTTATACCCGTGATAAGAGGCATTTCTTCTCTGCATCATTTTTAAATCTTGTTGGCTGGTATCTGGATGCTCTGGAGATTTATGTCATTTTTTATTTTTTAGGCCACCCCATAACATTTATTGAGGCCGTGATTCTGCAAACTTTCGTTGAACTGGTTCGGGCAGGGACATTCTTTATCCCCGCCGGATTGGGTAGTCAGGAAGCTGTTTTTATGATCGCGACTGAAGCAATAACAGGGCAACCAATTCTTGGCATTGCCGCGGCTCTCATTAGAAGAGTTCGGGAAATTGTCTGGATGATTTGGGGGTTTTCCATAGGTCTGGAATATTCACAAAAACCTTTTGATCTGGCTAAAGTTGCACAGAACGACTTGAATTAGAATGCTGTTAGTTTTGACAGAAAATATTTTTCGCTGAAATGGATCATTGATATTATGAAATGCTTGATCATCATCGCTGGAAAAGGCAGCCGCTTAAAATCTCTGTCTGACAGCAAGCCGCTGGCTTCTCTTTTGGATGTTCCTCTTGTTGAACGGGTCATTCGCTCTGCTTTAGAGGTGGGGGTGGATGGATTTTATGCGGTGGTTGGGTATCGAGGAGATCAGGTTCGCGCTTTTCTTGAAGAGTTGGCTGGCAAAATTTCTGCTCCTATCACGGTGATTGAAAATGATGAGTGGGAAAAGGCTAATGGATTGTCTGTACTTAAGGCCAAGGAATTTTTAACGGAACCTTTTTTTCTGTTAATGGGAGATCATATGTTTGATCCGGCTATTGCCCGGAAAATGATTGACTACCCTCTGGCTGAGGATGAAATCGTTTTAGCGGTGGATGAAGATCTGAAAAATCCCATGGTTGATATGGACGATGTGACTCGGGTGATGGCAGAGAAGGGGCTGATTCAAGATATAGGTAAGGGCATTGAGAAGTATAACTGTTTTGATACGGGAATTTTTCTTTGCAACCCGGTTTTGTTTTCAGCTCTGGAGCAATCTGTGCGGGAGACCGGCAACGACTCTCTTTCTGGCGGTGTTCACGTTATGGCGAAGAAAGACAAGGTGCGGGCAATGCCGATTGATGGGAGGTTTTGGATCGATATTGATGACCCTGAAAGGTACAAGCAAGCTGAAAATTATTTGCTCGATAATTCCTGAATATTCGGGGGTCAGGGGTTTTTAAGCGAGCGAAGTTCCATGACACGTAGATAAGTCAGGTAGACCGCGAAGAAGGTGGAACCGATAGCGGCGATGAAGATAAATACATGCATCAAATCAATCAGCGTCATCAACATAAGGAAGTTGACGAAATCCCGGTTGGCGAGTTTATCGGCTAGAGAGGGCTGTGCTTCGGTTGGCGGAGTACTTGTCTGGCTGCTTTTCTTGACAATGGATGCTCCTAGAAGAATAAAGGCGGTCAGGCTTGCAATTGCGGCCAATCCTCCAAGATACATATAGGTTTTATCACCTGTTGCTTCGCTCACCCCCCAGCCAATAGCGCCGAATACAAAGAAGTGGACAATGTTGTCACAAAGAATATCGAGCTTTCCGCCTAATTCCGATTCCATAAATTTCAGCCGGGCGATCTCTCCATCGGTGCCATCCACCCAGGTTGAAAATAATAACAAGAGGCCGCCAAACACGTTCATCTGATAAGTTCCCTGCGCAAAGCACAGCGCCGATGCTAAGCCCATCGCAAAACTTAGTAGCGTAATTTGATTCGGGCTGATCGGCGTATCCAAAAAAAAGCGAGTCAGTTTTCGGGAAACCGGGCGGGATAGAAGTCGGGTTATGGTGCTGTCATGGTTTTGGCCAGAGCCTTTAAGCAGTTGTTCATGCAGAGCACTGAAATCCTTTTGTCCTTGTATGCGGTTTTTTGCCGATCCGGGTATGTAGGTGAAGGAGTGTGCGTTTTCAAAAGATTCCTCCAGTTTTTTTTCGTCATTCAGTTGAATTTTTTCTATCAATGAGTCCAACTGTTCATTGCTGAGGGGTGACACTTCAGGAGTTTTTGTTTCCTCCTGAACGAAAGTCTGCAAGAGAGAACGAACCTCTTTTTTGTCATGAAGTGTTGACCCGTTGAAAAGCAGAACCCGACTTCTCTGATTTTTTAGTGTTTCTTTTAATTGATCAGGTCTTGAAACCCAATGAATTTTTGCAAGGATGCGAGAATCTTCCCCGATAGAGTGGGCTAAGGTTTTTATGTCCGGGGCATCCAGATAGATAATTATGTCATGGAGTCCTGAGCGTTGCAGTGTCAGAATATTTCTTAATAGAAAGGGCACACCCGCAATGGTTGATCCGTACCACTCTGTAATTTTCCAGGGTTCAGGAGGGGGCGGTAAGTGGAGGATGCCATGAGGGTTTTGAGAGAAGTCTTTGGAATGTAACGGGTTGGTGTTTTGGTTCATGGGGCTGCTGGCAGGTGCGTTCATTATAATGTTGCTGGCAAAATTGCGACTAAAGTGATGTGGGTTATCTGTTTATAAGAGCAGGTTTTTAAATTAGATCATCATATTGTTGCCTTGATATTGGAAAATAAAACTATCCAATATAGGTCACAGGGTGCTATTCTCGCACAGAATTAATGAGTTTACCACGGTTGTACCTTCTTCTTGAGCTAACGGCCTTCCCGTTGAACCTGTTTACAACCACCAGAATATGATCCAATTTCAGAGGAGTTAGGGATTAATGAGTGAGACCAAATATAGCGGCTTGGCGAAAAAGATTGCGCCGGCAAAAGGAAAGCTAGGTGTTTTATTGCCAGGAATGGGAGCGGTGAGTTCAACACTTATCGCGGGAGTCTTTCTGGTGAATGCGGGGCATGCCAAGCCTATCGGGTCGGTGACGCAAATGTCACGAATCCGTCTGGGTAAAAGAGATAACCCACAATATCCCTTCATTAAAGATTTCGTTCCTCTTGCAGGTTTGACCGATATCGAATTTGGTGGATGGGATATTTATGAGGAGGACTGCTATCAGGCCGCTCTGACTTGCGGTGTGATCGATAAGCAGGAGCTTGATCTGGTCAAAGACCAGCTTGAAAAGATAAAACCCTGGTCGGCTGTGTTCGACCCGTCTTTTGTGAAAAACCTGACCGGAACAAATATAAAAAGCGCTCCCAATAAAATGGAGTTGGCTAAACTTTTGATGAAGGATATGGAGAACTTCAAAAAAGAAAAAGGCCTGGACCGACTGGTGATGTGCTGGTGTGGATCGACGGAAGCTTATCAGGACTGTATGGACGATGAAGCTTTTCAAACTCTGGATGCGTTTGAGGCGGCCCTGGAAAACAACCTTGCTAGCATTCCTCCTTCAATGATCTATGCCTATGCGGCACTGAAAATGGGGGTTCCCTTTGCCAACGGTTCTCCAAACCAGACCGTGGATTTCCCGGCTCTGGTTGAACTATCTATAAAAAACAACACTCCTATCGGAGGCAAAGACTTTAAAACCGGACAAACCCTGATGAAGACCATTGTGGCTCCAGGGCTTAAGGCCAGGATGCTGGGGCTTGATGGCTGGTTCTCCAGCAACATTCTGGGTAACCGTGACGGGGAAGTGCTGGATGACCCGGACTCGTTTCGATCCAAAGAGGTCAGCAAAGGGTCGGTTTTAGAAAGTATCTTGCAGGACGATCTTTACCCAGATCTTTATGGTGACTACTATCATAAAATCCGCATCGAATATTATCCGCCAAGAGGGGATGCCAAAGAAGGCTGGGATAATATCGATATCAAAGGTTGGTTGGGTCAGAAAATGCAATTGAAAATCAATTTTCTTTGCCGCGATTCTATTCTTGCCGCACCCGTAGTTCTCGATCTGGTCTTGTTCCTCGACTTGGCGCAACGAGCAGGCATGAGAGGCGTGCAGGAATGGCTGTCATTTTATTTTAAATCTCCCCAATGCAGACCAGACCTTAAACCGGTGAACTCTCTCTTTGACCAAGACGAGAAACTCAGAAACACCTTGAGAATTATTATGGGCGAAAAAGTCATAGACCACTCCGGCCTGGATTATTACGAAAACAAAGGCTAACCGCCACTTGGCGTGGGGCCAGCTTACGGCAAACGCTCGGTTCCCTCACGAGCCGCTAAAACTAATAACTTCCCCTGCGTAAGTCGCAAAAGACTAAACATAAATTCCCCTCCCTTCATAGGGAGGGGTAAGGGGAGGGTTGGATGATGAATTTCAGCAAAAAAATCCACACTCCTCCAGCCATCAAGCCCTCAGACTATCGTGCTTGAGCCCTCATGAGAGGGGAGGGTCAATGAAAAATCTCGGTGTTATACAAAGCTCCCCTTGATAGGCGGATTGAGGGCTTGCCTTGCGCTCTCCGATTATTGCCAAATTTGAATTTAGCATCTAGGGCTAACTCATTCTTAGTCTTCGTGTCCCTCATGAGTTATGCTCATTCCTCATACACCAGAAATGAGCATAACTCTCCTTTATATTTACCAACCCGAAACACGCACATACTGGTGAATTCAAACTTCGCATTGCCTTTATCAATATGAAACGACATTTGCTCAGTTTCTTCTTCTTTAAATTGGTTGGCTGATAGTGCTGTGTAAATCCCAATTCTATGGGATTCCTTTATATGCTTTTCGCAGAATAACTTTTGCGCTTTATGTTTTTCGGGGAAAGCTTTTTGGAAAGCAGTTTCATTTATAGTAGAAATCTTTTGCAGGGTTTCCCATCTATCGTGGTTCTCCTTTGCCCAACCTGATAAGCCTATCTCACCAGTAAAACTATCCCTCTTGTATCCTAATGATAGTGAGTTTAGTTCCTGCCCCTGCGCTAACTCGTTCCATTCACCCGTTTTTTCATTTTTGGTATAAAAAGAATTGGCAGTGCGGAGTTTATAATCTCTCCCTTCTTTCCATCCATATTCCTTTTCCAACTTCTTCTTATCAACTGGGCCAGAACAATCCGCTCTCATAGTGGTTGTATCGTCTATGGATAAGAGAGTTTTTTTGATTTCTTTAAAGTCATTATCCTTGTAGCCATTCTTTATACATATAAGGAAGGGTTCATTCTCATCAGATTTAGTTTTAGTCGGTCTAACAATTTGGAAATCTTTTGAGTAGGAAATAACCTTACGATATGTTTTGGAGGTAGGAAACAATCCATTCCACTTATCAAATATTTTCTTTTCGCTATGTTCTTTATCTGCAATAAAAGTTTTCATCTTAAAGGCCTTATAACATTTCCATAAATAGTTTCATCCACCCATCATTTTGTAGAGAACATAAAGAACAAGTACTACTACCATAAGAATTTTTTTATTTGCATCTAATTTCATTATAAACCTCCATATACTGTGGCTTCAAAAGGGGGGCTACCTCTCCGGGGCACGAAAGTTTCGGAAGGGGACACCACGAAGTCACCACTTGACTACAACTTGCACGAAAACACCAGTTTATACGCAAATCTAATTCTGAAGATGGAAGCATATAATAAGGGAGACTATGTGAGGATGTTGGATTTTACGGAATGGAAGGAAACCCTTCGACAAGCAATCGAATTGCTTCCAACTTGAATTCTTTGCTGAAACTCCTGCATTGGTTTCCCATAAACACACCTCCAAATATATATTATCCATACTTTTCAATGTGTCCACTTTATCGGGGGAAGATCAATGAGTCTTTGTAGGCAAAGTGTAGACAGTTTTCGCTTTAGAAATTAGAAAATCCGTCTTTCAAGCTATCCAATTTTTTGGAAGAAGGCCACCCCTACCAAAGCAGACGGCAATTTCACATCCACGCCAACCTTGACAAACATTGTCAAAATTTGCCATTATAGGAGAAAAGGAGGTTTTTAATTATGGCAACTATGAATGTTTCTTTACCTGACCCTATGAAGGCATGGGTGGAGTCCCAGGTTGATGGTGGGCAATATGGCAATACGAGTGATTATGTGCGCGATCTAATTCGTCGCGACCAAAATGACCGTGAGCAAACCAAAGCATTGCAAGAAGCAATCACCAAAGGCCTTGAAAGTGGTATCAGTGATCGAACAATGAAAGATATTTTGAAAGCAGCCCGGTCAAAGGTAAAATCGGCCAAGCATGCAGTATAAGACCACGCCCGAAGCTGATAATGATCTGGTCGGCATTTATGTCTACGGCTTCAAGAATTTTGGAGAGGAACAGGCCGAAAAATATTTTTCAGAATTGGAGGACTGCTTTCAACTTCTCAGCGAAACACCCTTAATCTGTCGGGAACGAACTGAATTTACTCCACCGGTTCGCATCCACCCTCATGACCGTCACCTTGTTATCTATGTGATCCGGGGTGACCTGATTTTAATTGTTCGAATTCTCCATGACAGTATGAACCTTCCGCAGCATCTTCCAACAACTTGAAACAGGCAAACGTCTTTTCTTAGCTACAAGCTGAATGAGCCTCACCCCTTTTCTGTACCGGTCGCACTCAAGAAAATTCGGTTATGATTGCCGTCCTCACTTGCCGACCTTTCGACAAACTCCCAAGGGGTTAAGTTGACCCGCTGTCATTAAAAACTTTGATAAAGCTACTCTCAACTAGGCTCCATTTTTTATTTATTAGCAATTATAGGGAGGGGTAAATCTGGTTCGCATTAGGGGGAACTGTATTTGATCGTTGAAAATATTGGCTTTATTTGCTTGACAATCATTATTGATAACATTATGGTGAATGTTAGTTGCAGGGTAAATCTTATTTTTTGGTTTATTGTGTAAGCGAAGGGACACCAGAAAATAAGGCATTGAGGACTTTTTTTTGGAGGCAAGGCGCGTTATGTTCTACGAAGTCAGGATTTTCGACGCCAAAGGAGAGCTGAAAAAAGTTTTATCCCCAAAAAGGTTGAGCAACCGGTTTTGGAAGAGCGGTGAACAGAATTTGATCGATTTTAGTGATAAGGAGAGTTCGTCCTCAGGCTGGGATCGTAAAAAACCTGTGGAAGATGAGTATCAACTGGAAGATCGTTGATTAAAAATGTTTTAACGAATTATTTTCAAGTTGAAATGGTGTGGGGCGTATGCTCTATGCCATTTTTTTTGCCTGAAACGTGGGTGTTTCGCGGTATTATTTTTTTTCGCCCTGTTTATCTGCTGCCGATTCCCCTATAATCCCAGTTTTGGAGTTGGACAAGATTTAAACCGATTTTACGAGTTAATTTATGTACATCACGACTGCAGATCAGTTAAAGGAATTTTGCGAAAATATTCAGTCTGCTGAGGTTCTGGCTGTAGACACTGAGTTTGTCCGGGAAAGAACTTATTTCCACCGTATCGGGCTGATTCAGGTGGGCGGTGGCGAGCATTTTGCTGCCATTGACCCTATTGCGCTCCCGGACTTGACTCCATTGCTGGAGTTGTTTAAAGACCCGACAAAAATAAAAGTCTTTCATGCAGCCAGGCAGGACCTTGAAATCCTGGTACGCCTGTGCGGACAGGTAATCCCTCCTGTATTCGATACCCAGATCGCCGCCGCTCTGGTTGGGTGGGGGACTCAGATATCTTTCGCAAAAATTGTCCACAAAGCTTTGGGGAAAAAGATTCATAAGTCAGAAACTTATACCGACTGGTGTCGCCGTCCTTTGAGCGATAGCCAGATCGAATATGCCATTGATGATGTCCGTTACCTGATGCCGGTGTATAACAAATTGATCGAACGATTGAAAAAGATGGATCGTTTGGACTGGGTAAAGGGAGAAGTTCTGGCCTGGGAAGACCCAAAAACATTTGCTCTGCCAGACCCGCAAACGCGATTCATGAAAATTAAAAACCTACGAAGCTTGAGACCCCGGAACCTGACAGTGCTTCAGGAAATTTCCGCCTGGCGAGAAGGGGAAGCGGTCAAGAGAGATTGCCTGGCCAAAGCTATCATCCGGGATGAAACGTTGCTGGAAATTGCCCGTAAAATTCCGAGGGATGCAAAAACACTCTCCAGAATTCGTGGTTTTTATCAAAAGGAACTGAGTAAAGGCGGGGCGTCTATTTTGGCTGCAATTGCAACGGCGATGGATGTTCCAGAAGCAGACCTTGTTGAACTCCCGGAAAGTAATGGGCACGCTACGACCCGAGGCGTGGAAGAATTGCTTGCGGCTTATGTGCAGATACGATCTGAAGAGTTGAAGATTGAGCCAAGTATTCTGGCAGACCGAAAGAAGATTCACAGTTTTGTGACCCACTTTGAGCAAAAGGAAGATATGGAGGAACACTTCCTGTTTCAGGGGTGGCGAAAAAAGTTAATAGGCGCTCCCATGTTTTCTTTGTTGAGTGGCAAGGTGGGGCTTAAGATTGACCCTTCCGGTCAAGTTCGTTTGATAGATTCGTAAAATCAGTTTGCTTTCGCAGAGGACATCTTTTCTTTCCAGATTTTATATTCTTCCGATTGTCTCAGGTTGTTGAGGTCGGAGTCGCTTTCTATTTGTTTGAATTTCTTAAACCCTTTCTCCACAGCTTGCTTGAGGGCTGAAAGTCCCGGCCCCAGGTTTTCCCTCAAAGAATAATAACAGGAAAAGTTGTAATCAAACAGTGGTTCCTGCGGGAACTGGTTTTGACCTTCCTGAAGCGTTTCCAACGCTTTATCGAAGACCCTGGTTTTCATGTAAGCGGTGCTTATATTAATGAGGGCTTCCTTGAACTTCTTGTTATGATGCAGGGCTTTTTCGTAGCGAATAACGGCCTCGGCATAATTTTCTTCCTTATAAAACTTGTTGCCTTCGTTGTAATGGAAAATTGCCATTCGGCGTTCTCGCTCTTCTTGTGAAAGGTTTGCACCTTCCCCTTTACTACCTTCTTCTTTGTGACTCCCCTCTTTGTGACTGCCTTCTTTCATAGTCAGGGACTTCCCTGAATCGAGTGGGACTGAATTTTGGGCTGGAACAAAATAATCCGTAGCAAGAAAAATGATGAAGGCGGTTACACCCAGGTGGGGCAGGTATTTTGTGGAAGGAGTCATAGTTCTCAGGTCGTTAAAGTGAAGGCCTTTAATTCGTTGGCGGAGCCTAAAACCGGTGCCTGTTCAATTTCAGCACCGTGGGAATAAAGGTTGAAGACACGGGTGCCGGGATTGGCCTTGATGATGTGTTCCAGTGTCCGCAAATAACTATACATGACTTGATCAGTGAGTAGAGAATTACCCTGAACGCATTGTACCAACAGTTGTTTTTTCTCATGGGATTTTTCCCGATGCAGTTTTTCGAGGGGTGTCGTTCTGTCAATTCTGCTTTGAAGTTTCTGGTTGAATTCAGAGTGTCTGGAGTAATAGCGGTTGCCGGAAAAGGCGCAATCCTGGCCGACCAGAAAAACCGGGTCACAACCAAAGTGGATCAACATATCGAGACCCAGGCAGGCGACAGACCCACCTGCTTGCGTAACGCCCTTTTTTTTCATAGCAGCTTCACTATTTTTTGAAAGGCTGTGCCCCTCTTTATAAACCACATATCGTTCACCGTGAAAATTTTTCAACACATTGTGGTTGGCGGTAGGAGTGAAGATCAGCCTTGTTTTCTTTGCGGGATAATCTATGAAGTGAGCAGTGCTATCCAGTTGTGGGTCCAGAGAAAATGTGTAATCCGGTTGAATACCATTGTTCACAAGAATGGGGAAAGTGGTGTCCACACAGGCAATCAAAAACTCTTTTCGAAAACGATGCAGGTGAGGAAGAATAAGATCAAGAGAGGGCCCGGCGCTGACTAAAATTCCTGGCTTGCCTCGGTGCGAGTTTTTTAAGACGTTGACGCCAGGAGAGTCCGTCACGATTTTTTTGTTCAATAAATAATTCGCTTCTTCCAGTTTCCCGAATATTGCTGGAAACCGACGCTCAAGCAATAAAACCTCCAGGGCATTAGTGAGTGAGGGAAAGGTTGGCGGAATGCATTTGAAGGATGGAGCGTGAAACAAAACATCCAATGAGTCCGTATGGTCTTCGGTGATACGTCCCATTTCATAGGCAATTTCACGGGAAACCTTCGCCTCATCGGTTCCAAAAATTAAACGGAAACGCGGGTCGTCAAAAATTCCTGTCTGATCTCTCAATTGCAGGGCCGCTGTGAGAATGTCGAGATTGAGTTCTATCGCCAGAAGGTAGCCGTCGGGGCCGATTTTTTCGAGAATAGTTTTCACGTGGTAACCCAGGCCAAAACCATACAGGCAGACACGGGCTCCGGGTTTTAGTTTTTCGGCGAAAAGAACGGCTTCTCTTTCCGGGTCATAGCGACTATGAAGCAGGGTGTTTTCAAAACGAAGGGTAGGGGCAGATGTTGAAAGCACCGAAACTTTTTCAGAAAAGGTTTCAGTGAGGCTTACCGGCTGGGAAGTGCAGGCCTTCAATGACTGGATGTTTTTTTCGAAGAAATGATTGTCCAACAGGGCGTCTCCGTATTGCATCGTAACCATCATATCACCAATTGACTTGCAATCGTTTCCGAATTGCTTTAAAAAAATGATCGGACCCTCCTCGAATATATGAAGGATTTTCATGTCTGTTCCCTCTCAAAAAATAGTGCCGCAAATTCGTGTTCTTTCTGACGATCTGGCTAACCAGATTGCCGCTGGGGAAGTGGTGGAACGTCCCGCTTCCGTGGTCAAGGAACTTGTTGAAAATTCAATTGATGCCGGGGCGACCTTGATTCGGCTGGATATTGAAGGCGGAGGGAAGAAGAATATCCGTATTATGGATAATGGCATGGGCATGGCACCGGAAGAATGCCTGTTAGCTTTTTCCCGCCATGCTACCAGCAAAATTTCCCGGTTTGAAGATCTTGAGAGCATCCAGTCCTTAGGGTTTCGCGGTGAAGCCCTGCCCAGCATCGCTTCGGTTGCCAAAGTTCGTTGCACCAGCGCCCGCAGCGAAAGTGAAGGCGGCAAGTTGATCGTTGTGGAAGGCGGCGAGATTTTAGAAAAAAGGGATGTGGCTTGCCCCAGAGGAACAACACTTGAAGTGGCGCAACTATTTTATGTGACTCCCGCACGCAGTAAATTCTTAAAAGGCGACTCCACAGAGTTTTCACACATCACTCAGGTGGTGACACAACAGGCACTGGCTTATCCGAACATCCAGTTCCACTTAACCCATAATGGTCGTGAAGTGATCAACACTCTGCCCACCGATCAGTGGCATTACCGGATTGCTGAGTTGTTCGGTCCCGATCTTGCCAAATCTCTGATAGAGGTTGAAGCACAATCGGGGGACTATCAGTTGAAAGGTTTTGTGTCGAGCCCTGTTTATACCCGTTCCAGCCGGAGTGCCCAGTATTGTTTTATCAACGGCCGTTTTGTGCGGGATAAAGTCATTCTGCATGCCACCCAACAAGGCTACAGTCACCTGTTGCCCAAGGGTCAGCACCCGGCGATGTTCCTTTATTTGACGATGGACCCCAAATTGCTGGATGTGAATGTACATCCATCCAAGGCAGAAGTTCGCTTCGCGTTTCAACAGGATGTGCATCAGTTTGTGGCTCATGGTGTTCGCGCCGCACTGGAAAAAAACCAGCAAGTCGATCTGACTGAACGCGATGCAACAGACAACCACATTCATGAGTCTTCTCATTCATATTCACCGCGTCCGAACTATCAGGCACCGCAGTGGGCAGATAAATCCCATCCCCCAGTGCAGGGCGACCTGTCACATGCTTTGAGAACCATGCTGAGGCCAGAAGACTCGGCTCCATCATCGCAGCAGGTCACCTGGTTCGACAAAGCCCCAACGCCGGTCGCTAACCTGATCTATTCGGAGTTCGAGCCTTTGGGCCAGCTGGACCGGTCTTTCATCATCATGCAGGGCAAACAAGGGATACTGGTGGTCGATCAACATGTAGCCCATGAAAGAATTTTATATGAACGGTTTCGCGGTGCTGCTAAAAACCGTAAAGTAGAAGTGCAGAAACTATTGTTTCCTCTTCCCATAGAACTTTCTCCCGAAGAAACAGAAGTGTTGGCTCCGCACCTGACACGCTTGCTCGAGCTCGGATTAGAACTGGAATCGTTCGGCAAGAATGAGTTTTTGCTCCGCTCAGTTCCGGCAATACTAAAAAACGGAGATCACGAAAAACTCATACGGGAAACGATTGAAGCGCTCCCCAGGGAAGCGCATGATGATGTCCTCAATGATAAATACGAAGACGTGTTAATCATGATGTCGTGCCGCAATGCCATCAAGGTCAACCACACTCTCAATCTGGATCAGATAAGAAAACTGATCTCTGATCTGGAACAGACCTCCATGCCCTACACCTGTCCGCACGGAAGACCCATCTCCCTGCTGTTCGATATGGACGACATCCTGAGAAAATTCCTCAGAAAGTAACCCGCTAACCGGGCAACGCCCGGTGGTAACGGGGCGGTGACGCTGGCGCGACCGCCTAAAGCATGGGGCCAGTCCCCCCCTGACAAGGGCAACCCCTCTAGCCCCATCGAACAAAACCCTGAAGGTCAATCACCCCGACCCTCTTTAAAAAGAGGGAGCAGGTCTCTCCTTAAGCCGAGAAAAACTTTTGTTTGGCAGTAAGAGCTATTGCAGTCGGCACCACGCCGAGTGGGCAGTGCCAGCTCAAGTGTTGGCTTTGTTGGGTTATGGCTCGATATCAGAAATGGGGTCTTGTCGTATAAATCCATTTTTTAAAGCGTATTGAAGGAGCTCTGAGCTATTTTTAAGTCCCATTTTCTCCAGAATGTTGGACCGGTGAGTGCTGATAGTCGTTATGCTTAACGAAAGCTCATCCGCAATATCCTTGGTTTTTTTTCCTGAGACGATCATGGAGAATACTTGAAATTCCCGCGTGGAAAGGTGTTCATGCTGAAGTTTTTCGACATCACGGTTGAGTTCCGCTATCACTTTTTCGGTGAGCGAGGGGCTGATGAACTTGCCACCCGAAGCCACCGCACGAATGGCCTGGCACAACTGGTCCGGAGCGCTGGATTTAGTCAGGTACCCGGAAGCACCTGCCTTGATCAAGCGTATGCCATAATGCTCCTCGGGAAATATGCTTAGCATCAGGACATTTAGTTTTGGATACAAGGATTTTAACTGGACCATCACTTCCCATCCATTTTTCTTCGGCATTTCGATGTCGAGCAGGACCACATCCACGACCAGATCTTTGATGCGTTGCAGCACCTGATTGCCGTCCTCCGCTTCACCAATCACCTCCATATCGGGGTTCTGGCTGAGAATATGTTTCAGACCTTGCCGCACGACAAAGTGGTCGTCTGCAATAAAAACACGGATTTTATTATTTGCTGGAATCATGTTGTTCCAAAAGGTATGGTCATCCGCATCCGAGTGCCTTCACCTGGGTTTCCGGTTATGTGGAATTGACCGTTCAGAAAGTGAATCCTCTCACGAATTCCCAGAAGGCCTAGTGATTTTTCATTGAATATTTCACTGGAAACAATACCCCTGCCGTTGTCGAAGATTTCCAGGGACACTTGTTGTGCGTCCATCTGCAATTCAATCACAACTTTGTCAGCACCAGAATGTCGAGAGATGTTTGTCATCGCTTCCTGAAAAATGCGGAACACCGTGATCTTTATTTCCCGGTTCAGTACGATATTGGTAGGGGGCCATTGCAGTTGACATTGAATGCCGGTTCTTTTTTCGAATTCGGATGTCTCCCAACGCACCGCTTCACCCAAACCCAACACATCCAGAATCTGAGGTCGCAGTTCTGTTGCAATTCGTTGGACGGACTTGATTGTATCATCAATCAATTTGTTCATACCATCCATGCGCTGTCGGGCTATGTCGGGGACAGAAGGCAAATCGTTGTTCAAGCAGCCTAATTCCATTTTCAGTGCTGTGAGAGTCTGTCCCAGTTCATCATGCACCTCCCGCGCGATGTTGGCTTTTTCTTCTTCCCGAACTGTTTGCAACTGGTTGCTCAACCCTCGTAATTGTTCTTTCGATTTGAACAATCGATCTTCCGTTTCAATATGTCCCTCGATTTCCATTTCCAGTTTTTCTTTGCCTTGGTGGAGGGCTCGAACCACGCTATCCCGGAAATATTCGAATCGGTACAAGGCCAGACCGATGACCAGAAAAATGATACAGCAGACAATTATTAAGATGTATTGGGTGACCTTGAAATATTTCAAGTCAATGGAGATGAGTTCCATCAGACGAAATTTAATTTGATCAGCATTTTTTGTGAATGTGGAATACATTTTGTCATAGCGGTAATCAATGGGCGAGCCTGTTAAGGAAGTTTCACGGTGAGACAGCCGATACTGGGCAATGGTTCTGAATTCCTTTAGCTCTTGAATGACCTTTTTCACCATATTCCGTATTTCCATGTCTTCCAGAGGGATGATGACTTGCTCTGCATATTCCCCTCCTTCCAACATGGCTTGCGCATTCTTCCCTGCTCTATCCAGAGCTTTTTCTACATCTTCCATTCTTTTTGTTGTGTCCCCGGCTAAAATTTCTTCTACCCACATATGAGCCACGGATACGTTGAGTTTGATCTCGGTGTCGGCATTAATATGCGGTGCGTAAACCGTGATCATTTCCAATCCCTTTTGAAAACTAAAAACCACGATCCCGATTACCATGAGCAATAAAAAAAACAGGGCAATTGGAATCCGGCGAGAAATGATTCCCCAATTCGGGTTGGAATAAAATGGAACTGGAGCCTCCATTTTGGTGGCAACATCAGCAGGCATGTTCATTATTCAGTAAAATTAATGAGTGTTTTTTTCAGAGTAAGTCATTGACTCATCTTCTGCAATCCAAATTACCATGAAATAAAGAGTGTAGTGAAAGGGTCGCATTAATACTTGCCGTGTTTATTAACGCATTGGCATGGTGACAAAATACCAGGCAGCGATGCTGAAAAAATAACCCAGGGCGATAGCCGGCACCCATTTCAAATGGCTCATGAAGGTATAGTGTTCGCGGGCAACTCCCATGACAGCAACGCCAGCGGCAGAACCAATGGATAAAAGGCTTCCCCCTGTTCCTGCTGTGAGAATTATGAGCAACCATTGATCAAGACCCATGGAAGGATCCATTTTAAGAACTGCGTACATAACTGGAATATTGTCCACAATAGCTGAAAATACTCCGATAAGAACATTGGATAGAGTGGGTCCCATTTGTCCATAAACAACCTCACTGGCGATAGCGAGATAACCAATGTATTGTAAACATCCAACAGCGGTTAGTACCCCGAAAAAGAATAGCAGGGTGTCGAACTCTACTCCTTCGATCTTGCGGAATATGTCAAAGTGCCCTTTTGTTTCCTGCGCACGGCCTTCTACCGTTGAGGTTAAATAGCCCTGCTGACTCTGGCGCTTTAGATAATGCCCAAACACCATTAGGGCTCCCATTCCCAACATCATCCCCATAAATGGCGGTAAACCTAGAAACTGATGAAAACTGACAGCTGTGGCAATCGTTGAAATACCCAGAGCAATGACGACTTTGGCACCAGGTTTCATATGAACAATCTCATTCGATCCTGATGGTTTTTCGTTGGGAACAAACGGATGCATGATTAAGGCTGTGACAAGCCAATTGACCGTAGAAGGGATTACCAGGTAGATAAATTCGTTAGTCTGGATTTTTCCAGATGTCCACACCATTAGAGTGGTGATATCTCCAAAAGGACTCCAGGCTCCACCTGCGTTGGCGGCGACGACAATATTAATGAAAGATAATACAATAAACTTTTTATTTCCCTCGCCGACAGCCACTGTAACGGTGGCCATCAGCAAGGCACTTGTCAGGTTGTCTGCCATGGGTGACAGGCAAAAGGTGATTCCACCCGTCGCCCAGAACAATTGCCTGAAACCCAATCCTTTGTTCAAAAGCCAACTACGGAGAGCTTTGAAAACATTTCTTTCGTCAAGAGTGTTGATATAGGTCATGGCGGCGAGCAGGAAGAAGAAAAGCTCGCCAATTTCAGCAATGAGCTCTTTGACATAGTGATGAGAGTGGGGGGTTCCATGACCTGCCTCAAAAATTCCAACCAACATCCACATGAGACAGCCGCCAACCACTACGGGCTTCGATTTTCTCAGATGAGTTTTTTCTTCAAAAATAACAAACGTGTAAGCAATGAGGAAAATGAGTAAGGCGGAAATACCTGCCCAGGACGAATTCAGCATATCGTTCATAAAGTGACTTTGGGAGAGTGTTGGCTGGGTTGTATTACAAGCTTAATTAGCATATTGCTCAAGAAACATGGTTTTGCGGTTGAATTTGAAAAAGGGCTGGCTCAGGCGGAAAGCCTGCGCTTTTTTGCCGTGAGAACACATCCTGACTATATTTATCACCTTCACCGATGAAGCTCACAGAAACCAACCAGTGCATCTGCACATTCTTGCAGGTCAGTAAACACACATTCCTCTGAAACGACATTAGGGATAGTTTTGAGTTTATGAAACATGTTCCTCGGCTCTGGATGTATGTTGATAAGCATGACATCAATACCCTTCGCCTTTAAATCTCGGATAACCTCCTCCAGAGCATACAAGCCAGTCTGATCTATATAATAGACCCGAGCCATATCGAGGATAAGCACCTCAGCATTTGTAATATTCCGAGAAATTTCCTCAAAAGCCGATGCAAACCCAAAAAATAATGGCCCTTTTATATTTTTAACGTACACATTTTTCGGAAGATCCACCGGGAAATCGATATGTCCAAAAAACGGTTTGTCTTGCTCGTCCAACGCCATTTTATCTAATGGGGTGACCTGAGTTCCCTTTTCACCAATGTCACCCATACGCTTCATGAATATCAGACAGGCAAGCATGACGCCGACTTCCACCGCTTGGATCAGGTCGACAAATACTGTCATGAAAATGACGATCAGCATAACAACGGCTTCACTTCTTGCAATATGGGGTAAAGCCTTGAGCCCCTTATAATCGAAAATATCAAACCCAATAGTGATCAGTATGCCCGCCAGCACCGCTAGCGGAATCAGTGCTGTGTAATGACCCAGACCGAGTAAAACGGCTAGCAAAAATGTTCCGTGTGCCACCCCACCCATTCGGGTACGCGCCCCGGTAGTGGTGTTGATAACGGAGGTCATTGTCGTGCCCGCTCCTGGTATGCCGCCAAACGCGGATGAAACGATGTTGCCTATGCCTTGCCCAATTAATTCCTGATTGCTGTTGTGCCGGGTCTTGGCGATCTTATCGACGACGATGGAAGTCAGCAGGGAGTCCAGGCATCCTAGTATCGCCAGCGTCAGGGCCGGAGTGAAGATGACCTCCCAGTCACGGAACGAAACATTCAGGAATGCGTCAAGACGAAATTTTGGCAGACCTTCAGGGATATCTCCGATGAGGGGCACGTTCCAATGTAATAGATTAGCAAGAATACTGACGCTGATCAGCGCCAACAAAGAACTCGGTACCCAGTGATTAAAACGCGGAAACAATTTGGGCATTATATACACCATCGCCACGGTGAGCATTCCCAGGACAAACGTATGAGCGTTGATACTATTCAATGCATGGGGTAATTGCATAACGATTTGTAGAAACTTCTTGGGAGAATCCTGGCCTATGAGTGGAAACATTTGTAGAAGAATAGTGATGATGGCAATTCCTGTCATGAACCCGGAAACAACCGGATACGGAACATACTTCACATAACTTCCAAAATGGAGGACCCCGAATATAACCTGAAGTACACCTGCGAGAAGGAATGTGGCAAGAATCACTCCCAAAGCAGCCTCCACAGAGCCTGAACGTTCAATGGCATGTGCCACCACCAGAGTAGCTATGACCGTCATTGGGCCAGTGGGGCCACTGATCTGTGTCCGAGTTCCGCCAAATACACTGGCGAATACCCCCAGTGCAATGGCACCATATAAACCAGCTATTGCGCCGAGACCCGACTGCACTCCAAAAGCCAAGGCTAGCGGCAGAGCTACAATCCCAGCCGTTATGCCACCTGTGACGTCCCCTTTTAAACTACTGGTATCAAATTTAAACAAGCTCATATTGATTATTCTAAAAATAGGATTAACAATTCATACATAAATAACATCACCACTCCAAATTGATCTGCCGGTTGGAGTCGGGTTTTTATCATCGACTATGAGTGTCAGTATAGCTCGCGCACTTGGTAATGATAATCCTGATATAAACGAAATTTCTTTTAATATATGTGTAATCTGACAACCAACTTATTCGAGCGAATTGTAGGAATTCTCTTACAGGCGGTAGCTTGTTTCTCGGGGTGGGGTAAGCAAATTGGGCTACTATTTATAGAGAAATAAAGTGCCTAAACCAATCTCTATTAATTAGCGGGTTGGGCTTTGTTATCGGGCCTGGATTCACGGCCCGTTAGCCGCGGACGGTAATACTTTTTATGCTCTTCGCGAGTTTTTTTAGTTTGACAGCAGTCTGTTCTTTTTCCAGTTTACGGGGGATTTTTTTTGTGCCGGTGAGCTTTGATCTGCGAGTGTTGTTAAACACCCACTCCAGATCCAGCAGGAACTTTTCTCGACCGCCAGGGTTGGCTTTTCGGAACAAGGTGAGCAGTTTTTGTTCGTCTTTGTTATTGGTCACGAGGTTATCGTTCAGATAACCTTTGAGCATCATGCGTCCTTCTTCAAGACCTCCACCGATTACTTCCGGGTTTTGGATTATGGATTGAGGTTTTTTCTGGTCTGGAGTGTCTAAGTCTTCGGGGATGATTTTAGTGGTCAGGAGCCGGTCTAGCGACACATTCCCCAGCTTGGCTAGTTTGACCATTACCGAGACGGGCGCATCTCTTTCCCCCGCTTCGTACCGGACATAGGTTCTGAATCCGATTTCGAGGACTTCGGAAAGGGCCATCTGGGTGCAATTGATTTTTTTTCGGAGAGTTTTTAAATTTTCAGAAAGAATTGTCATGATTTTCGAACCGGGTGAATAAACCAGAATCAGGCCAGCTCAATACCGTTTTTCTTTAAAAACTTATAGGCTTCATCAATCCAGAAGCGTTCTTTTTCGAGTTTGTAGTCGGGCAGATCTTTGGAAGATCCAACGATACTTTTCATGTAGTCGATAGCTTCCTGTTTTTTGCCTCTTTTATCGAGAAGCTGGGCGTAGTGGTAATAAGCTTTAAAAAAGTGGAAAGAGTTTATGACTTCGCGATAGGTTTCCAGAGCTTTTTCTTCATTGCCGGCCAAACGATAGCTTTCGGCCAACCCAAAAATCGCATTGCCATAGTCGTATTTCTTTTCAATGGCGGTCAGTTTCTCGAGAGCAACGGCGGCTTCTTCGTATTTGTTTAATCCATGAAAGCATTTAGCCAGACCATAACGGGCTTCCAGCATTTCCGGGTCACGTTGGATGGCTTCCTCAAATTGAGGAATGGCCTGGTCGAATTTTTTCTGCTCGATATAGGCCTGCCCCAGTTTTTCGTAGTGATAGGCTTTGTGGTGTTTTCCGATCAGTTCCTTTAGTTGCAGAGTCTCTTCCGTTTCAACTTCCCTGCGGATGGGAGTGATGGAGGGAGAAGAGCCTGATTTACTGCCGCCGACGCGGTTTTTCACTACAAAAAAGTAAGCAAACGCTCCGACAGGGAAAAGGATGATCATAATGATGATCCAAACAAAATGTTCACGGCGTTGAATGCAGTCCAAACACATCCAGACCATGAATCCGGCCGCAGCATATATGAGTATATCGGTCAAAATAACCCCTTCTTTAAAAAACGAATGGTTGGGTTCCAGATAGGTTTACAAAATACTCGTTAGCCTTCAACGACTCTATTAGTCTCATCGAGAAGAACGACCTGAGCATTATGATTTTCTTGATCTGTGTCCAGCATACCATAAGCGACAACGATGATGCGATCATTTATCTGCGCCAGGCGTGCTGCTGCACCATTGATTGAAAAGATTCCCGACCCGCGTTCAGCGGTTATGACATAGGTGACGAACCGGGTTCCTGAGTTAATGTTAAAGATATGAACCTGCTCAAGAGGTAGAATGCCGACTCTTTCCAGCAGATCTTCATCAATGGCGATACTGCCTTCATAGTCAATTTCCGTTGCCGTTACCCGGGCACGGTGGAGCTTGGATTTAAGCATAATTCTTTGCATCAGAACTCCTCGATAATGCAATTATCAATAAGCCGTGACGTTCCGACTTTCACCGCGAGGGCGATCAGTGTTCTGCCACAGACTTGTTCTTTTTCCTTGAAGTTTTTTGGGTCACAAATGGAAATATAGTCGATTTCTACTCCTCCTTTTTCTAACAGGCATTGCCGGATTGAATTGCGGATCACTTTTGCCGATGTGGTTCCCTGCCGGATATTGTCGCGCGCTTGCTGAAGGGAGCGTGATAAAAACAGCGCGGTTTGCCTCTCTTGATCTGACAAATAGCGGTTTCTGGAACTCATGGCAAGCCCGTCGATTTCTCTTACAATGGGGACACGGATGAGGACAACATCGAGGTTTAAATCCTGAATCAAGGTCTCGATGACGGCAAGCTGCTGCCAGTCTTTTTCGCCAAAATAAGCGTTATGGGGCTGAATGATGTTGAACAGCTTTAAAACTACTGTGCTGACCCCAGTGAACAAGTCGGGCCGACTTGTTCCGCATAAATGTTCGGTGATGTCCTGCACTTGCACATAGGTTTTGTGGCCCGCCGGGTACATTTCCTCTTTGGTCGGGTGAAACAGAACGTCGACTCCCACCGCCTCCAGCTTTTCGATATCACTCTGCAACTGGCGCGGGTAAGTGCTCAGGTCTTCATCAGGGCCAAATTGGACGGGATTGACAAAAATACTGACCACGGTTCGGTCGCAGGTTTCCAATGATTGTTTGACCAGAGTCAGATGGCCTTCATGGAGGCACCCCATGGTCGGCACAAACCCTATGGTCAGGCTCTTTTTCCGAAATGATAGAGCAACCTCTTTCATTTCGGAAATGGAGGATACTTCTTGCAAGGTTTTAGTTTCTGTTTCCATCATTGACTTGTTTTAGTTTTGCCTGCTTTGAATGGTAGGTGTGTTCCTGCCCTGGAAATGTTTCGGTTCTGACTTCTTGTATGTATTTAGCAACTGCATTTTTCAGGCTATCAGCCAGTTGAGCGTATTGTTTTACAAATTTGGGAACGAAGTCCTGATTCAATCCGAGAAGGTCATGAAGAACCAGAATTTGCCCGTCACATTTCGCTCCGGCTCCAATACCAATGGTGGGCAGTTTTAGTTCTGCGGTGATTTCTTCTGCGAGTTCACCGGGAATGCCTTCAAGAACCAGAGCAAAGATGCCAGCACTTTGCAGGTCGCGTGCATCTTGCTTGATTTGCCGGGAGTCGAGATAGTTTTTGCCCTGTACTTTATAGCCGCCAAACTGATGGACAGATTGCGGGGTCAAGCCAATATGGCCCATGACCGGAATTCCCGCCTGAACTATTGCCTGAACCCTGTCTGCCATGCGGGCTCCGCCTTCGAGTTTGACAGCAGATGCGCCACCTTCCTGAATCAGACGACCCGCGTTTGTCACCGCTTGTTCAACGGAAACCTGATAGGACATGAAAGGCATGTCGCCCACCACCAAAGCGCGTTGGGCACCCTGCTTAACAGCGCGGGTGTGGTCGATCATATTTTCCATGGTCACCGCGAGGGTGTTCTCATGGCCGAGAGAAACCATTCCTAATGAATCTCCCACGAGAATGATGTCTAAGTCCGTTGCATCGAGAAGTTTGGCAAAACTGTAATCGTAAGCAGTCAGGGCGGTGATTTTTTTTTCTGAATTTTTTCTCCCTGAAATTTCAGGGACGGTGACAGGCCTGGTATCCATGATTTTTTATATGTGAAGGATAAGGCTTGAGTCAAACGGGGGAGGGGGGAATCAAAAAGTGAAACCATCGGCAAATGCCGCAGGAGAAGTTCCGTACTTAAGGAGAACGCGTGGAAAAAATTTTAAGGCCCCAGTGGGGTCCCCGAATTACGCTCGCCTTGATTTATGAATCTCACTCCGTCCCGGTCCGTTAGGATCCAAGCGGGTTATAATATTCTCTACCTATTTTATGACTGTTGATCTTGTTAATCAACTCTTCCAGGTCACATTTTTTTTCAACAAAGTCGATCTCATTGGTATTTATGACCAAAAGCGGTGTGTCGGAATAATAAAAAAAGAAATTATTGAAGGCTTTATTCACCGAATCAAGATAATCGGGGTCCATAAAAGCTTCATAATCCCGGCCTCGCTTGGAAACTCTCTGTAGCAACACTTCGGTGCTGGCCTGCAAAAAAATGACTAAATCGGGTTTTGGAGCTTTCGAGCCGATCAGGTTGAAGATTTGATCGTACAAGCGGTATTCGTGATCTTCCAGGTTAAGTTGGGCAAATATTTTGTCCCGTTGAAACAGATAGTCGATCACAACCACGGAGTTGAACAGGTCTCTCTGCGCCAGTTCCATATATTGGTTGTAACGGCTCAGTAAAAAAAAAATCTGGGTTTGAAACGAGTAGGTTTCCTGGTCCTCGTAAAATTTTGCGATGAAGGGATTGGCATCGTTCTCTTCCAGAATCACCCGGGCGCCATATTGTTGCTCAAGAAGATTGACCAGAGATGTTTTGCCCGCACCTATGGCTCCTTCAACAGCTATGAATCTGGGTTCAATGGTTTGATGGGCCATTTTATTCAGATCAACCGGCTTTGAGCTGATTGAAAATCTCCTTGATGGTGAGTTTCAGTTCCCTGAGGTCCGCAGATTTGACCACATAAGCATCTGAGGCCCAAACTCTAAAATCTTGTTTGTACTGACCATAAGCAGAACATAGTATTATGGGGATATCGCCTTTTTCATCTTTGATTTTTCGCATGACTTCAATCCCGTCCATCCCGGGCATTTTGATGTCCAGAATAATGAGATCAGGGATTTGTTTGTTTAACATTTTCAAGGCTTCCGCACCGGTGGCAGCAAGCGAGACCTTATAACCGTCCTCTTCAAGCTCTTCCTTATACAGAAACCTGATATTTTGTTCGTCATCGACAACAAGAATAGTTTTCATGTTTAGCGGGTTCCAGAAAAAAAAACAAAATAGATTCACCACGACAGAGGGACATTAGTTTTTATAATAATCGGGGCTGTTTTGCAATGGTAAATGGAGATAGACGGTAACCCCTTTACCTAATTGGTTTTCCACCCGAATTGTTCCGCCATGATTCTCTATGATTTTTCGGCAGATGGAGAGTCCGAGTCCGGTGCCGGTATGTTTGGTGGTGAAAAACGGATTGAAAATATTTTCAAAAACTTCCTGGGGAATGCCTCCGCCTGTGTCCTCAACCCGTACTGTGACCATTTTCTGCTTCTGAGCGTATTCTTCCTGAAAGGTTTCAACTCTCAGCAGTCCACCGATAGAGAGGGACTCCAAGGCGTTATAGAACAGGTTTATCAGAACTTGTTTGATTTTCTGCTGGTCGAGGTTCAATAAGGGGATATCTGCTTCCAAGCCTGTTACCAGGTTTATATTTTTTTCATAGAGACCTGCTTTGAACAGATAAAGGACTTCTTCGATCAATTTATTGAGTTGGCATTCTTCCGTTTCGAGTGTGCCGGACTTGGAATAGATCAAAGTGTTTTTGAGTAACCTTTCAAGGCGTTCCACTTCGCTGGAAATAATTCCAGAATAATTAGCGGCTGATTTTAAATCGTCATTATCTTCCCACTTTTGTGCGAGGTTGGTCATTTTATCTTTTAGCCTGCGGGCGAATCCACCAATAGAAACCAGAGGATTTTTAATTTCATGGGCGACTTCTGCGGCCATTTCTCCCAGAGCGGATAGTCGTTCTGCCTGGACCAGTTGTTCCTTCATGGAGAGCAATTCACGGTTGGTGTCCAGCAGTTTGGAGAAAAGCCTGGAGTTTTCGATAACCCAACTGGCGTAAACGGTAAACCGTGTTAAAAACCGCAGGTTTTCTTCGGTGATGGGTTTTTGGTCATAACGGTTATCGACCAGAATGACTCCCAGTACTTCTTCATGCGCGATGAGTGGAACGGTGGCGAATGAGTCGACACCTAACGCATCAATGAACTCCTGACTAACGAGTGGATGTTCTTTGGCTTTTGTTATATTAAATGGTTTCTTCTGTAAGACGGTTTCCGAAAGAATATTGTCGTTGGGAGTGACCGTATATTTTAATCCGCTAACAAAGTTGTGGAACGGGGAGTCTCTGTGCAAGTCATGCTGAGCTTCCTTTATAGCCCATTTTAATAAGTCGCCCTTTTTTTTATCCAGTTCGGTCCAGATTCTCACGGCATCTTCATGCGAGTCTGGACCGAGGCCCATGATTCCTTGCAGTTGACGGTTTTTTTCATCGAGGGTGAACAGCATGGCGCGATTGAATCCTCCCGCTTCTCCCATAGTGATGGCACTGAGGATGATCCACAATCCGTGCTCCAGTTTGAGGGTGGATTGAACCGCCAGGCTGATATCGTACAAAATTCGGGTTTCCTTCAAGGTCATCTGATTCTGGTGGAACTGAATGGCATTTTTCAGACAACCGGTGACCTGACTCGCAATCGTTTCCAAAACAGAAGTTTCTTCAAGACTGAACACCCGCCTTTCTATGCTATGAACATTGATAACGCCAAGAGGCGGGCAATCGGCAAGAATTGGAACGGAAAGCATGGAACTGAATTTTTCTTCCTCGATTTCCGGGAAATAGATAAATCTGGGATCTTGCATGGCCTCGCTCAAGGCCAGGGAAGTTCCCTTTTGGGCAACCCAGCCCGTCACTCCCTGTCCTATGGCGAGATTAATGTGCATGGCTTTTTCAGGTAATCCCATAGAAGCTTTCAGGTGCAGGAGTCCATCCGATTCATTGATCAGATATATGGCGCAGGCATCAATATGCATTTTATTTTTAATCACCTGGATGATTTTCTCCAGAGTTTCATCCAGATCGAGGGTGGAATTGGCGATCCGGGTGACTTCTTGAAGAATTTCCAGGCTGAGACTGCTTTCGGTCATTGAATGAGACTCCGTGTATCAGGAACGAAGGGATTTCTGGTAAAGACGTGAATACTTTTTGGCAGCAAACTCCCAGCTATTGTCTTTAGCCATCCCGTTTAACATCAGTTTTTTCCAGGTTTTGGTTTGGTGAAAGCAGGATAAGGCTTTTTGCAGAGATTTTAGAAAAAATTTTGTTTGTGGGATTTTAAATTTGAACCCGGTGCCTTTTCCCGTTTTATCACTGAACTCCTGAATAGAGTCCTTCAAACCACCGACAGCCCGGACGATGGGGACGGTGCCATATTTCAGGGCATACATCTGGGTGAGCCCACAAGGTTCATAACGGGAAGGCATGAGAAGCATGTCACTGCCTGCCAGAATACGATGCCCGAGAGACTCGTCAAACTTCAATGCTGTTGCAATTTTGCCTGGTCGATTCCTGCTCCATTGTTTAAAGAAGGCCTCGTATTCAGTTGAGCCTGTACCCAGAATCACTAAAGATATATCTAGCTTGTCGAGTGCGTCTTTGGCCGCCACAATCAAATCGATTCCCTTTTGTTGTGAAAGCCGGGTGATCATGCAGAGGAGGGGTGTTTTTTTATTGAGCCGGAGGGAAAATGTTTTGATCAGGTCTTCACGACATTGTTTTTTTTGTGAGAGAGATTTGGGGCCATAATTAGCCGGGATCAAAGGGTCGGTTTTCGGATTCCAGATGGTCTCGTCAACACCATTCAAAATCCCATACAGGCAGTCGGAACGTTTTTGCAAAATCCCTTCCATGCCAAAACCCAGCTCCGGAGTTTGGATTTCATGGCTGTAGGCGGGGCTCACTGTGCTCAAGGTGTCGGCAAATATCAGCCCACCTTTTAAAAAACTGATCTGTCCGTAAAATTCAAGGCCTTCCTCTTTGAATAAAGATTCATCCAGCCCCGTTGCTTTCAAGTGGGAATGGGGGAAGTTGCCTTGATACCCGAGATTATGAATCGAGAAAAGAGTTTTAGTTTGGGAGAACCACGGGTCTTTACGGTAAAGTGATTTTAGATATACCGGAATCAGCCCGGTATGCCAGTCGTTGCAATGGATGATGTCTGGTTTGAAATCGAGACTTTTGACGGCTTCAAGAACAGCTTGAGAGAAAAAAGAAAATCGCTCTACGCTATCAGGGTAATCCGTGCCGGGCTCACCGTAAATATGTTTTCGGTTAAAATAGCCATCGTGTTCAACCAGATAAAGCGGAACCCTGTCAGCCAGTTCAGATTTGAACAATGAGCCTTTTTGATCGTGACCGGGGACACTCAGGTCGATCTTGAGAGATTGTATTTTTCTTCCGGCTTTGGCAGTGCAGGGGTATTTGGGCATGATGACTCGAATGTCGTGTCCGAGTTTTTTCAGGGCTGGTGGCAATGCTCCGCTGACATCTGCCAACCCTCCGGTTTTTGCGAAAGGATAGACCTCGGCAGAGACTAAAAGAATTTTTAGCTTCATGTTTATATCCTTATTGCCCGAATAATTCTGTCGGCTTCTTTATGTATGGTTGATGTCATATAATGTTGTTTTAAACTAATTTGAGAATATCATGCCACCTAAACATTATAGCTTTAAAGTAAAAGGTGTTTTAATAAACGAAAGGGATGACTCTGAGGATGATTTTAGCATCTTCATAACGGCGATGGATGACAATCATGCGGTGATGCTTGTGCGTGAACATTTGAGAAACCATGCGCCAAAAGGACGCTCCATCGTCAAGGGGATAGAAAAGAAGGCGGAATGATATTTGGGGTAGGGGGGAGAATCGGTAAGATGGCCACTAGGCGTACCCCTTGTATGTTTGCAAGGAGGTAATATTGTAGTAATAGTTGTTCCTGTGAG
>JACKQG010000777.1_pt1 | contig 33781 bp, 23 predicted proteins | sample 8237621 | NCBI WGS metagenome assembly JACKQG01 (sample SAMN15677084, study PRJNA649215) | marine metagenome | biome: marine; feature: Black Sea; material: saline water; isolation source: suspended particulate matter (SPM) from the Black Sea western gyre | collected 2013-06-09/2013-06-10 | depth...
TTTGAAGTTATACTTAAATCTAGTGTTGCATTTGGATTTTCATTTACATAATCTAATACTTTGAATGTGTTGTTATCCATTAGTGGCTCACCACCAGTCATACGAAAAACTTTTAAATCTTTATACACATCGGGCCACCATTTCCAAAATGCTTCTACATATGGATTATCTTTACGTGCAACTTCAAGAGGCATCAATCCAGTTCTTCGTAAGTGGGCTATATCGTTGTGACCTGTTCCATTTGAAAATTTAAATGGACCATGTTCTTTAACATCATCTTCCCATGTAGTAGACAAGTGAGGTGAGCAATAACTACATTTAAAGTTACATGCTTGGTTAAAGTTAACTTCGACATATCGTGGAGTAATGTCGTGGTCCCAAGGATTGTTTACAACTTCATCCCATGCGTCTTTTACCCACCATTCACTTGAGCGATAGTGTCTATCGCTTAATCTACCACCCTCTGGTGGATTCGGAGCATCTTCTACATTCCAACAGTACTGACATCCTTCAGGACGAGTACCCTCTTTCATTTGTTTTCGTTCTTGTAATTTGAACTGTGTATTATGTAATGCGTTTGGATTTGCTTTCAATTCATGTAACGGAATAGCATGTGTTGGCGGATGATAACAACTGTGTGTTCTTCCTTGCGGTAAGTGTAGACTTACTTGAAGCCATTTCGCCATGCACATAGACGGTGACAATGCATTTAAATTGTCCCGAGTGACAATGGCATCATCGTCATAATTTGACATTATCTATCCCAACCAGTTTGTTTTTCTGATGCGAGTGGGTTATTAACTCTAGGTGGATTTGTATAAACTCTCTTAAAGAATCTACCTAATTCTGGTGTTGGGTCTGCGATTTCCATTCCCATCTTTTCACTGAGAGTGTCGCCAATTCGCAAAGACTCATCATACAACTTATCATAGTTCCATTCTACTCCAGTCCTAGCACATTTTTCTTCTCCGCCATCAACTTTAGGTAGAACTTCTTCTTCAAAGTATGATTTAAACCAATCAAACGATGAAATGTTTTCTAACTTATAATCTTCTACGAAGTTGACATCATAGCATCCTAGTCTTGCACCATAGCAAGCCCAAATCCCATTCTCTACATCAGCACCAACATTACACCACGTTATTAATCTTTCGTAGTTTTTTGGCCATATTCTCTTTTTAAAATCTTCAATAGGTACAGTCTTGCCTTCATCTAAAGACATCTTAACACCTTCACGATATCCTGCACGAAATGCCTGAAATGGTGAGCCTGCATTATATACTTCTGAGTAGATATTGTTCATTTGAATATAATTCAAATCCCAACAGAAGTCTACTTTCTTTGTTTCGTCTTCTGCATTCTCATGGGTTTTCATTTCCAACACCAAGTCTACTGGCCAACATTTGATGCCGCCATTTCCGTATACTAATCCGTTTATCATATTCTTAGCACTCCAACTAATAATAGAGTTTGCTAAGTCTGTATTTTCTGGAAAAGTTATCTCTAAGTCGAAAAACTTTTCATCAACGATGTTATCACCGTCAATACCAATAAATCTACTGGTTTCACTTTGTCTTGCACATTCTTTGTGTGCATTATCAAATCCCTTTACTCCATCTACTCTTTTAGCAAATGGGAATTTCATCATTAGGTTAGCCCAATGTTCTTCTTTTGCTGGTTCATCATAACTGATGTAGAATACATCTAAATCACCTATGACAACTTTTGATTCTTTCATACTTTTCTCCACGAATACTTGTCAAAATACTTCTGTGTATAGACACTTATACTGTATTTATTAAATGCTAACTTAACATGTTTTCCAGTAGATAGTAACTCAGAAAATGGTACTTCTACTGTTTTAATTAAGAATTCTGGTCTATCTTTATGTGTAATAAAGAAGACGTGATGGGTTTTACCAGCAACACTTACTAATTGATTTGGTTCAATACCGATACTTTCTTTCAATTTATCGTTTGCTTCAAACACTAATTCGTCATTTTTAAAAGAAAGTAGGATATCAGCATCATCTATTGTGAGTATCTTGTGTAATTGATTGTCTTTATTTCTTCGTTTAATGTCAACTTTTGTTTTTATAATCTCATATATGAGTGGATTCTTTGTTCTGCTTACTATATAATCTGAAAACTTATAACGACCATCGAGAAATGGTGTAATATCTTCTATCTCAAACCATGCAAATAAATCTTTAGTATCTAGTATTTGATTTGTTATTTGTGATATCTTACTGAAGCCATCGAAATAAACAGCACGACATGTTTTTGTTTGTTCTATAACACTTATCATAGTACTGCATCCTCGAGTTGTTTAATCTTATTCTCGTCCATCCAGTTCTTCTCTACGTAATGAACTGGCAATGTCTGCGTGAAATTACCAATCTTAACTTGTAAATCATCACCCAACTCACTTGTTATACTTTTAGTCCAGTTACTTTCTATCATAGTTACTGGTACATTCTGGACCATACTTTTCATATGAACAAACGTCGGAACATCTTTAATATCATAATCACAAGTCTCTTCTTCAATATCTAATAATTGAATTGCTAATGCATATGCAACATCGGCACTCATCCAATTCTGTCCAACTCCAGAAAGAAACTTATCAAAGTATACGTTCCAATGAACCATAATTAACTCAACCATTCTAAAGAATTCAAAAGTTAATTCTGATTTCTTAAAGTAAGTAAAGTTACTGTATACATTTGGCAAGTCTAATTGTGTAAACTTCTTTCTATAATAATCACTAGTCACGTCTTCGTTACGAAATGTTTTTACATTTGTGCAACACCAAACATCTTTCTTAGTAAGATAATCCCACCAATAATCTACACTGTCAGTGAATATCATATCACTATCAAGTATAATAGTTTCATCATAAGGAGTCATGTGTGGATATTTCCACTTATTGTGAATCTTCCACTTATCACCTTTAGCATCATCGTTCCAAGGAATATCAACTATAGCATCAAATACTTTTTTATGTTTGTCAGTTATTAGTTTCTTTGTTTCTTCATCTACACATACGCAAAGGTTACTGTGTTCTTGTGATGCTTTTAGACTGAGAGCAAGAGCATAAGACATTTCTAAGTAATCAATGTCTTCACTATTTTGAGCAATAGTTATATATCCTCTGCTCATACCTTCTCTCCGTATGACAATAGGTCATCAATACATCTTGCTATTGCTTTCTTGTTCATAATATGTATGTCCATATTTTTAAATCTTGATAGAAGATGATTTGTAATTCTTTCAGCATCAGCACAATACATAATAATATCATTGTGTGAGTTGACTCTGTAAATATCATCAAGGTCAAAACTGTTATTCAGATAATTAAATGGTAATGATGGCACATCGAAGGCAACACTGCCATTCAATATATGTAATGCCATAGAAAATGCAAAATCATTTCTGTATAGAACACCACTACAATTATATAGGTAATAATAATACTTATAATTATATTTTATATGACTTATGAGAGTGAATAGATTTTCGGCAAAATCAGATTTTTTAAAATAAAAAACTGTTGCCCAATACATTGGAATACTAAAGTTATCAAGATACTCTATGTTCTCTTTATGGCGTCCTGATGCATCTCTATACTTACAGTTAATCATTACATCATTATTACTTTCCCAAACTTGGTCTAGTATATCATTCATAATGAAATAATCAGCATCTATAACCAATGTTTCGTCATATGGGGATAAGTCATAAACTTCACTTCTACCCATATTCTTAAATGATGCGTATTCGAGTTTATCTGATGTGTCTTTGAACAATCGTATATTGTCTGGTTGAAAACTATCACTAACAATTACGTTATCGAAATACTTGTTAATCAGTTTCTTATTTGATTTTAAAGTTTCTGTGTTGGTTATTAGACATATTTCATCGAATAGTGAAAGATTCTTTCTGGCATATCCAGCACACGCACAGGCCTGTTCTGCATAGTTGATGTACTCATTATTCTGAGCAAATATTATAATGCCTCGGCTCATATTAAATCTCTAGTACTTTTTCTATTTTACGGGAACTTCTCAACTGTTGATATTCGTTATAATAATCATTTACTACTTCAAAGTATAGACTTGATATTTCATCTAAGAACTTCTCTGTATCTTCAATACGAACAGGTATATCGTTCTTGTCAAGTAATGTTATCTCTGTTTTACCACTTGAAACAACAAAATTCATAAAAGATATCAATGATTGGTCAACTGTGAATGACCCGCCAGCAGTACTATAACTTAATAAGTTCTGTGTCTTAACTTTTAGATTGTTTTTGTTTAGATTGAAGGTCTTCATTGTGTTAGAAAAGTCTAGTGCTTTCTCTAATCTTTCTAAGTCCTTCTGTGATGCTACATCTTTAGTACTATCAACCATAAATTTATTCTCCTGTATTAGTACAATAATACAGTAAAATCAACCAAAAGTCAATAGTTAAAGTTGAGAAATATGGGAATAAGTTGGGGATGTAAGCGTTACACCATCTGGTGTGTCTGTTGCTCTAAGTTCATCTAATGTAACTGTTAATGTTCCTGCTACATAGTCTGTTCCTGTCCAATTTCCAGAGTATGGTGGAGTAGACCAAGTACCTGTATCAGATGGATGAACATCATCAAATGATAGTTTAATATCTATACTAGTAGTTCCTGATAGTTTTGCGTATATATTTATTTGGTTTCCAGCATAATCACCTGTTCCACCTTTTGTGTAAACAAGTTGATACGTGCCAGTTAACATATTAAATCCATAGCCTGGTGTACCCACACTTGCTGAACTCTCTGTAGAAGAATGAGACAATTTAATCGTTTGGATTGCACCTAACATTGTTTGCCAGTCAACACTTTGGGCATGTGCCGCATCAACGCCAGTTAATGTTGCGTCAAATCTAAGTTCTCCACCAGAATTAAAGAAGTGTCTACGATTGTCTTCATCTATGAAAGTGACTTTTGTTTCATAAAATACCTGATTTGCACTAGTCCAAATAGGAGTACCAGGACTACCTGTCGGGTCTACGTATGCTTTTGATGAGGATATTTGATTTGCTGTTGCAGTCATGTATGATACATCACTGTTTAGTTTGTTTCCTACTATAGTTGCTATATCAGTCCTTATAGTAGCAATAATTGAATCTATTTCGTGTGAGGGTGGCCAACTAACATGTGAAGTGCTAGTTGGCGAGAATAAAGTTGTTCCTTGATGTCTGCCGGCATATAGCATTGAGGTCAAAAGTTCATCCCACAATGGTGTTGTTACATCAGCAAGTGCGTGTGTAACAACGAGGTGACTTTGGCCGTATCCCGAATCTGATGCGCCGATACCTACTATATCATTGATATCGTCTGCAAATGAGTTAAAATCTGCAACATGTATCTTATACCGATTTAGATAATAACTCTGTGGCATTTACATCTTCCCACAACTTTTAAATTATAATGAGTCCGTAACAGTTGAAGTTGGATTCGTTAATGTAACTGAACCACTTGCGTTTGTTAGTTTCTTCGATGCAATCGTAACAGTTGATGTTCCAGGTACAGTATCAGCACCAGTCCATGACCATGCTCCACCATAACCAGAGCCAGAACCTGTACGAGCCACGTGAGCGTCTGCTAATTCTGTTTTAATGTATAAATCACCACCAGATACATATGCAGAAATTTGGATATAGTTTGCTGTATAGTCAGCATCATCCGCTATTTCTTTCTTATGAACTACATAAGAACCACTTAAGTCACTGTGCTTGTAACGTGTACGTGTATCTACGTTAGATGTATCTTCTGGTCTTACTGAATATGTAAATGTTCCCATTTCACCAGTAAGTTGTTCCCAAGATGTACCTTGTTGATTACTAGTTGTATCGTTGTGTGATGCTGAAACTCTAAGTTCACCACCCGCGGCAAACCAAGCATTCAGATTGGCCGCTGAACCGAATGCAAATTTAACAATTTGAGTTCTAGTTCCGTTCCAGTTTGATGCTGTTTCTGATGTTTCGTTTTGAACACTTGTGTCCCAGTCTGAATAAGACCAAGGCGCATCAAAACGTGCTGTAATGTCTGTGTTAAAAGCACCCGCAACTGCACCATAATGGTCCCAGTCGATTGTAGTGCCTGCATCTACTGCCGTAAATGTGTTTGAAATGTTATAGTAATTTGATATCTTTGCTGCCGCACTGTGTAATGAATCATGATACGAATCGTCAATCGTATCTCCTGTTGAAGGATTTGCCGCTATAGAGTGAATTTGATTATATCCACCGTGTACGCCAGTTCCATTCAGGATGGTGTTCATTTTGTCACGCAAACTACTTAAGTCGTTATATGTAATTGTTGAGCCTGAAGCCATTGTTATACTCCTAAAATTTAACTAATTTGTATTGTAACCGTATAGTCGATTACAATTGTTCTATTTGTTGACAGCAACACGGGATGGAATGTCACATGTGTCAGCATTAAGGTTTTTGTTTTATCCAAGGCACCACTATCAGTGACCCCAGCCATTAAACCGATTTCGTCAAAAGTGAAGTCTTCAACATTTGCTGAAGCATCATTTGCCGGTATCGCTTTGCCTACAGCAGTTGCGTAATCCGCGTGATTTAAATTCACGCTGTATTTCACTTTTGCTGTATTGTTTGGTACTATTACTCCAGCCCCCATGTCCTCTCCTGGATAGTACACTGTAGTGTCGCTCGAAGTCATCAATTGCTCGTACTTCGGTGTATACAGTGATGAATTACTAGCCGTAATGGCTAGTTGGTCATATGTTGGGTACACTCTAGGAGAACGATAAGAAAGAGTAGTAGTCGAGGTACTACCACCGTTGCCAAATTGCATCCAATTAATTGATGGTGCATTTCCTGCCGAGTTTACACTCGTTGGTTTGCCTGCCATAGCCGAAGCCATCACATATGCCATATTTCCTGGATGAATTGCGTTTTTCTTCTGTACAAGTATGTCACCACTCTCTTTATCATAGATTTTAAGTGTGCCAACTACTTGTGATTTTATCGTGTCTTTAAACATGTTATGTCCGTCTCTTAGATTGTTTGTTATATTTATCTACTAATGTATTTATGCAATCGCTCATTTTAGATATACTATCACTCTATTTTACATCAAGTCTTGTAAAACCAACTGTAAAGGAGTGTCAAGTACATATACTAGGTCGTTATTAGCAAATGAATGCCCTACACCTGTATATAATACCCTATTACTAATAGTGAGTGATGTACTTGCTTTCTTATCGTACATCATAAATTCTACATCAGAAGTACCTGCTTTTTGTACTGCTATTAATTGTTTATTGTTCTTTGATGCCTCTGCAAAGAGACTGGCAGTAGTTACTACCAAAGTTGTGCCGTCAAATGATGAAATTGCATCTGAAGATATAACTCCAATATCGTACCCTCTACCATACATATCATACACATAAAATTGTGTTTTGTCAACAGTTTTACCGTGACTAGGTATTGTAGCACCTTGAGGAGTAACAATGTTACCCGTATATGTTTGTAGTCTGACTGTTGGACTCTCTAATGCTTTTGATTTTACTAAGCCAGTATCAAAGCCAGTTGTTTCTGATGTTGGCGTAAATCTGTTTCTCAATAATCCATCTTGGTCATATTCACCATCAGCAATAGTATTGAATGAACTTGGCGAGGAAGTTGCATAATCGCCACCGTCTAACGTAGAGTCTAAATATCTGCTGTTGTTACCAAAGTCTAAAGTAAGTTTCAGTTTTTCGTCAATAGTTGTTGTTGCGAGGAAAGACTCATTTATTGAATTTACTCGTTTTATTTCTCTTATCTTCGCATGATATGGTTTCGCTTCTTTGACATATTCTAGTACATCTGCTTCACTATCTCTTTGATAGACTGCATATTGTTTCAACTCTCGGTTGTGTAGATTTAAATCAAAATAACTTGATTTAAATAACCAAGAAGGATATGTTTTCTCTGAGTAAAGATATTTAATCATAGAGAAGAATATATCATTAATAAATGAGTAGTCTGGATAATCTCTGATTAAATGCATCAACTCATGTACTTGAAGTCCCACTGCGTTATTATAGTAGTTTGTATATCCGGTCTCTGGCACATTAGACATATCAAATGATACGTTTAATGCACTATTAGTTCTGTGAACTAATTGTAATTGTCCTTCATGCTCAAAGTAATATTCGTCATGTGATGGTAATTTTAATTTAAATGATTTTATACCATTGTTATATTGTTCAATCATATCGAACTCTCTAGTAGTTGATAGATACGAGAACGAATTAATCGTTTTATAACTGTCATCTATATACCAATTACCTAGACTGAAAATAATATCATTAGTATCTATGTATTCAGCATACTTAGAATACACAGTCTGTAACATTTTATTACTCATCTTTGCGTTTATTACTGAAGCAAAGTTGTTATGAGTTTTTGAAGTATTTGTAAACCAGTTATTCTTTGTTCCTTCTACTGAATAAACTCTTAATACATCTCCTACTACCATTGAGTGTTGTTTACTAATCTTTAGATTATTACCGTCAACAGTTAGATGACTTGCTTTCACTGTTCCAGATTCAGTAGTCACAACTATATTATCATGTGTTAGTCCACCCATAAAGGTGTTGCTGTGTTTGTCCACTGGGGTTACAATTGCAAAGTTAACATCAGTTAAATGAGATGCTAATAGTTTAGTAGCATAAGATTTTAGTATAGTAACGTTAGAAATAGAATTAGTCAGGTCATCTAGGAATACATTTGATATAATCGACTTCGAGTCGTCTACTAACATTTTCCAGTCTGAATGTCCTTTGACAAGACCTGTTTCTTGTTGATACTCTAATGATGCAGTGACTGTCTGACTGTCGTATGTATTGGAGTTATTGCTAATAACTACACTTGATGTGGAAACTGGTAAGAACATATTCTTAGGTCCACCAGAGCCAATCAACATTGCTAATTCTTTAGTATCATCATCTTCTATCCAATAGAAATAATCAGTTACAATTTTGCCAGCATCTTCATTATAATACTTCTTAGTATTGTATGTTGAGATGGATTCTGGTAATTTTCTAGATTTTGTCCACTTCTTTACAGTCACAGTTGAACTTGGCACTATTCTGCCCCAATACTTTCTTACAAAATCTACATTTAGATTTCCATTGGCATCACCATAGTCATTGTAACGATAGAAACGTGTTTGGTCTGTGTCCCACCAAATTTCATCAAGTCTTTCGTCTAACCAAATATCATTACTTGTGATTGTGTCATATTTCGCTGGGTCAGTCCACATAACATGTTTCAATTTAGACATGATTGCACCATGCAGTTTTAGATTAAGTGGGTCATATACCTGATGAATTGTAGATTTTTCTCCATCTTGGATTATCAATCTCTTAGTCAAATCAGTGTCTATAACTTTTGCCTGTCGGGCATGAACTGTAAATCCACTACTTGGGTCATAGTTTAAAACTGCCCATCCAGAGGAATCATATTCATCTATCCATAACTTACTTACACTGTTTAATCCCAGAGTAGTATTGAATTCTGTAAGTGTAGCACCATTAACTCCGATTGTGTGTCTTATTGATTTCCAAATCATTGCTTTGAAATTAGCACTTGATGTGACATTTGAGTATGTTAATACTAGTCCTATCTTAGTTAATATTGCTTGAGTTGTTCCAGAGAACGACATCTGTACAGTATCATTAGTAAATATCATTCTGCCATCACTTGAAACTCCGACTGAAATATCAGATGCGGCTGTGATTTGACTAGCAAACTCTAGTGCTGTAGGACTTGATGATGCAGTATTGCTATATGTGCCAGAAGTTATTCCTATATCTGAAAGAGGATTACCCAAAATGTTACTAGTAACTATGCTACTTTCTGAACTTGTTATTAGTACCTGTCTGTCGCTCCTCGTTGCAGTAGTTGTTGAGCCTTGGAACACTTGTGCATTTAAGTCAGATACTATTGTATCAGTGGCATCAATTGCAATCGTAGTGGTTGCAAATCCCAATCTTCCCATTGCGCCAGAAGTCACTTCAACTATATCTAAGGTTTGATTTGTACTTGTAATTTTAATTGCAGTACCTTCAACAACCGCAGTAACACCTATAAGTGCGGTTATTGCATTTATTTGGTTAACAACACTGTTTGGTGTTGGATTTGAATTACTCAAATATGTGCCTGCTGTGATTCCTAGTTCAACTAATGCTGTTCCAGAAATAATCATTTGACTTCCTGAACTTGTTATAACCATGAGATTGTTTGAGCCAACCGTAGCAGTAATATCAGTTATTGTAGTTAAGTCTATTGCTAAGTTATCTAGTTTTGAATCTGTATATGAGTTAGTAGTCGAAAGTCCTAAATCTATTAGTGAACCACCGGTCATAGTTAGTTGCGGAACGGACGTTGTCAGAACCAATTGGTTTGATACGTCTGATGCTACAACTTCAGTTGTTCCTGAGTTAATCGCAATTATAATTGCGGCTAAATCATCACCACTTGTTAATGTTATTGTATCACCATTGATAGTTATTGGCTTTGTGGATGCCATGACTGGCGAAGAAACTGTGCCTGTAACTGTTAAATCTGCAATTGTCTTTGTTATTCCATCAATAACAACAGTGTTTCCTGTCGTTAATGTTGAACTTCTTGTTGCTGTCGTAGTCTCTGTTATACTCTGACTTCCGGCATAATCTACAGTCAATGTTGTGCCATCAATTGTTACTTCGTCTCCTACTGTAGAACTAAATGCACTCGTTGTTGTAGCAACAGTACCAGAGAATGTGACTGTAGTGTTTGTGCCATTCTCAACTAGTCCACCTGCATTGTAAATAACAAATCTTGCTTGTTCACCTTCAGATACAACTGGGTTCGCAATAGTACCAAGTATTGTTATACCAGTACTAGTAGTTCCAGACGGTGCGTAAGTAAATGTTGTACCGTCAATAACGATAATATCACCATTAGCAAATACTGGATTGCTCACTGAGCCGATTGCTTCTACACCAGAATCTGTGTTGGTTGGAACGAACACACTGTTTGCAGTTTCATTATCTATCTCAACAATTAGTGGTTCGAGGTCTTCTTCAAATACTAGATACTCGTGTACTGTGCCTCCGCTTACAGTATTTGTTCCGTTAGATGCCAGCATATAATATCCTGCTATTGTCGGGCTTATCTGGTCAGCAGAAATTTTTAAATAAATTGGTTTATCAACAAATGCAACATCAATTGCATTTGTAGTTCCAATATATAATTGGTTGTCTGATGTTTCTCCAACATAACTTATTTCAGATATTTCACTTAGTCGTACTACATCCCAGTTTCTACTGTCATCTGCTTGTACCCAAGATATATCTCCCTCATACAATGTACTATCTGTTAGATTAACTAGTGATTCGTGTGTTGACGTGACATAGTTTACATCTGCTTCGTCCACATATCCTGTTGTTTTTAGTGCTATGTTCTTTTTGCCAGAAACTTCTAAAAGTTGTTTAGTTGGGTCTGCGTAATCTATTAGATACGGGTCTTTAATCATAGTAGATACCGTAATATCTTTTGTCATTGTAAATTTATTTGACTCATGACCATAGTCACTTAGTTTAACTGCCCAAATATCAGAATGTGTTATATTCTCAAAGTTACTATTGTTATTAACAATTTTGTTAATACTAGAATTAGTTCCTTTGTGAGATAAAAATCCTTTATAAAATTCTAATTGTGATTCTCTTTCAACACCGTGATTTGTTAGATATGCTCTTGTAGTATATCCATAATGATTTGATTTTAACTTATTAATAACTGAAAGACTTTGGTCAACAAGAGTATCTCTATAATGGCGTGTGTCTTCAATCATTGTATCGAAGTTTGGTATTAATTGATTATCGTTAACGATGTAACCATCTACTGCCATAGTTCCATCCCAATCGATAGTTCTGTTACAGTCTATTTGCATTCTAAGATTTCTAGTATGCGTATGTGGGTCGTATACGATATCTCCATAACTGTCTGTTCTGTCAACGACAAATGCATGTTCAATATCTCTAATATCCATTTTCATTCCGTAGATAGGAACAGTACTTGTGAATATTAGTTTAGCGCCGTCTGTGTGAAAATCAAGTTCAGTATTTGGTATAAGTCTACCTGCTGAGTCTATTACACGATAATAATTTTTAAATGTTTCAGTAGTCACACTAGCAACACCATATGTTGCATCGAAACTACCACCCGTTAATAGCGGAGTAAGGGTGATAAAATCACCGATTTCATGTATCTCTGATTGCCATTCTAAAAATTTGTATAGTAAATTTTCCCAATCTATTACATCACCAAATTCACTTGTGTCTGTGAATTCCCATCCTACTAACTTAAGATAATGTTGATAACCTAATATCAAGTGAGCAACGTCATCTACTGATTCTAAAATATCACCGTAGTTATAATTCTTTAATGTATCGTCTACTAATTCTTTATAACCCCTTGCTTCAACTTTATTCACTCTAGGCCATTCGGTCACTGGCTTCCAGTCTTTTATGTTGTCGTCAAATAATGTAGTTGCTGTGTGATTTGTAAGACAAACATAAGGAGTATCATTCCATAATATGTATGAATCCATTCTATAGTATTCACCAGGTTGCCATTGTTTTAATTTAAGTTTATCGCCCGCAGTTGAAAATGCTTTTTCACCACTTGCTTTGTCCCAACTCATAGAATAGAATGTTGGATTAATCTCATCATATCCATGTATTCTAAAACCAAATTTATTAGTTTTAGGTTGTGATACTAGTGACCAACCACTATAGTCAAAATTGACTTGTGCTGCCTGCTCTTTTGTTGTCAATGTAGTTACTTTTCTTTTATAGTATTTACCATCACCTGAGTTCAGAACGATATCGCCTTTTACATAAGTTGATAAGTTTGCGAAAGCATAAGTTGGATGTGCTAAATCTAACGATACCTTTTCTAATACGATAGCACTAAAGAACTCACTTCTATTTGGTACACCAGAATGAACAAACAAATCAAAGTCGTCTGCTGGCAACTCAGTAAATCTACTATTTGATAATGAGTTGTTTTCTGTTTGTAATTTAAAGTTATTAACAAAGCCACCTAGTTTTGAACCCAACTTAAATGAATAATTGTCTTTGTCTGCGATTACTAAATCAGTATCAATACCTTCATTTTTATTTGAGTAAGTAATAATGTTTTTCATTTCAGTACGATAATCGTACATAACTTGAAATGGTTTTGTTAATAACATTAATATAAATTCGACAAAAGCAAATTCACTACTTCTTGTCCATGCAAGTTCAACTGGAGAGTTGTCTCCGAATTCCCATGCTTGGTCCATCAATGCAATCTCAGCCGAAGTTATTGAGCCACCAAAGAATAAATCTTCTGGTGTTTTTAAATTTCCAGAACCATCAACTGGATTAGGAATAGTTTTTCCAGTAGTGTTGTATACATATAATATAAGATTATCCCACCAAGATGATGATAGGTAATCTGATGGACCATACCATGTGTCGAATCCAGCAGGCTTTTGTGAATACTTTATTACTTTCCATGGCTCTCGTGTTGGTCTATCTGTGCCATACGTATGTATTAATTGTCCTCTCCAATAACCACTTGTGTTCTCGTCTTTTGCTCTGTAATTCCAAGTCTTATAATCATTTGCATCAAAATCATCATTATTTAAGTTGTCAATGTTATTACGCATCATCCATTTCTTAAAGAACGGATACATAATATATTTCTTTTCAGCATTTGTATAATCATTAGAAGCACTATCGTATATTCCATAATTCATGCTATCAACTTTAGAACTTGTATTGTCTGTTAAGTTATTAAATATTAAAGTTTCAAATGCAAGGAGTATGTCATCAACCCTTGTTCCATATTCTGGAACTAATGAGCCATCGTGACCTCTAATAAAGTTCACTGGACTACTGTATCTCGAATCTGTAATTGATTCTGGTTGATATGCTGGAGCAATATTCAATGAAGTTGCACTTGGCGGTATATAAGTTTCTTTTGTGTTACTATAATGTCTAACAGTTATTACATCACTTGTTGACCTTGCTGTTATAAAGTTTATTTCTGTTGCACCAGTAGATAATGTATAATCTACATTTAATCTTTGAACAACATTGTTTAAAATAACAGTTACGTCTTTATCATTTAATATCGAGTTAGTAAATGTTGGCATAACTTGTTCAGTTGCACCATCAATAACAGAAACATCAAGTGACTGATAGTGGGCGGTTGCTTCACCAAAGTTCACCATATCACTATCTCTAAAGATACTTACACTCTTATGTTTTCCAAGAGAAATAATAGTAATTGCTTCTTCTAGTATCTCTAAATCTGTCTTGCTTTCGCTTGAAGTTGAATCTATTATAGATTGAATTGTTGTGAGTAATTTGTTTTTGTAACCATTATATGCGCCTGATAAAAACTCAGTTGCTTTAATAGGATTATAATCTTCTCGTGTTAATGCAAAGTATGCCTCTTTAATATCTATTGAGTTTCTAATAAGTATACTACCCTTATCTGCAAACCTTAGTTTTTCTGAGTTTGTTCCAGAAGTTCTATAGTTGTTGGCAGCATTGGCACTTCCTGTTAACCCCGACACTGTTTCGATTATGCGAACCAAGTGTTCATAAACAAGAGAATATGTCATCTCTGTATTGTAATACGTTGTGTTGTCTACGTTGTACTCGACTGCAGGATTAAGTCTTTGAAATACGGTCTGACCATCAAAGACCACTGGAGTGTCTGTGCAGTAATCTACATATATGTTTCCAGATACCTCTGCGGTTAATGTGATTTTCTTTGTAGTGCTGTTGTATACATAGTTTCCTATTTGCTTACTACCATCTACATATAAATCTATTGCGTTGAAACTCTTTGGTTGTTGTAGTAGTTCGATTTCTGAAACTGTAACTTTATCTCCTATTTCCTGTCTTAGGTTTCTATAGTCAAATGTTGACGTTATCATCAACTTTTTATAATCTGTATTATACTTGTATGTTGAAGTTTCTAGCAAATCTATATTAAACACAAATTCACTGTGGTAGTCTCCAGCCTGCAATTTAGGCTTGAATCCCAATTCAGTATCAGTTACATATGTACTACCAATTACATAATGAAATATGTTTACATCTTTCACATACACGTTACTCGAATTGTATGATTTGAATGTTGGTGCATCGCCAATTATTGCCTTTGCAGTACCAGTACTAGTAGGACCAGCCTCTACTGCTGTAAATGTGTCGCCAAGTGCGTAAGTAGGTAATGGAGTAATTCCATGTGTTCCTGCTATAGTATTCCATTCGTTGTTTGATGTTGTGCCAAGAGTTTGTATTCTATATTTTGTACCAATCACAAATGCTCCAGCAGTTACAGTTACATCGACTGCGGCAGACTTATCACTCAACTCGATATCTTTGTCGAATTCAATAATTGGTCTTAGTGCTTGTGCTATTAGTTTAAAGTTGGCATCTGTAATCAATGATTTGATATCATCATAATGATACCAAGAGTTATTAGAACTCCACCAATTAGCGTTTCCTTTGTCTATTGTGACATAGTGTTTGTTTGCTGTTGATTGTTCACTGCCTGTGAAGAATCCGGGAGATACCCAATAGTACATACTGAAGTTAACAAACTTATCTAAGTCTATTGGTAATTGAACTGTTTCTAAAGTACTTTTAAATAATCGTCTATGGTCGTTTGTTAAAGAGCCTTTGTTATATATTGCGTTCAGTAAGTCATCATAGAACACACTATCAGTTGCGTCTCTGTTTGAGAATGTAGGTTCTAAACCGTAATTGTCTCGTGCGTATGCTGTAGATGGAAAAGAAAGATATATATCACTACTTTTAAATATTCCTTTTTCTTTTCTACCAACAAACGCTTTCGTTTTCTCCATCTCACCAGAAGAAAAGGCGCGGTCAAGAGTCGTGTCAAATATTGTTTCTAACTCGCTGTTCTTAAGGTGCCCTGGTAAAAAGTCGTAAATCTTCTTTGCCATGTTATTCGCCTACTAATTCAGATTGTGATAATTGTGTGATTATTTTTACATCACTTGATGTTGTTACTGCCATAAACACTTCGTTTAAGGCACAAGAGATGCTTAATAAGTTTGTAAATTCGTTTGAAGCATATTTTGGTGTAATTACTACACTTGAAATATAATCTCCTAGTTCCTTGTGCAAGTATGCCGCAAGTTCTGAGAAGTAGAATGTAGCACCAAAGTCCCAGTTGTCAATTGAGAAGTACTCATTTACTTTTTTAGATACTTCTGTTTTGATTTCACTATCAGTGTATCCGACTCCCAACTTCTTGATAATTTTAAATACTGCTTGATTTTCTGATTCAGCATACGAACCAAATAGATATTTAAACTCTACTGGAATGTAAGCGATATGGTCTGCAATTGCTCCTTTTGGCTCAATTGTGTTCATTATTTTTGATAACTCAAAATTGTTAGGAGCAGTTGGAGTAGTTGTTGTAAAGTTGTTCGCTATCCATTTTTCTACGTTTCTCACATAATCTGAACTTAGAACATACATGTCAACAATATTACTTGTGCTAGGGTCTATTCGTTTGCTTAAATCTGCATAATGGTCCCATCTGAAACTTGTAAATTCGTCTTCAACGAAAGATATACCCTCTTCTACCGTGTATGTAATTGCGTTGTGTAGTATGTCGTTACCACTCACAACCGTGTATACCCAACCTGTTTCTGTCCAAATACCTGCAATGCGTTTATACCATTTACTATCATCTGTATCAAACCACATTGTAGCAGTCGATGGAACTGAACTATCTGGAACTCCTGTGCTGACATTCTTGGCCGCAATAGCAGTCTTAGATGCTCTTGTATATGTTACGTTATTTTCAATATAACTTTCCATAACTATATGCTTATCTGTAGTGATGTCAAGCAGAGCATAAGGATGGCCAGTAGTATCTGCCGCAAATAATTTAACTTTTGTATTATCTTTATAGCCTGCATTCGTCAAGTAATCATCATATACATGTGATGCAATAGACTTATATGTCGATGTTGTTGTAGTTGTTGCTGTTGCTAAATCAAACGATGCTTTAACTCTAACGGAGAAGTCAGCAATATCAGACAATGTTGTAGGCGTACCGACAAATACGTCAATAAGGTCGCCAACAGTTACTGCATATGTCCAGAAAACAATCTTATAAGTTGTGCCACTAACGAGTGCAACTGTACAATGGTCCGCATCGATAAATGCGCCAGATGTAGTTCTGAGAAGTACGTTACTTGTTGTAAGTGCTGTTGCACTTACTATTGAGAATTCTCCATAAGGATATTGTTTAAACTTGATATCTTGGTCTAGGTCGTTAATGTTTAATTGGTTCTGATAATTTGCATCATAAAATGGTAAAGTAAATGTATACTCTGTAGTTCCAGTATCATAACTTGTTACCATATTACTTTGTTCACGGTCTACACCAGCCTCTGTGTCACGGAAAACCCATTTGCTGGCAGTTGCTGCCGCCTGAAAATATGGCAATGATGCTTTTCCTTTAAAGCCAAGAGTGCCCAAGTTACCAGTACTAATCGTTGTAAAGGCACTTGTTGCGTTCATTTGGCTGCCACCAGAGAAAGTAACATTTGTCAGAGAAGTATTAATTTCTGAAGATGCTGTAACTGGACTGTCTAATCCTATAGTTGAGTCTAATGACGTTACCGTTGATAAGTCATCAATTCTTAATGCAAGTTTATCTATACCGTTTCCTAACTCTGTAGCATCTCCAATAATTTTACCTGATGCTGAAGTTGGGGCAATTATTTGTGCCGCTGTTAATGGATATTCTAACCCATCTGGCGATATCAAAGAACGAGTATATGCTGTGCTTTGAACACCAATATCCATATTTTCTGCAAACTCATATGATTCTCTTGCTCCAGTGTATTGAAACACAGCATCAAAAGTTGCACCAACTGTATTATATACTGCTGGGTTCGTTACTGGTGCCTGTCCTACAGTAATTGTGTCACCTGTTCCGCTACCAAAACCCGGTACCGAGTTATCCGCTGATGCATAAGTTAGATATATTGCATCTCTCATTGATAAGTTAGTTTCATTATCAATTACATCTGTAGTGTTGCCATAGAAAAACTTAACTTGGTCTCTACTTTCGAATGCTATTTTTTTACCAGTAAATGTTGCTACATATTCTGATTCATTATCTCTAATACCAGAACTGTAGTTAAATATTACATGGCATTCAGATGGCGTGCCTGCGGCTGTATGTAATTGCCATTCCCATATATCTGTCTCGCCGGTTTTTATTGCATATTTTATTGTGAATGTTTGTTCAGTCGAACTGTCAACTTTAGTTTTTATTGATGTTACTTCTGCTTCTGAAAACTTAGTTCTTAATCCTCTTACTGCATTTACAATAGTTCCATCTTCTTGAATTGCTTTGTTTAACGTGTAAGTAGTTCCCGATACTGTTATAACTGTTGCCCATGTAGTTCCAGACAACGAGGATAGTTCAAAAATATCACCTTCATTTATAGTTTTCACTACAGTAGGTGCCGATATTTTCATTGGATTGTTAGTATCATATGTATAGTTTTTTGCTATTGAAACTAAGATACTCGCATTGCCTCTATATTTGTGGAAAAAGGAATTTAAAAAACTTGGATGTTTTATTGCTTTAGTGAGTTCGTTTCTTATAAAGTTATCACTGTTACCTTGTAGTTTATTATAACTTAATGGAATCTTTATTGTTTCGTCTTCGACAAATAATGAACCGTCTGAACCAGTGATACTTAAGTTTGAGTGCTGTCCTAAAACATCATCCATCTCGTAAAAATGTGAGTTACCAGCAAAAGAAGTGTTTACTGATTTAACTTTTCGAACAACGTTAGTTCCAAGAGATAACGGATATACGTTATAATCTTGTGCGTTGACCATTCTGTCTTGTGAGTAATAACTTCTTGGAGCAGTTCTACGTATACTTGCGTAAGTTTCTCCAGAATAGTTTTCACTAAAATCTCTAGTACTTGTTATTGTTAAAGTTATTCTATGTGTTTGGTTGTCACTTCCTGTATATGGAATTGTTATAACTTCATTTAAAATGTCATTTGCATTTACAGTAAAGTTTTCATTGGCTACTTTTCTATACCATGTTCTATATCCACCGGTTGCGGCGTTACCAAAAACACCATCTGGATAATGTAATTCAATTCTGTTGTTCTCAATTGAGTTGACACTTACAATATCTCCAGAGCCAGTTCGTAGAGCATTGTATATTGCAGTTTCACGTGTATCATTGTCAACTTTCGTTACACTTGAAACATATGCTCTTTGTGAATCTAATTTTTGTATCCACACATCGGAGTTTGATATATTAATATCTGCGATTTGTTGTGTTCTGTTTGAAATTGTTTTAGTATAATTTTCATCTTTAAAAGATAATGCACCAGCAACTGCCCAAACAAAGAATCCAGTTCTATCACTAGCAGAGCCTAGATTATCATTTCGGTTTATAATTGTAAACTTGTTGTTTATATTTGGTTCATCTTCATAAATTTTAGAAGTGTTCTCGTTTATTACTACACGAACTGCTTCAAAATCTCTAGATTTTCCGCCCACGTTAGAACTAAATGGATAGTTTATATTTTTTGAAGTTGAGTCTTCGTTTATCTCATATAAAGAATGGTCTATATCTGCTATAGTTAACTTAGATGTAGGATTTTGAATTTTAGTAGTTCCAGAGAAAGAAGAATTTAAGATACTGATAAAGTTTTCATACCAATCTATATTGTTGCTATCATTCCAATTAATAATTTTGCCAGCAAGACTAACGCCTTCATTGTCTAATACGTCTTCGTCAGTTGTGACACTTGAAATCTTCATATAGCCCTTTGCGTTGATTGGGCGTGTCTTGTTATATCCTAGAGTTTTAGCCATCTGTAGAATACTTGCTCTACGTTCAGCAGTATCCATGAAGTTCTCTCTAGTATTCATGTCTAATCTGAATGCTAAACTGTGTCCCATATATGCAACTAAATCTAAAATTGCGATAAATTCTGAACTTGCGATGAAGTCATTAAATTTCTCAGGATAAGTTTGGGCAGTGTATGCTAGTAGGGCTTCTCTGATTGTGTCAAAGTCGTATGCCTTAAGACTAACGTTAGTGAATGCAGTATAGACTGCTGTCCAACTCTCACTTGCGAATAAATTATCTGTACGTTCTTGGCTCATAATATTCTCTCTGTTATTCTCTTGTTAAATCTATCTTCAATTCTACTGGTTCAAGTGTCGGCAGTATTTGAAGTCTCAACATAGCGTTTATTGTGTGGTCAGAGTCCGTGATTTCAATACTAACGAATTTACATCTCGGGTCATCATTTATAATATCTTTTAAATCTTCTTCAATCAACTCAGTCGTTTCTGTAGTTAGTGGCTCAAATAACATATCATGAATAATTGACCCGTAATTAGGCAACATCACTCGTTCACCCTTACGTGTCATGATATGATTCATTAGGTCTTCAATCACCAAGTCCTTGTCTTGTAACTCGTGATTTATTGAATTTATATTTTTGGTACTAAAACCTGCGAATAGTGGCATAACTTTATTTTCTCTGTAGTTTATATCTAAGAGTATTTATCTTCAGTTAATATTCGTAGTTAAAGATTGACAAATGGAGAGAATAATGTTATTATAGTACATAAATAACAGTAACAATCATAATAAGGATAACAATTCATGCCAAACCTAGTACCAATGGTCGTTGACCAATCAGCAAATGGAGAGCGTAGTTACGATATTTTCTCTCGTTTATTAAAAGAAAGAGTAATATTCTTGACTAGTGAAGTTAATGACTATCAGGCAGACTTGATTTGTGCCCAGTTATTGTTCTTAGAAGCAGAAAATCCAGACAAAGATATTCACTTTTATATCAACTCGCCTGGTGGCGCAGTGACTTCTGGTATGGCAATCTACGATACCATGCAGTTTATTAGTTCTGATGTTGCTACTACCGTGATGGGTCAAGCATGTAGTATGGGTTCGTTACTTGCACAAGCAGGTGCTAAAGACAAGAGATATGTATTACCGAATGCTCGTACAATGATACATCAACCAAGTGGTGGCGCAAGCGGTCAAGCAACTGATATGAAGATTCAAGTCGATGAAATAATGAAGATGAAAGAGAGATTAACTGGAATTTATGTAACACATAATACTGCTGAAAAGACATTCGAAGAATTAGCAGAAGCCATGGAACGTGATAATTTTATGACAGCCGAAGAAACGGTTGCATTTGGTCTAGCAGATAAAGTTATAAACAGTCGTTAGAAGCCAGGCACAAAACTAAACATCTTAGCAACTTTAATTTTCTGTTGAGCCAATTTGTCATTTACTTGGCCGTTCTTCTTTATATCTTTTTGAATTTCGTCTGTTATTGAATACCAGTCTCTAGCATTTATAAGTTTAATAATTGAACTGTTTTCTATCGTGCTAACTCCTTCGATGAAGAAGTTATACAGTAATGCATCATAATGTGGTTGTGATATTTTTACTTTAATAAACTTTTCTAACACATTGCCAATGTTTCGTAATTGTTTTTCTAAAATAAACTCAGCCATTCCTTTTGTTATCTTACCAGATGTAATGTCTACTCGTGTAGATGCAACAGTAATATATCCGTAGTTCACTTCAGTATCTGAAATCTTATAATTATATCCAACAAGATTATTTTTAACAGCAAGTGATGGCTTATTATTTAATATAATAGCATTCTTGCTCGTTGATGAAAAAATCAAATCTTTTGCATCTTCTACGTTCACTCTTACATGAGATAATGTATATGTGGGATTGCCATTTTCGTTATATCCTGTTCCTAAGAATGTACCATTCTCAGTTATAACATGTAACGGCAACTGTATGTAATTTAATAATGAACCTTTTCTCTTGTCGTATATCATATTAAAATCCTTGCCCTGCTTGAACTCTGGCCCATATCTTCTGGGCTTCTATTGACATATCTGTCGCAAACTTGCTTGTAGATAATTCGTTAGCATGTGGTCTTATGAATGGTTCATGTGATGGTATTTCAGATAATATTGAGTTTGTTATTTCAGTATTTTCTAAATCTTGCATATCTGGCATCGAAGGACCAACTAGAATGAGTTCTGATTCTGGAGCAATAGGACCGTTTAAATGTAATTTTTTACCAGTCGTTACTATACAATTAATTCCAACATTAATATTCATTGTTGATTCGCTTTGTAAAAACTGATTACCTTTGCTTCGCAAATGTATCTCTTTGTCTGAGTTAATTTTTGTATCACCCTCGATACTGTGTAAGTTAATATTTTCTTTTGCTTCGAGGTTGATATTCTTGTCTGCACGAATATTAAAATCTTTCTCAGTTCTCATACTTATCGAACCTTCTCCGTACACCATAATTTCACCTTTCGCTCCTACTTCTATCCATCCACTGCCCGAACTATTAACAACGTAAATGAAATCATTGCCGCCATCTAATATAATACTAGCACCCGAAGATGTCGTTACTCTTGTTTGCTCAGGATGAATAGTACCATCTGGTGCAATACTTCCGTCATCTATCGAAACAGCAGAGCCACCTGATGTTTTAAATCCCATAACTTTAGAATGTTGTGTTGCTTGTTTACCGTCCGCAGTTACATAGCCAGCATCTCTACGAGGATTTGAAGTTGTCGGACCCCTTAGGTCATCAGTGAATGTTCCTTGGTCACCGAGTATTTTATTTCTATCACTGTTCTTTATTTCTTCGCCAGCAGTCTCGGCGTCTTCTTCTGTAACAATGTCTTTCATTACTGCTACGTCTACAAATGCGCCTATGCCTATACCAGAACCATCAATCTTTGGATTTCCTTTAACACCACCACTAACAACATCTACTACAGAGCCAGAGGTGGCAAACCAATATCCCTCAGTTGCAGTACCTTCATTAGCAAAAAATACAAGAATCGTTGTGCCCGTTTTGTCTGGTACAGAAAATATAGAACCAGTACTTGCATGTTTAAAGATATAAGGCTCTTCTGGACTTGACCCAGGCAACGAAGGAATATATGCGGCTACTCTTCCTTGGCCTGTTGGGTCAATAAATACGTCACCCGCTTCGTTTTGTGTAATAACTATAGCCTTGAATATCCCTCCATTTAGGCGCTTACCACCTGGGGATGCTTTGGCAGCCGATTGTTTAGTTAATATTTCGTTAAATCTGTTTGCCATTGTAAATTCTCTTTTAAGGGTTAATGTAGAATGCAGTACCATTTAATAGTACCATTCCTTTTCCATTCTTATTTGTACTTAGATAGGCAGCCGTAGTGTTTGCTAATATTATATCTACATTAGGAAACAAATCTGCTACTTGCTGTCTTACTGCTTGATAATCTTGTTTATTTGCTGGATACATATCATTCACATCCATTGTATAGAGACCAAACTCTGCACTAGCATCAGGAATTGTTATTTCAACTCCATCTGCATTAATGTATTTTATCTGACCAAGATTAGAAAAGTCCTTAACAGAGATTTCAATTCCCATATCATCTTCTAAAGATTTCATATCACCAGAACCTGTACTTGTTAATTTATAATATAAATTTCTAGCCTGTGTTAATTGGTCTAGATTGTTTTGGGTTGTTACATTTGCGTATTTACCATCAGCACCTGCCAACACGACATCAAACTGTTCGTCTGCATTTTTAATTACAACTGGTTGGTCGGCTACTATGACCTCTTTAACTGGATTAAATATTGGAATAAAAGTTTTAGTAGTGCCATTAATTACAGTTGCGACAGCAGTCATGTTTTCATCTGGCATACCTAACATATGTTCAGCAATCTCGACCTCGGTATCTTCTAATTGGTCTACCCATACACGCCTATCGTTTGTGTCCCAGAAGTATTGATTTAGTTTTGTTTCTGTTTCGGCTTTAGTTTCACTTAGGGCTACTAGTTCAGTTTCAATAATACCAACATTAACAGCATCTGTCAAGTCACCACGATGTCCATCTTTAGCCGTTGTAATTACTTTCTTAATTCCAGTTTCATATCCTTGAATTTTGCGATAGTCGTTGTCGCTTAGGTCTAAGAGGGCTACATTATTATTAATTTTGGTAGCAACCTCTAATTTCAATTCAGTTTTATCTGCACTTGAAATAACTAAGTCATTGTCGCTTAGTTCAGTTTCTATTAATTCAACTGCGTTGTCTTTCCACACTATTTCATCTTCTACCGCAGTTAGACTATAAACATGTTCTCCAAGTGTTTTATTCACGCCCTCTTTTAATGTTTCTATGTCGCCCACCTCATCATCAGTTAATTCACCTGGAAGAATTGGCACACACTCTAGTTTTCTCTTCCAGATATTTATTTTATTCTTTGTGCCCGCAGGACACGACTCGTCTACTATTTTTTTAACTTTCTTGGCTTTAATTTGGTCCAACCTCTCTAAATTGTATCTGGCTTTGACTGCGTCATTAAATGTCTTACTCATTGCAATTTTTTTATAACGTTTACAATCAGCATCACAAACAGAATCATCTAATGTGCTTATTGCCATATACTCTGCTTCTAACTCTGCTTCTGATTTAATAGTTCCATCTGCTTTTTGATATGGTTGTATTATTACTGTGTTTATTTCTGTGCCCTTTATCAGGTCATTATTAAGAGGTGTTGAGTTGTTTAGTAGTCTAATATCATTAACTGTACTCCCAACACTAACGTTTACAGTCGGTATATTACTCGCCTGTTCTTCTAAAATAATTTCTGGAGTTCTCTCAAATGTTGCTCTTTTTACTAGTTTCTGTATAGATTTTTTATCCTCATCAGAATTAAATCCATTAACATCTAGTACACCACCTGCGGCAATTTGATAAACTGCAATTTCTTCTTCATTAAACGTGGCACCACCTGCTATCCAAGTGTTTATTTGGTCCTCTATTACTGTGACTGTACTTGCCTTCCCTTTGTCATTTGCTGTTAATCCAAACGATTCTAACATCTTTGTGTCATTGTCTATAATAGTATTACAGGCATCAAAAGGAATTTGCCCTCTTTTCTTTTCTGATTTACATGTTCTGTGTAATATTGGAAGTTGCACTAACGTCTGATTTGCTAAGACATTTCTTATTGAGGCATTTCCATTAAGAGGAGAAGTTAATATGTTTGCTTGGGATGTTAGTGTATGGTCAGTTGTAACAACTGCGGCTTCTATATATTTTAGTCTATTATGTTTAAGCCAGTTTTTTGGTGCAGTTTCTATTGGTTCTTGTCCTGGGCCAGTTCTGTCTCCGTAAGAAGACATCGCCCTTTTCATATCTTTAAGTCTTTTCTTTTCTGCCGCTTCGGCATCTTCCTCAGCGTTTGCGTCATCTTCAGTTTTCTGCCAAAGTGCCTCTTTTTCTTCTTGAGTTAGTAATGCGTTTCTTTCATATGCCTCTGTATCAAAAGTAGTGATTCCATTAATTTTTGCCACTACTTCTGCATCGGTATAATCGTCTATATGTTTTACAATAGGGTCTCCATTAATATCAATATTACTAGGTATTGCAGGGTCAGGTATAGGTGCAACGTATTGTCCAGTTGGGTCAGATGGATGTCCTGGTGAATTACTATCACCCAATTCTTGAACTGGTTTTGCTTCAGGCTCAGATGTAAACATTTCCGCTTCGTTCACCTTTACCATATTTAATCTCTGTGTGAACAACCCGTTTGAAAAAGTGCTTGAGATAGTTCTTACTCCGTATAAACTAAAGACAAGAGTCTTAGTCTTTATATTTTCATTGTCATCTGTGCCTTTTGCTACACCAGATTTCAATATTATATGAGGGAATCCATTTATCTTAGTATGTACATTTCGTACATTCTCTGATGTACCTTTGTTTCCGAAGTTCTCTGCTTTTTTCTTTATTACTGCTGGCATATATCCTTCTAACCAATAAGGGTCACCTTTAATGGTCATGTCAGCATATATCATACTTAACTTACCGCCTTTTGCTTCATAATATTTCTCTCTTGCAAGTTCAATGTTAAAGACAGCCGGGTTTGACTGCCCCTCCAGGCCTATGGTCTCATCTCTTTTTTTCTTGTCATTATTCACGTAAGTTGTAAATGTGACCGGATTAGTTGTTTGTGCTTTGAGTATTATTTTGTAGTCGTCATCAGATAAACGACTTATAAAGTCGCTTCCCAATTCTTCAGCAAGTATTATATTTTTATTGTTTGGTTTGACTGCTTTAATATCAGTAAATACTCTTCTTCCAGCCTCTGCAAAATTAGACTGGATATCATTGAGACTCGAAGCAAATGCATTACGATATGCTTTATCTACATTTACCTTATCTTTGCTTTTTTTTGTGACTCTGTGGTCTCTTTTTACTTGCTCTTTCTCGATTGTCTCATTAAGTTTTTTTGTTGACTCTACCAGTTCTGCTACCCCTAAATCTTTAATTAGGTCAGCGTATGGATTTATTTTTTGAGATAATACTGCTCCAGTACTGGCATGGCGAAATGTTTTCTTACCTTCTTTGATTTGATATTTCACACCATCAAGCGTATAGAATTCTGCCCCAGTTTCTACTATTTCGGTTTCTTCATCATCAGATACTTCTATCAGTGCTAAAAGTTCTGCTATAGACATGTCTCTAATAGTGCTGTGTGGGCCATCTTTAAGACCCAGAATTTTCATTACAGCATCTTCTATTTTTGTCTTTTTCCTGGCGAATATTGTTTTTAAATTTTTAATTTCGTTATCACTGGCTTCTAATGCTCCAGATGACTGTACTAATATAAGATTTGCTTTATCAATAATTATTTGGTGCTCCTCACTTATTATTATCGAAGTGTCGCCGCTCTTCTTGAAGTGTTCATAGGACCAAATATCGTCTGGACTTGAGTAAAACTTTGATAGTTCTGCATCTAATGTAATGTTGAAATCTAATATCTGGTCATTATTTCCAGTGAAAAGATAGTCATATCTTTTGTTTACATGTCCAGAAGCAAATATGTCTTCAACTATTTTTTTAGTGTTTCTTATCTTTGCCAAGTGGTCTGGCATGTTTTGTATTACTATCTTTTCTTCATAGTCTATGTAAAGTGTAACATCATATGCTTGTTTTCCTTCTAATGGATTAAATCCATTTTCTCTCATAACCTTATCTGGAGTAATTTTTAGTATTTTTGAGCGGCCCTCTGTATCTGCTGTTGCTTCTTTTACTATTTCTTTAGACTTATTACAAATTTCTTCTACAATTCCGTAAATAGGAAGTCCTGCTATGACTATTCCAACGTTGCGGGCTTGATTCTTTCCGCTCAACGTCATATTCTTATTAGCCATTAGACCTCTATCTACCATAGGACTTTGGGCAAATCCTGCGTTATCAAATTGTTCCGAAAACACAAAATTGTATGTGTGTTTCATATCCTGTTTGAGGGTAGTATCGTTTTCCTTGATAGATTTATTTAATGCATCTTGAAAATTTTTCATAGTGGCGGCTAATGTTGCGCCGATTTTATACTCAAAATTAGTCTTTGTTTGGGCAATGTCTGCATCCATTACAACATCATCCATAGGCACTTGTCCCATAATTACTGTAGTTGTTCCTCTAGCATCAGTTGAAGTACTCAGATTTTGATATTGAGTTATTTTAAATGGAATAACTTTTGTTTGGTCAATTGGACTATTTTTACCAGATGCACTCTGTCCTATAAAATTAATCTTAATAAAAAATTCAGCATCTGCAATAGAACTAAATCCACACAGCGAAACCACACTTTGCAAAGAGTCTGCTAAACTTGTATTTCCGACTTGAGTAACTGTAAAAGATAATTTATCTGCCGTGCCGGCAATTTTGCTCATAGTTCCGCTACCAACACCAATAGACTCTACAGATAAATCAGTTACATTAAACTCAGTAGTAATGCCTGTTTGTGCTATTGTTATTTTATTCTGTCCTGCTTGTGGCCAAGCATTTGCAACGATTTCTTTCATCTTAAATGCTTCGTGGATTTGGAATTCTCTTGTTGTTTCTTTGTCACATACAAACCATTCCAGCGTATACGTGTACGAATCAAACTCATCAAGAGGATTTTCAATGAATATGTTTTGGTCTACAATATCTTTTAAGGTAGAATTTACAGAATTGTCCATTATTTTATACCATGTTACTAATATTATCTTCGCTTGGAATTTTAATAGTTCTTCCTGCAGAAAAATCTCTAATTGGGTCAATTAGAATATCTGGATTTCTAGCGGCATATATCCACCAATATTTTGCAGTGCCATAGTGATTATAACTGCACAAATCTGGACGTTCATCAAATTCCGGTGGTATAGTATAATTTTCATCATATGGGTCTTTGAATATAAACCTCTTTTTCATTATATCTAACATAGTATTATCTATGATTGCTGTTTTATTCCATGGTGAATTTTCTTTATACATAACCTTTATCCTTTAAATTTCCCTTAAGATAATCTTTAACACTAAAGTTTTCTCGTATACTCTTAGGTGAGTATGTAACTGATAATGACAATACAAACATATTTGTAACTGGTATTCTCATAATCTTTTTATTATTTGTTGGGTCTGGTATTTCTACATAATCTATATCTGAATCTAAGTTCCAAGTAAAGTCACGAATAATGCATGGTATATTCTCATATACTCCATGTGCGTTAAATCTCAATATTGGCGGTGGCATGCCAGGATTATCGTCTTGCATCCATGACATTTTCATTGTACTTCTAATCCACACTGCCGCATTGTAAACATACAATGCTTCTTCTTCACTTCTTACAATCATTGGTGCAGTTATGTTTAGTTCCATATTCGTATGACTATCAAACGCACGTTGTTGAAAGTTACTATGAGTCAAGTCATAGTTACTATAGTTTGCACTTTGTATCACTGATATTGTAGGAGTAAAAGGAAAGTTAAGCCTTGTGAGTGCTTTTGCGTATTGGTTTCTTGGACCTTCATACTCATTTGTCAAGATATTACTAAATCTACCACTAGGGTCTTCTATATATACTGGTTGTTTTGTGTAGTATGGGGTTGCCATAACTCTTTTCTCCTAAATCATTATAACAGTATTTATCGTTGTATTATATGCGAAGTTTCTGGACCAGAAACTTTTTACTATATAGGCGTTATAACACTTGACAACCGTCAACAAATAGTGTTATAATGGTTATAAATTAGGAGAAATATACTATGGCAAGACGACAGAACTACTTAAACAACAAGGATATGTTGAAACAGATACATATCTCTAAGTCAAACTATTGTTGGTTTGAAGACAGGGATAAATATCACCAACACGATATTATACTCTATTCAACCAATGAAATTCCTGATGCAGTAGACCAAGCGAGACAAAACAAAGCAAAACGCTTACAAAAATTGGCATGGGATGCAAATGAAGATAAGAAGAAAAAACAAGTTGATTTCGAAGTCGACCCTACTTCTTTCACTGAAGATGAAATTGTATTTCGTATTATGGGGTTCGACCACATACCTGACGAACCAAGCAGAAAAGCAAATCCGAAAACAGTCGCAGACCACAAAATAAAATTGCCATTTCCTGCATTCACCCATCACACATATGTAGATGGAAAACTTAACGAAGTTGGAATCTCCCATCATAACAAAGACAAAGAATTTGATTTAAGTACTGGTAAAATAACAGCCGTATTGGCAACGATGTATATCAAGTTAGTAGAACGATACTCTCAGAGGTCTAACTGGCGTGGATATACATATATTGATGAAATGCGTGGACAAGCATTGCTACAATTAGCACAAATTGGACTACAATTTAACGAAGACAAGAGTGATAATCCCTTTGCTTACTACACAACAGTAGTAAACAATTCATTCACTCGTGTACTTAACATAGAAAAGAAAAATCAAAGCATACGTGATGACTTGCTCGAAAAAGCAGGACAGGCGCCAAGTTGGACAAGACAACTGGCACACGAAATGAAATCTCAGGAGCGTTGGCAGAAAGTCGTCAAAACAAAAATTACAGACGATGCTATTCCAACAGAAACCATTAAAGAGATTTATGCCGACAATGACTAATAATCTATTCAAAAAGGCCGCTTGTTTTACAGATATCCATTGGGGTCTAAAGAACAACGCAAAACAGCACAATGAAGATTGCTTAGATTTCGTTGATTGGTTTATAGAGGACGCAAAGAAAAGAGATTGCGAAACTTGTATATTCTTGGGCGATTGGCATCACAACAGGTCAAGTCTAAACATATCAACAATGAAATATAGTCTTGCTGGTCTACGTAGACTAAGCAAAGCATTCGAAAAAGTTTATGTCATCTTGGGCAACCACGATTTATTTTACCGTGAAACCCGTGATGTAAACTCTATGGAATTTATTGACGATTTACCTAATGTAATTCTAGTCAGAGATACACTCATAGAGGGCGATGTCGCTATTGTTCCATGGTTAGTCGGTGATGAATGGAAGAAAGTTCCTAAGATAAAGACAAAATACATCTTTAGTCATTTAGAGTTACCAACATTTAAACTCAATGCAATGATTGAAATGCCAGACCATGGTGGTCTAAAAGGCAGTATGTTTGTAAACCAAGACTATGTATTCACGGGTCACTTTCATAAACGTCAAATAAAAGACAATGTAATTTACATAGGTAATGCATTTCCTCATAACTTCTCAGACAACTGGGACGATGATAGAGGATGGATGTACTTAGAGTGGGACAAAGAACCAGAGTTCTTCACTTGGGAAGATGCACCAAAATACAGAACGATTGGACTATCTAAATTATTAGATGCACCAGATGAGTATCTAGTTCCGAAAACAAATGTAAGAATAACACTAGATATCGATATTTCTTACGAAGAAGCAAATTTTATTAAGGATACATTTGTAGAAACTTATAAGTTGCGTGATGTAACACTTATGCCAGTTAAAAGCACAGAACATGAAAACGATACTGGTGCTGAAATACATTTCGAAACAATAGATGAAATCGTTGTATCACAATTAGCATCATTGTCTGAAGTTGGCAGTTTTGACAGAAACGTACTTATTGAAATATACAATAATTTATGAAAAGAATACTAATTACTGGAAGTCGTAACTATGGCTTGTGTGAGGCAATGTGTAATTTATTTGACACAATGCCTGATATCGAATATGAAACCGCAAGTAGAAGTAATGGTTACCAATTAGATACGAGTGAAGGTCAGAAAAAATTGGCAGAAAGTTATATTGAAGGAAACTTTGATATCTTCATTAACAATTCTGCAATATGGAAGTTTCAACAAGTTATGATTGTTGAATCTGTATACAATGCCATGGAAGAAGCAAATAGAAAAGGACATATTATAAACATTGGTTCAACTGCTGACACTGGAGTAAAGGGGAGAACTTGGAGATATCCAACAGAAAAGAAAGCACTCAAAGCCTACAATAGAGATTTAACTTATAAAGCAATGGGTGGCAGTAACATAAAAACAACACTAATTTCGCCAGGAAGTTTAACAACACCAAGTGTGATGAAGAAACATCCTGACAGAAAACTAATTGATGTCGAATACATTGCAGAGTTAGTAGCATGGGCAATCAATCAACCAGAGTATATCAATGTCAACGAATTATCGATTGACCCGATACAGTATGGAACTTACGCAAGAGAGGTATAAGTTTGTTAATAATTAAGAATATAACAATAAGAAATTTTATGAGTGTGGGTAATGTTACCCAAGCCGTCAAACTAAACAATGATGAACTGACTTTAGTTTTAGGTAATAATGTTGACTTGGGTGGTGATGGGTCTCGTAATGGTACAGGTAAGACTACTCTTATCAATGCATTATCATACGGTCTGTACGGCAAAGCACTCACAAACATCAAACAGAACAATCTAATCAACAAGACTAATAGTAAAGGTATGATGGTCACTGTTGATTTCTCATACAATGGAAATGATTATAGGATTGAACGTGGTCGTTCTCCAAATGTATTTCATTTCTTAAGAGATGGTATGGAACTTGGTGAGAACAGTGTAGAGAATGCTGGTCAAGGTGAAATGCGAATGACCCAGTTTGAAGTGGAGAGTATCATTGGTCTTTCTCATGCAATGTTCAAACACATTGTTGCACTCAATACATACACCGAACCATTCTTATCATTACGTGCAAACGACCAAAGAGAATTAATTGAAGAACTTTTAGGAATTACAGAACTATCACGTAAAGCGGAAGCACTAAAAGAAATTTCAAAGAACACAAAAGAACAAATCAAAGAAGAAGAATACACACTCAAAGGCAAAGAAGATACAAATGCACGTATTCTAAAAAGTATCAAAGACATTGAACGCAGACAGAAAGTTTGGAGTAACAAACAACAAACAGATTTAGAAGCATTAGAGTCTGCTCTAAATTCATTAACTCATATAGATATCGAATCTGAATTAAAGAGTCATGCGTTATTAGTGACGTATAATGAGAACTTGTCGGCTAAATCCCAAGCAACATCTTGGATTAATAGTATCGAAGCAGATAATACAAAGCAATCTGTATTAATCGAAAGACTTGATGGAGAAATCAAGTTAATTGAAGACCATAAATGTCATAGTTGTGGACAAGATATCCATGATACTAAACAGGAAGAAATACTTACAAGTAAAAATACTCTAAAAGACGAGGCATTATCGCAGTTGACTATTAACGAAAGTTCATTAGCAGAACACAATTCTTTAATAGAAAGTGTTGGTGATATTGGCACCAAACCAGATACATTCTATGATACATTATCAGATGCGTACGAACATCAAAATTCTGTCGAAAAATTAGCAGAACAAATAGAACTAATCAAGAACACTGAAGACCCTTATGCAGAACAAATCACAGATATGCGTGAAAGTTCAATAGAAGAAGTAGACTATGGACACATGAATACACTGGTTTCGTTACATGAACATCAGGACTTCTTGTTAAAACTGCTAACTAATAAAGATAGTTTTATTCGTAAAAAGATTATAGACCAAAACTTAAGTTATTTAAACCAACGTTTAGCGGGTTACTTAGAGAGACTAGGATTACCACATGATGTTGTATTCCAAAGCGATTTAACAGTAGAAATCACTGAATTAGGTCGTGATTTAGACTTTGATAACTTATCTAGAGGTGAAAGGAATCGACTTATACTAGGTTTAAGTTGGAGTTTCCGTGACATATTCGAGTCATTATACAGCACAATTAACGTGTTATTCGTAGATGAATTGATAGATAGCGGAATGGACACAAACGGTGTCGAATCGTCACTTGCTATTCTTAAGAAGATGACAAGAGATGGAAATAGAAGTGTGTATTTAATATCACACAGAGACGAATTACAAGGACGGGTACAAAGCGTTCTTAATGTAATAAAAGAGAATGGTTTCACAAGTTTTTCTCACGAAGAGGAAAGCGCCATGTATAAAACATAGGAGTAATTAATGAGTACAAACGCACAAATTATGGAAGCAATCGAAACATACCAGGCAGAAAATGCCAAGTTTGAAGAAAAGGGTGTCAAAGCATCTGCGGCTCGTGCCAGAAAAGCATTAGGTGATATTGGAAAACTTACAAAGGTACGTAGAGCAGAAATCCAAGAAAAAAAGAACAATATGTAAAATGAATTGTATAGAAAGTTACAT
>JACKQG010001374.1_pt1 | contig 33776 bp, 28 predicted proteins | sample 8237621 | NCBI WGS metagenome assembly JACKQG01 (sample SAMN15677084, study PRJNA649215) | marine metagenome | biome: marine; feature: Black Sea; material: saline water; isolation source: suspended particulate matter (SPM) from the Black Sea western gyre | collected 2013-06-09/2013-06-10 | depth...
ACCAGTTTAAATCTACCTTTGTGAATTGAATTATTGCTGCTCTAAAATCTTCATTGTAAGGATGTGCAATTTTCCATGTTTCAAAATAGTGTTGCATTGCAGCTAAGAATAATTCATCTCCTAAAACATATTGAAGATTATATAGCATTGATGCTGTTTTGTAATATACATGTCTGTAACCTCCTCCATGGCGTAAAGCTCCATTAAAACAATCAGAGTGAGTTGAGATTACTGGGTCATTATATTTTGTTGCATCAGCAATATATGCATAATAAACACGGCTATCAATTGCTTTAGTTGGCTTTTCAAATCTTACTTTGTATTTATCAGTAGGTTTATCTTCTACAAGGTTATCTCCATCAATTTTGATAAGTGCCCATGCTGTTAAGAATTGAGTAAATCCTTCATCTAGTAAAGCTCTGTATGTTTCATTATTTCCTACTTGCCCAAAGAACCAGTTATGCCCAATTTCATGCGCTAACAAACCTCTATATCCTGGATCCATACCGCCATCTAAAGTTAGCATAGGGTATTCCATTCCATCACGAGCATCAGCAACAATCATTTTGTGGTAAGTATACATTCCAAAGTCTTCTGAGAATACTCGAATACATTCTGCTGCATATTCTGCTGCATTTTGCCACCGGCTTGCATGTGGCTCTTGCACTAAGGAATAGCAAACTTTATCTTTCCACCATGCTTCACCAATTCTGTAATTAGGATCAGCAGTAAAGGCAAAATCATGAACATTTTCAGCATGGAATCTCCAAGTTTTTCTATCATCTTTATTGTATTCTGAAATTACAGATGGTGCTGAATTCCATTGTTTGTCAGCAAAGTTTTTTATCTCTAACTTGTCTCTTAAATCTTTTGGTAACATTTCATCACGATTTAAAAGAAATCCAGTTGCACCAACAACCATATCTGATGAGAAAGTTAAGGATACATCAAAACAACCAAAATCACCATAGAATTCTTTGCCTAAATGTTGATCGGTTGTCCAGCCAAATTTAGCGTCATAAACTGAAATTCTAGGATACCAATGCACTCCATCATAATGTTTAAAGCCCCAAGAATTAAATGTTTTCATTCTTCTTCTAACGCCTCCATTGTCAAAATGAGTACGAAAATTAATATCAAAAGTGATAGAAGTATTTGGCTTCAAAGTAGAAGGTAAATACACTTTTAAAATAGTATTGTCAAGTTCCATTTTTACATCATTCCCATCAATAGTCATTTTGTCAATAACAGTTCCTAATTTTTGAGATTCATACTCTCCATAAGAAGGGTTTCTATGATTTTGGTGTTGCAATTCATCAAGATATGAATCTGGTTGAAAGGCATTTTGATATAAATGAAAGTAAACAAAATCCAATCCATCAGGCGAATTATTAGTATAAGTTAACCTCTGAGTCCCTTCAATAATATCAGTTTGTTCATCAATATTTACATCAATCGTATAATGCACATCTTGTTGCCAATATGCTTTATTAGGCATTTTGTTTTTCCAATAATTAGGGTTATCGGCATTCCTGTAAGTATTTGGTTTTGCTAGAGGATTGTATTTTTCCTGTGCAAAAGTAAGCGCGCTCACTAGAAGTGAAGCAATAAGTAATATTCTGGTCATAATAAAAATTTAGTTTGCGAATTTACAATTCTATTCTGATAAATCAGAATTTTCTTTAGCATTTGATATGCTTGCGTTTAACTCAAATCCTGTAAGTAGGATAATGGAGTTAAAATACATCCATAAAAGGATGATCATAAGTGTTCCGATTGAGCCATAAACCTTATTGTATTGTGAGAAATGATTGATGTAATAATTAAAACCGATTGATGTAATAATAATAAAAATTGCTGCAAAAAGTGTTCCAGGACTGAAGAGTTTCCATTTTGTTTTTTTTGCAGGACCAAAATGAAATAAAGTTGAAATTCCAAAAAATAGCATGAGTAATAAAGTAAGCCATTTCCCATATAAAATTAATTCTCCTTGATATTCGGAAATCAATTCAAAATCCGTGAGATAGTTTACAGCAACTTTACCAAAAATAATAGAACTAATTGCTAAAATCAACATTATTGATAGGAGCAAAGTAAGTCCTAATGATAAAATTCTTTGCTGAATTAAAGGTCTGATTTCCCTAATGTGATAAGAAGAGTTGAAGGCCTCAATTAGTGAATTGATTCCGTTAGTGGAGAAGTAAAGTGCTAAAATAAAACCAACTGAAAGTAAACCTCCTCTAGGATTGTTAATTATATCGTCAAGTGTATCAAAAGTAATTTCATTTGTTGATGGAGGTAAAACAGTTGCTAAAAGTTCCATCAATGTTTCTTGTAATCCCTCAATTGGTATGTAGGGTATAAGCGTAAAAAAAACTATAATAGACGGAAAAAATGCTAAGAAAAAATTAAAAGCAAGTGATGATGCTCTTGTTGTAATTGCTCCTTCTATTAGCCCTTTCCAAAAGAATATTGCTACATCATAAATGCTAAGACCTGCAAAACCAAGTGGTTTTATTTTTTTAGCAATATTTAAGATAAATTGTAGCATTAAATAGCCTTTAAACTAAGGTCAAAATTTAGAACCGAATGGGTTAGTGCTCCTACTGAAATAAAATCAACACCACATTTAGCATATTCAGCAATTGTTTCTTCTGTTATTCCTCCACTTGATTCTGTTTGGCATTTATCGCCAATAATGCTTACCGCTTCTTTTGTAGTTTTGTAATCAAAATTATCAAGTAGAATCCTTTTTACTCCTCCTTCAGCAAGTATCTGATTTACTTCATCAATATTTCTTGCCTCAACAATAATTTCTAGTTGTTTGTTATTGTCTTTTAAATATTTTTTTGTTTTACTAATTGCCTTTCCAATTCCTCCTGCAAAATCAATGTGATTGTCTTTAATCATAATCATGTCATAAAGTCCAAACCTATGATTGACTCCACCACCAATTTTTACTGCCCATTTTTCAATGCTTCTGTTCAAAGGAGTAGTTTTTCTAGTGTCTAATAATTTACAATCAGTATCTGAAAGCAAGGTGTTGAGGTAAGCTGTTTTTGTGGCAATAGCACTCATATGTTGCATGCAGTTAAGCATCAAGCGTTCTGCAGTTAATATTGAGATAGAACTTCCTTTAACAATAAAAGCTATGTCCCCAAATTTTACTTTATCACCATCTTGAAGAAATTGTTCTATTTCTAATGAACTATCAACTTCATTAAAAATCATTTTTGCAAGCTCAATTCCAGCAATTATGCCTTTATCTTTAACTAATAAATGAGCTTTATTTGTTGCGTCTTTTGGAATACTTGCAATTGAAGTATGGTCGCCATCTCCCACATCTTCTTTTAAAGCATTAGTTATGAACTTTTTCAAATCCTTTTGTTTAGTCAAAATACAAATTGTTAATTTCGCCAAAAATACAAAAAATGAAGATTGTATCACTAACAATAGGAAAGACAAGCGAGAAGTATTTGATAGAGGGTATTGCTCAGTTTCAGAAAAGATTGAAACATTATACGCAATTTGAAATAATAGAGATTCCTAATATTAAAAAAGCTCAAAATTTTTCTAAATCTGAATTGATGAAAAAAGAAGGGGAATTAATATTGGGTAAATTACAAACTTCTGATTATTTGGTTTTACTTGATAATAAAGGGCAAGATTTTACATCACTTAAATTTTCCAAAAAAGTACAACAATGGATGCTCTCAGGAAAAAAGAGAATCGTTTTTGTAATTGGAGGTGCTTATGGTTTTTCAGATGAAGTTTATAAAAGAACAACCGAAAAACTATCCCTTTCGAAAATGACTTTCTCTCACCAAATGGTGCGACTATTTTTTGTAGAACAACTCTATAGAGCATATACCATTTTAGGAAATGAACCTTACCACCATGAGTAATAATAAAATGAGATAATAGATGTTAGATTTTAGACTTACTTTTGAAACTTATTTAATATCTCAATGCTAGTTACAAAAATCTAATCGTAAGAATGAATCAAATTTTTGCAGATGTAATTTTACCTCTTCCTGTAAAAGGAAGTTTTACCTATGCGGTTCCAGAAGGTATAGATTTAACAATTGGACAAAGGGTAGTGGTGCAGTTTGGAAGTAGAAAATTCTATACAGCTATTGTACTGAAAATTCATAATGAAAAACCAAAAAAATATGATGCTAAAGAACTTTTAGCAATTTTGGATGAAAAAGCAATTGTGAATGAAAAGCAGTTGCAGTTTTGGTTGTGGATAACAGAATATTATATGTGTAATTTGGGAGATGTAATGAATGCTGCTTTGCCTTCTTCCTTTAAATTAGCAAGTGAAACCAAAGTAATGATTCATGCTGATTTTGATGGTGATTTGCAAGATTTGAATGAACATGAAACAGCAATTGTAAATGCACTTTTGCATCAAGAAGAATTGTCAGTTCAAGAAATTATTCCATTAATAAATAATAAAAGTGTTTTCGGTATTATCAATGAAATGATTCGAAAAGAAATTGTGCTTCTAAAAGAAGATTTACATGATAAATACAAAGAAAAAATTATTAGAATTGTAGAATTAGCAAGTGAAAATTTACAACTAAAACTTACTGAAAAACAAGAACAATTACTCCTTCATTTTTCTGATTTAAAAATACAATTTCCAAAGAAAAAATGGACTGTTACAGATTTAATAAAAAAAGCAAAAGTTAGTAGAGGCGTTTTAGATGCTCTCGTAAAAAAAGGTGTTTTTAAAATAGAATTGCAAAGCATCAGTCGATTGTTGAATGACTTTGAAAAAACAGAGACAACAAAAGAGTTGACAGCCCCTCAACAAAAAGCATTTGAGCAAATAAAAGATAGCTTTAAAGATAAAAAAATTTGTCTTTTGCATGGAGTAACTTCATCAGGGAAAACCGAAATTTACATAAAACTCATGGAGGAGCAATTAGCCAAAGGAAAACAAGTGCTTTATTTATTGCCTGAAATTGCCCTTACTACTCAAATCATCAGCCGCCTGAGAAAACATTTCGGAAACAAAGTGGGTGTTACGCATTCTCACCTTAATAATTCTGAAAGGGTAGAAGTGTGGAAAGCAGTGCAAGAAAAGGGTAAAAGTAAACCACAATACCCTATTATGTTGGGGGCTCGTTCTGCACTATTTTTGCCTTTTGATAATTTAGGCCTAATAATTGTAGATGAGGAGCATGACCCTTCTTACAAACAGCATCAACCCGCACCAAGGTACCATGCCCGAGATACAGCAATTTATTTGGCAAATATTCATAAAGCACCTCTGCTTTTGGGTTCTGCCACTCCTAGTTTGGAAAGTTATTATAATGCAACAGAATCTAAATATAATTTGGTGGAATTAAATAGTAGATATCAAGGATTAGAAATGCCAAAAATTAAATGTGTGGACATCAGAAAAGCACATTTAAAGAAGCAAATGCAAGCTCAGTTCTCCCCTAAACTTCTTAATGAAATTAAAGAAACTATCGCAAGTGGAAAGCAAGTTATTCTTTTTCAAAATAGAAGAGGTTATTCGCCCATTTTGAGTTGCACTACTTGTGCTTTTACGCCAAATTGTAAGCATTGTGATGTGAGCTTGACATACCACAAATGGCAAAATCAAATAAAGTGTCATTATTGTGGATATGCAGAAAATATCCCAACCGTTTGCCCCTCTTGTACTGCTACCGATTTTGATAGTAAAGGATTTGGTACCGAGCAAATTCAGGAGAGTTTGAATGCTTTATTACCAGAAGCAACTATAAGTAGAATGGATTATGACACTACTAGAAAAAAGTATGCTCATCAAGAGATTATCAGAGAGTTTGAGCAAGGTAGAATCGATATATTAGTCGGCACACAAATGGTTACAAAAGGTTTGGATTTTGATAATGTAGCGGTTGTTGGTATTCTTAATGCCGATAATATGTTGCATTATCCTGATTTTAGGGCTTATGAAAGAGCCTTCCAATTGATGATGCAAGTAGCGGGAAGAGCAGGGCGGAAAGGAAAACAAGGAAAGGTTTTATTGCAAACTTATGATGAAAAACATAAGGTAATTCAACTTTTGAAAGCTCACAATTTTAAACAATTTTATTCCGAGCAAATTGACGAAAGAAAAATATTTAACTATCCTCCTTTTAGTAGAATAATAGGTATTACCCTAAAACATAAAGATAAAAACAGATTGGACAAAGCATCTAATCAGTTAGCTATTCAATTGCGAAAAAGTTTTTTACACAGAGTTTTAGGTCCTGAGTATCCGTCCATATCAAAAATTAGAAATTATTACCATAAAGATATTTTGCTAAAAATAGAACATAAAGCATCTGTAAAAAAAGCAAAAACTATTCTAAACTCTATAATTAAAAAGTTGCAAGAACAAAAAGATTTTCGCTCTGTTCGGATTATTTTAGATGTGGATCCTGTATAATTGTTAAGCTTTTAACTAGCAGTGACTATGAGAATTAATAGATTAATTTCATTAGTTTTGAAGCCAATTATGAAACGAATTATTTACATCTTATTATTTATTGCTACTGCAGCAATACTACTTTGTACAATGGAAGAAAACAGTCAATCAAAACCTGTAAATCAAAATCCTGATGAGCTTATAGCAATTAAAGAAGTATTAAGGAAACAACAAGAAAACTGGAACAGTGGCGATATTGATGGATTTATGCAAGGGTATTGGAAATCAGAAGAATTGATTTTTACATCAACAAAATACAAACCAACTTACGGATGGAAAAACACATTGGAACGCTATAAAGAAAGCTACCCAACAAAAGAAAGTATGGGGGAACTTAAATTTGAATTTTTAGATTTGAAACTTGTTTCAAAGAATACAGCACAAATGAAAGGAAAGTGGGAATTGATAAGAAAAGATGACAACCCAAATGGACTGTTTTGGTTAAATTTTGAAAAGTTTGATAACAATTGGGTAATCACTAAAGACTCAACAACAGAGCTTTAATATGAATAAATACCTTTCCTTAATAAAATTTAGCCATACCATATTTGCAATGCCTTTTGCTTTTATTGGTTTTTTCTTGGCAACTCAAAATTACGAATTTGAGTGGATTACTCTTTTATATGTTGTTCTATGCATGATTTTTGCACGCTCTGCAGCCATGGCATTTAACAGATATATTGATAGAGATATAGATACTGCAAACGAAAGAACTGCAAAGGTGAGAGAAATACCAAATGGAAAAATAAAAGCAGGTTCTGCTTTAAACTTTGTAATTATTAATTCCTTACTTTTTATTGGCACTACCTATTTTATAAATACACTTTGCTTGGCTCTTTCACCAATTGCACTTTTGGTAATTTTAGGATATAGTTATACCAAACGATTTACTGCCCTTTGTCATTTAGTACTAGGATTAGGATTAGCACTTGCTCCTATTGGAGCTTATCTAGCTGTAAGCGGTAAGTTTGATATTATTCCTTTATTATTTTCGGCAGCAGTACTGTTTTGGGTTAGTGGTTTTGATATTATGTACGCCCTACAAGATGAAGGGTTTGACAAAAAACAAAAACTACATTCTATTCCTGTTTTACTAGGAGTAAAAAATGCTTTAACACTATCTAACTTTTTACATTTTCTTTCATTTATTACTTTAACTTTTGCAGGAACTATGGGTAGTTTTGGGAAATTTTATTGGATTGGATTTTCTATTTTCTCCGCCCTACTTATTTACCAACACTCTTTGGTAAAAGAAAATGATTTAAGCAAAATCAATCTCGCATTTTTCACCACAAACGGTATTGCATCCGTCATTTTTGGGGCATTTGTTATTGCTGACTTATTGTCTAAATAAGTATTTATTTACTTTTTTAAACCTTACTTACATCTAGTATTATAAATATATACTACTATGTATTGCATGGTTCTATATTTTTATATATGTTTGCAGCATGAAAATTGAGAACACTAAATCGCAAATGAGAAAAGGAATTTTGGAATACTGCATCCTTTCCATATTAAAAAATGGAGAGGCCTACCCTTCTGATATTATTGAAAAGCTTAAAAAAGCAAAAATGATAGTTGTTGAAGGGACGCTTTACCCCCTACTCACTCGCTTAAAAAATGCTGAAATACTTACTTACAGATGGGAAGAATCTTCCTCAGGACCTCCTAGAAAATATTACTCTTTAACTGTAAAAGGAATAGGTTTTTTAACAGAATTAGATAATACTTGGAAGGATTTAGCAAAAGCAGTACGATTAACAACTAAAACAAAAAAAGATGAATAAAACAGTAAACATTAACCTAGCAGGAATTGTATTTCATATTGATGAGGATGCTTTTGAAATATTGAACAATTACCTAAATGCACTTAAAAATCATTTTAAAAATGAAGAAGGAGCTGATGAAATATTAAAAGATATTGAAGGAAGAATTGCTGAACTTTTTACAGAACGATTAGATAAAAAAGAGGCGATTTCAATTGCAGATGTGAATGAGGTAACTGCAATAATGGGAAATCCATCTGACTATGATGATGATTTTATTGAAGAAAAAGTTGAAAAAACAGAAGACTTACTAAAAAATAAAAGAAAGCGAATTTTTAGAGATGAAGATGAGCGAATGATTGGTGGAGTTTGTAGCGGATTGGGAAATTATTTTGATATTAATGTTTTTTGGTTCAGAATAATTTTTCTTGCACTCCTTTTCACAGTTGGTGGAGGAACATTAATCTACATTATCTTATGGATTGCTATTCCTTCAGCAAAAACAACTGCTGAAAAACTAGAAATGAAAGGAGAAAAAGTAAACATCTCAAATATTGAAAAAAATATTAAGGATGAACTAGACAACCTAGAAACAAAAGTTAAAGATTTTGACAAGAAAGTTACTTCAGAATATGGCTCTAAGGCAGTAAGTTTTGTTCAAAAAATTACAGATTTATTTATCAGTTTATTTAAAGGAATTTTCAAATTTTTAGGAAGTTGCTTTGGGATTTTTGCAGTTGTAATAGGTGGAATTCTATTATTTGTAATTGTATCAGCACTACTTTCTAATGGTATAATCTTTTTAGAAATCAATCAATTACTGAGTTATATTTTTGAATCAGGAACAATCCCTGGAAACTTAAAAGCAGGGCTTGTACTATTCATTGGGATACCTATAATTTCCGTAATATTATTTGGTTTAAAACTAGTAAACAATACAACAATTCATTCAAATCATAAAATTGCATTACTATTTCTCTGGTTAGCATCTTGGGTAATACTTGGAAGTTCTGGTACAAACATTGCAGCAGAGTTTCAAAAGAATGCTAAACACTCAACAACTGAAATTATCAATTTTCAAAATGACACACTATACTTAAGCATGAATGATGTTGATAGAGAATTTGATATTGTTTTTGATGCAAAAGGGTTTAAAGTGAGTCCGTTTGAGGATGAACTTATAGGAATTGGAATGAGATTAGACCTTAAAGAAAGTCAAGATTCCATCTTTAGTTTGATTAAAGAAGCAACTGCTTTTGGAAAAAGCAAATCTAATGCTAAGATAAGTGCACAGGGAGTTTCTTTTAACTTCCTAGTAGAAGATGACAATCTTATATTTGATGATTTTTTCTCCATTGAAGAGCAAAAATGGCGTATGCAAGAATTAGATTTAACCCTAGAAATTCCAATTGGAAAAGTGATTTATTTAGACCATAGTATAGAAGATTTAATTTATGACATAAAAAATCAAGAAAACATGTGGGATTACGATATGCTAGGGCATTACTGGAAAATGGAAAAAGAAGGACTTAGTTGTATTAGTTGCCGATAGAAATAAAAAGATATATTTACAAAATGAAAAAAACCTTCTTTTGTTTAGTAAGTATTTTTCTCCTGCTTACTAATGCTACTGCACAAACTAATATTCCCTCTGACACAATAGTTAGCGCTACTTTAAGTGGCACTATATTGGATGAAAAAAATGAACATCCTCTTCCCTATGCAAATATTATAAACTTAAATAACGGAAAAGGAACCATCAGTAACGAACACGGAAATTTCACAATAGATATTGCGAACTTAAAAATGAATGACACTATTCGTTTCCAGTGTATTGGTTACAAAACAAAAGAGTTAACGATTGAGCGTATTGCAAACACCACTCCTATTTTATTGAGTGAAAATATTTATACCCTTGATGAAGTGCTAAATCTAGGAACTTTTCCTAATCCAGTAGAAATTGTAAAAGGTATTTTAGAAAATAGAGAACTGAATTACAAAAACACACCACATAAAAAACAAGTTTTTATCAGAGAAAGAAGCACTACAGATATTCTAAATTTTAAACTAAATTTCAAAAAAAGTAACATCTCAGAACTAAACCCTGAAATGATACAAAAAATTGAAGAAAAAACACCAAAGCACTCACAATCTTACTCTGATTTATTAACTAATATTTATATTCAAGAAGAGGCGAACTTAAAACTTGTCCCAATAAAAACGGTAGCATTAAAATCAGAAGATATTACCGAATTAGATAACTTTATGCCATTAATAGAAAGTGTATTTAAAAACACTACAGAAGAAGAGTATTGGAGAGTTAAAACTGGAATACTTGGAATTAAAGTAAACTTTATTGCTCCAGACTCTACAAAAAAAGAAAAGTTAAGACCTTATAAGAATAGTATAAAAGATTATTTAGGTTTTACAACTTTTAATGATGAAGATCAGTGGGAATTTTTACACAAAACAAAAAAGTATAATTTTAAAATCATTGGAGGAACATCTATAGATAATGAAAGTGTTTACATTATTGATTTCACACCAAAAAAGAAAGGGGTATATGAAGGCAGGCTTTATATTTCTGTTGAAACTTCTGCTTTAATTAGAGCGGATTACAAATATAGTCCTGATAAATTAGGAACAAATATTCAAATTCTAGGAATTGGATATAAACAAACTAATTTTACTGGCTCAATCTATTTTGAGAAGAAAGAACATAATTACCAACTGAAGTATCTTTCCTATCAAAATAACTACAAAGTAAGTATTGACAGAAAAATTGCTTTACAAAAGAAGAAAAAACGATTCTTAATTAACAAAAAACTTCAAGAGATAAAAGTAGGTTTAGACTTTACTCAGGAGAATAATGAATCAATAGAGTTATTGGTGATTGATCAATTTCCAATATCAGAACAAAGTTTTGACAAATTTGAAGAAGGAAAATATATGGACATTACATATGTTAATCAATTTAACGAAAACCTTTGGAAAGGCTACACTACAATAACCCCTACTAAACAAATGAAGGAATACAAAAAATTAGAAAAATAAAACATACAAATTAAACAAATGAAAAAAATAACTCTAGCCCTACTTAGCATATTAAGTATCAACTTATCAGCTCAAGAATATTTTCAACAAGAAACAAACTATATTATTGATGTAGAACTTGATGATGAAAACCATACACTAAATGGAACAGAACACATTGATTATTTCAATAATTCACCTGATGATTTAGAATTTCTGTGGTTTCATATCTGGCCAAATGCTTATAAGGATAATACTACTATGCTTGCAAAACATGAATTAGAAGGTGGAAGCACTCAACTTTATTATGCAAGTGAGGAAGAAAGAGGTTATATAAATGGATTAGACTTTAAAGTAAATGGAGAAAGAGTAAGATGGGATTACCATCCTGAGCATATTGATATTTGTAAATTATTCTTAAACAAACCTTTAAAATCTGGACAATCCATCAGAATTTCCACTCCCTTTTTTGTGAAAATTCCTGATGCAAAATTTTCTCGTTTAGGTCATGTTGATCAATCCTACATGATAACACAATGGTACCCAAAACCTGCGGTATATGATGTGGATGGTTGGCATCCTATGCCCTACCTAAGTCAAGGGGAATTCTATTCAGAATTTGGGAGCTTTGATGTAAGCATTACATTGCCAAGCAACTACACAGTTGGGGCAACTGGTGATTTGCAAAACAAAGGAGAAATTGCTCGCTTAAATAAAATTGCAGAAGCAACAGATACTATTACAAAATATGGAGATGATATGAGTTTCCCCTTATCAGATTTAAGTACAAAAACATTAAGATATATTCAACATAATGTGCATGATTTTGGTTGGTTTGCTGATAAGCGTTTTCATGTATTAAAAGGAGAAGTTGAAGTGCCTCATACTAAAGAAAAAGTTACCCTTTGGACTATGTTTACCAATAATGAAGCTCACCTTTGGAAAAACTCCATAGAGTATATGCATGATGCTGTTTATTATTATTCTTTATGGAATGGTGACTATCCTTACAAACATTGTACTGCAATAGATGGAACTATTGCTGCAGGAGGAGGAATGGAATATCCGAATGTTACTGTAATTGGAGCTAGTGGAACTGCAAGAGCACTAGAAGAAGTAATAATGCATGAAGTAGGACACAATTGGTTTTATGGAATGTTAGGATCTAACGAAAGGGATCATGCTTGGATGGATGAAGGAATAAATTCTTATAATGAACATAGGTATATGAGAACTAAATATCCGAATGAAAAGATAACAGACAACCTACCAAAAATTGCTACTAAATTATTCGATTTGGAAAAAGTAACCAATAAAAATATAAGGGGAGAAATGATGTATTTTATGGGAGCATGGACTGCAAAAGATCAACCTATTGAACTCCATTCAGCAGAATATACAGAAATGAATTATGGCGGAATAGTGTACATGAAATCTGCTATTTGTTTTGATTATCTGGCAGCATATTTAGGACAAGAAATTTTTGATGATTGTATGAAAGAATATTTTGAAACTTGGAAATATAAACACCCACAACCAAAAGATGTAAGAGCAATTTTTGAGGAAGTAAGTGGTAAAGATTTATCATGGTTTTTTGATGATATGATAAAAACAACCAAGCAATTAGACTATGCAATTGTTGGCATGAAAAAAGAAACTAAGGATTTACTCATTACATTAGAAAATAAAGGAGAGATAAACGGGCCTGTTATTATAAGCGGAATTAAAGATGGACAAAGTATGACTCCACTATGGATTGAAGGCTTTGAAGGTAAAAAAACAATTCGTTATTTTAATGGTGATTACGATCATATCCGAATTGATTATAATGGAGATATGCCTGAAACAAACAGGAACAACAATATCATGCGTACTAAAGGAATTTTCCGAACAATTGAACCTATAAAACCTCAGCTAATTGGAAGTTTGTACCATCCAGAAAAGACACAAATATTCTTTCATCCAATGATGAATTACAATATTTACAATAAGCATTCTTACGGATTAAGTTTATACAATCATTTTATACCAAAAAAGGGATTTTCTTACAAACTAACTCCTCTTTACAATATAGAAAATCAGAACCTATTAGGACAAGGTAAGATATCTTATAAAAAACACTTAAAAAATAATTTAATTGAGAGTTATAAAATAGAATTAGATGCAAAAAAGAATAAGTACGCATATGAAAGCAATTACCTCCGTTTGGTTCCAAATCTTGAGATAAATTTAAGGAACTCATCATTAAGAAGCAAAACAAGAAATACAATTAATGCGAATATTATTGACATAACAAAAGGAGAAAACAAGGATCGTTTCTTTAAAAGCACCTTTAATCATAGCAATGGCAGAGCAATAAATCCTTATAGTATTTTTACTTCTTATGAAAAAGGCAAGGATTATTATAAATTAGGACTTGTTGCAAAATATACTTACAATTTGAACAAAAGCAAGCTGCTCAAATTCAGAGGATATTTAGGATACACTGACAAACATATTCTTCAAATGAGCGCTTGGAACGGTAGCATGGATTACGCCTTAAGCAATGAAGCTATAAGTAGAGAAACTGACAACAATCATGATTTACCTTATGCTCAACAACTATTTATGAATGAGGGAGGGTTAAAGCATTTCACTGGAATTACATCTAGCCAATATCTTGCAACTCTATCAGCCGAATACAATTTAACGAATAGATTCAGGCTATATGCTGAAGGAGGAACAAATGGTACTGACCTAGCTTATGGGGCTGGTTTACGCATTCCTTTACTCCAAAATATTGTTAATATTTACTTGCCTGTTTATACTAAAAATGGAATGGCAGACTTTAAAAATTACCAAGATATTTTCAGGTTTAATATCAACTTTGACTTTAAACTAAGTTTATTTTAATAGGAAATTGGATTATTTTCTTTCCTTATGCAGCTGTAATACACCTACTTTTTTCAGAAATAAATACTGATTGGAATTTTGTTAGAAAATATTTTTGAAACAAAAAACCCAGCAAATAGCTGGGTTCATTTTTTTTAAGCTTCTGCCGTAGGTCCGCCAAAATTCATGGGGATACCGCCAGTGGGATCAACATCTTTAATCTCACCATGCTGAGCTTCAAACTTTGAAATATTATCTATCAAAGCTTTCATCAACCTTTTAGCATGTTGAGGTGTAAGGATAATTCTTGACTTTACTTTTGCCTTTGGAACGCCTGGCATCATTTGAATAAAATCTACTACAAACTCAGAGGGAGAGTGGTTGATTATAGCAATATTGCTATAAGTTCCTTGTGCTACTTCCTCACTTAGCTCAATGTTTAATCCTTCTTGTTTTTTTTCTTCTGACATAATAATAAGTTTTTATTCTTCTGTTACGGTTGCTTCCTCTTGCACAACTTCTTCTGTTTGTTCTTCCAATAATTTGTCGAATTCGGCTTGAGAACCAACTATCAAATCACTACCATCAATAAGACCAGTTCCAGCAGGAATTTTATGCCCAACAATTACATTTTCTTTCAATCCTCTTAGACCATCTCTTTTAGCTCTAATTGCTGCTTCATTCAGCACTTTTGTAGTTTCCTGGAAAGAAGCTGCTGAAATCCAACTATCTGTTTGTAATGAAGCCCTTGTAATACCTTGTAATACAGGAGTAGAAATTGCAGGAATTGCATCACGCGATTCTATGAGTTTTAAATCCTTTCTTTTAAGCCTAGAGTTTTCTTCTCTTAACTGCCTTGCAGTAATTAATTGCCCTTGTTGGTAATTGGTTGAATCGCCAGCTTCTTCAATATACTTTTTATCAAAAATCCAATCATTTTCTTCCATGAAATCGATTTTGTTTACCAATTGTTTTTCTAATAATTTAGTGTCACCAGAATCAATTACTTCCACTTTACGCATCATTTGTCTTACTACAACTTCAAAGTGTTTGTCATTAATTTTCACTCCCTGCAATCGGTAAACTTCTTGCACCTCATTCACAATATATTCTTGAACAACAGTTGGACCTTTAATTGCTAAAATATCTCTTGGCGTAATTACCCCATCACAAAGTGGCGTTCCAGCTTTTATAAAATCATTTTCTTGAACCAAAATATGTTTTGACAGAGGCACTAAGAATTTCTTTTCATCTCCTGTTTTTGGAGTAACAATAATTTCTTTATTTCCTCTTTTAATTCTCGGACCAAAAGAAATAATACCATCAATCTCAGAAACAACTGCAGGATTAGAAGGGTTTCTTGCCTCAAAAAGTTCCGTAACTCTTGGAAGACCACCAGTAATATCACCTGATGAACCTTGTGCTCTTGGAATTTTAGCAACTATCGTTCCTGCTTTAATAGTTTCCCCTTCTTCTATCGCAATATGTGCTTTTACAGGAATACTATAAGATCTTTCTTCATTTTTTCCTTTAATAATAATTGAAGGACTTTTCTTTTTATCTCTACTATCAATTATTACTTTTTCCTGATGTCCAGTTTGCTCATCTGATTCTACTCTATAAGTATAACCTTCTTCAATATCTTGGAACTCTATTATTCCAGAAATCTCAGAGATAATAAGTGCATTATAAGGATCCCAGTCGCAAACTACATCTCCTTTTTTAACCTTTCCTGATTTTTTGTAAATATTTGAACCATAAGGAATAATGTGAGTAGCAAGAGTAACATCAGACTTTTGATCAATAATTCTAAGTTCGGCTGTTCTACTAATTACAATTTCAACATCTCCTTTATCATTTTTAGTTTTTACAGTTTTTAAATCTTCTATTTCTATCTTTCCGTCATTCTTAATTGTAATACTAGAATCAGCAGCAGTTCTGGAAGCAGTACCCCCAACATGGAAAGTTCTTAGAGTAAGCTGTGTACCTGGCTCTCCAATGGATTGAGCGGCAATAACACCAACTGCCTCACCTCTTTCAGCCATTTTTACAGAAGACAAACTTCTACCATAACATTTACTACAAATTCCTTTTCTGGTTTCACAAGTTAAAGCTGAACGAATTTCAACTGCCTCAATATTTGCTTCTTCAATTTGTTTAGCAATAAGATTTGTGATTTCACTTCCAGATTCTAAAATAATCTTATTGTTAGTTGGATTATAAATATCATGCAAGCAAACCCTTCCAGAAATTCTTTCAGATAAGGTTTCTACAATATCTTCATTGTTTTTTAGTGCAGTAGTTACAAGCCCACGCAAAGTTCCGCAATCCTCTTCTGTAATCACCACATCTTGGGAAACATCTACCAATCTTCTTGTAAGATAACCAGCATCTGCCGTTTTTAAAGCCGTATCAGCAAGTCCTTTTCTGGCACCATGAGTAGAGATAAAGTACTCTAAAATAGAAAGCCCTTCTCTAAAATTTGTAATAATTGGATTTTCAATAATAGATTCTCCATGATCACCTGATTTTTGTGGTTTTGCCATTAAACCCCTCATACCAGAAAGCTGACGAATTTGCTCTTTAGAACCCCTTGCACCAGAATCAAGCATCATATATAGGGAGTTGAATCCTTGTCTCTCATTTCTTAATCGGCTCATTACCGTTTCAGTTAATCTAGCGTTGGTATTGGTCCAAATATCAATTACCTGATTATATCTTTCATTATTAGTAATTACCCCTAAATTATAGTGAGAATAAACCTCATCTACTTTTTCGTAAGCATCTTTTACCATTTGCTTTTTCTCTAGTGGTACAACCACATCTCCTAAGTTAAAGGAAAGACCTCCTTTAAAAGCCATTTGATAACCAATATCCTTAATATTATCTAAAAATTTCACTGTTTTAGATACTCCACATTTATCAAGAATATCTCCAATGATTGTTCTCAATGCCTTTTTGGTAAGCAATTCATTGATAAATCCGATTTCCTCAGGAACAAATTCATTAAACAACACCCTACCAACTGAAGTTTCAATAATAGTTGATTTTCCATTTGTATCATTTACACTCAGTTTTATCATGGCATGAAGTGCTATAATTTGCTCATTATAAGCAATTTTTACTTCTTCATCAGAATAAAAAGTCATTCCCTCTCCTTTAACTGTAACCGACTTTTCTATTACTTTTCCTTTTTCATTTTTCAGTTCATCTGCCGATACTTTTTGCTTTGTCATATAGTAAAGCCCAAGCACCATATCTTGTGAAGGAACCGTAATTGGCGCACCATTTGCTGGGTTTAAAATATTATGAGAAGCCAACATTAAAATTTGTGCTTCTAGAATTGCTGCAGAACCAAGTGGTAAATGCACAGCCATTTGATCACCATCAAAATCGGCATTAAATGCAGTACAAACAAGTGGATGTAGTTGAATAGCTTTCCCTTCAATCATTTTTGGTTGGAATGCCTGAATACCTAACCTATGAAGTGTAGGTGCTCTATTTAAAAGTACGGGATGTCCTCTCATTACATTTTCTAAAATATCCCAAACCACTGGCTCCCTTGCATCAATAATCTTTTTAGCTGATTTTACCGTTTTTACAATTCCTCTTTCGATAAGTTTTCTTACAATAAATGGCTTATAAAGTTCGGCTGCCATGTCTTTTGGTAAACCACATTCGTGTAATTTTAAACTTGGTCCAACCACAATTACCGAACGAGCAGAATAATCTACCCTTTTTCCTAAAAGATTCTGACGAAATCTTCCTTGTTTCCCTTTTAGATTATCTGATAATGATTTTAATGCTCTATTTCCATCTGTTTTTACTGCAGATGATTTTCTTGAATTATCAAAAAGTGCATCAACAGATTCTTGAAGCATTCTTTTTTCATTTCTTAAAATTACCTCAGGAGCAGAAATCTCCATTAATCTTTTCAAACGATTATTTCTGATTATTACTCTACGATATAAATCATTCAAATCAGAAGTTGCGAATCTTCCACCATCAAGGGGAACAAGTGGTCGTAACTCAGGCGGAGTAACAGGAACAACTTTTATTATCATCCACTCTGGTTTATTTTCTGTATGTTGATTTGCCTCACGAAATGCTTCTACTACTTGCAATCTTTTTAGTGCTTCTGTTTTTCTTTGCTGAGAAGTTTCCGTATTTGCTTTATGTCTTAACTCAAAAGATAAGGAGTCCATATCAATACGAGAGAGTAAATCAGAAATAGCCTCTGCACCCATTTTAGCAATAAATTTATTTGGATCTTCATCAGGTAAATATTGATTATCTGAAGGAAGCGCTTCTAAAATATTTAGATACTCTTCTTCAGTAATAAAGTCCTTGTCTTTTATTGGTTCTCCTTCCTCATTTACTCCTCCAATTCCAGTTTGAATAACAACATATCTTTCATAATAGATAATCATATCCATTTTTTTGGTTGGAAGCCCTAAAAGGTATCCAATTTTATTTGGAAGTGTACGGAAATACCAAATATGAGCCACAGGAACAACCAAATTGATGTGCCCTACTCTTTCTCTTCTTACCTTTTTCTCAGTTACTTCTACACCGCATCTATCACAAACAATTCCTCTGTAACGAATTCTTTTATACTTCCCACAATGGCATTCAAAATCCTTTACTGGACCAAAAATTCTTTCACAAAAAAGCCCATCTCTTTCTGGCTTATAAGTTCTATAATTTATAGTTTCTGGTTTTAACACTTCCCCAGATGATTTTCCTAGAATATCTTCCGGAGAAGATAAACTAATCTTTAAGTGTGTAAAATCTTTATGTTGTATTTTATCTTTAGTTATTGGCATAATTTTATTAAATATTTTTATTCAAAAGATACTTTTAATCCTAATCCGCTTAATTCATGTAGCAATACATTGAATGATTCTGGGATTCCTGCTTTTGGTAAAGGGTTTCCTTTTACAATGGCTTCATAAGCTTTTGCTCTTCCTATTACATCATCCGATTTTAAGGTTAGCATTTCTTGTAAAATGTTGGAAGCACCATAACCCTCCAATGCCCAAACCTCCATTTCACCCAACCTTTGCCCACCGAATTGTGCTTTACCCCCAAGTGGTTGCTGTGTTATAAGGGAATATGGTCCGATTGAACGAGCATGCATTTTATCATCAATTAAATGTCCAAGTTTTAGCATATAAATAATACCAACAGTTGCTGGTTGATCAAACTTTTCGCCAGTACCACCATCATACAAATAAGTTTCTCCATATTCTGCTAATCCAGCTTCTTTTAATTCTTTATTAATATCATCAATACTTGCACCATCAAAAACAGGTGTGAAATACTTTTTATTTAATTTCTGACCGGCCCATCCTAAAATGGTTTCGTAAATTTGACCAAGATTCATCCTTGAAGGTACCCCAAGTGGATTAAGCACAATATCTACTGGAGTTCCATCTTCCAAAAATGGCATATCTTCATCACGAACGATTTTCGCTACAATACCTTTGTTTCCATGTCGCCCTGCTAATTTATCTCCTACTTTTACTTTTCGCTTTTTAGCTACAAAAACTTTGGCTAATTGCAATATTCCTTTTGGCAATTCATCTCCAACAGTAATAGCAAATTTATCTCTTTTATGCAGACCAAAGATCTCATTATACTTTTTAATATAACCTAACAAAATTTTATTTACTATTTTGTTATATTTTACATTTGTAGTCCATTTTTTAGTATCTACTGTTAAGAAATCAACTTCATGAAGCATTTTTTGAGTAAACTTTGTGCTTTTTGGGATAATAACTTCTCCTAACACATTTGTTACTCCTTGTGATGCTTTACCGCCAATTAAAGTATATAATTTATCAATAAGTACTTTCTTTAATTTAGCTGTTTTCTTTTGGAATTCTATTTCAAGTTCATCTAATACATCTTTATCTTGTGCAACTAATCGTTTATCTTTTATTGATTTTGAGAATAATGTTTTATTGATAACTACTCCTTCATGTGATGGTTGTGCTTTTAAAGATGCATCTTTTACATCTCCAGCTTTTTCACCAAAAATAGCTCTTAATAATTTCTCTTCTGGAGTTGGGTCAGACTCTCCTTTTGGAGTAATTTTCCCTATAAGAATATTCCCAGTGCGAATATTTGCTCCAATTCTTATCATTCCATGTTCATCCAAATCTTTAGTTGCCTCCTCACTCATATTCGGAATATCAGCAGTAAGTTCTTCTGCTCCCCTTTTGGTTTCTCTTACTGAAACACTATGTTCTTCAATATGTAGTGAAGTAAACAAATCTTCACGAACAATTCGCTCTGAAAGTACAATCGCATCTTCAAAATTATATCCTTTCCAAGGCATAAATGCCACTTTCAAATTCCTTCCAATTGCTAGCTCTCCATTTTGAGTTGCATATCCTTCACAAAGCACTTGCCCTTTTGTAACCTTATCTCCTATTTTTACAATAGGCTTTATATTCATACAAGTACTTTGGTTTGTCTTTTTGAATTTAGTAAGCTCATAAGTTTTGACATCATCATCAAAAATAAAGAGTTGCTCATCTGGGGTGTAATTATAACGAACTGTAATTTTACAAGCATCCACATATTCAACTACCCCATTACCTTCTGCATTGATAAGCACTCTAGAATCTCTTGCAACATGTGGTTCTAATCCTGTCCCAACAATTGGAGCATCCGTTTGTAAAAGTGGAACTGCTTGCCTCATCATATTAGATCCCATCAAAGCTCTGTTGGCATCATCATGTTCCAAAAATGGAATAAGTGATGCAGCAATTGAAGCAATCTGATTTGGAGCAACATCCATTAGTTTTATTTCTTTTGGGCTTACAACTGGATAATCTGCTTCTAATCTTGATTTAATTCTTCTGTTTGTAAACTTTCCTTCTTCACTGATAGGAGCGTTTGCTTGGGCAATCAGTTTATCTTCTTCATCTTCTGCATTCATATAGATTGGTTCCTTATCTAATTGAACCACTCCATTTTCTACTTCACGATAAGGTGTTTCAATAAATCCTAAATCGTTAATTTTTGCAAAAACACAAAGGGAAGAAATCAGTCCAATATTTGGTCCCTCAGGAGTTTCAATTGGACACAATCTTCCATAATGCGTATAGTGTACATCACGCACCTCAAAACCTGCTCTCTCTCTAGATAAACCACCAGGTCCTAAAGCCGATACTCTTCTTTTGTGAGTAACTTCCGCCAGTGGATTGGTTTGATCCATAAATTGAGACAACTGACTTGTTCCAAAAAATGAATTAATTACAGAAGAAAGCGTTTTGGCATTTATTAAATCTATTGTGGTAAATACTTCATTATCTCGAACATTCATTCTTTCTCTGATGGTTCGAGCCATTCTGTTAAGTCCTACAAAAAATTGATTTGAAAGTTGCTCTCCAACTGTTCTTACCCTTCTATTTGATAAATGATCGATATCATCAACATCCGTTTTAGAGTTTACAAGTTCAATTAAGTTTTTAATAATAGAAACAATATCCTCATTTGTTAGAACCTGTTTTGTTTCTGGAACATCTACTCCTAATCTTTTATTTATTCTGTATCTACCAACATGTCCTAAACTATATCTTTGATCAGAGAAAAATAATTTATCAATCACACTTCTTGCTGTATCTTCATCTGGCGGCTCGGCACTTCTTAATTGTCGGTAAATATGTACAACCGCCTCTTTCTCAGAATTTGTAGGGTCTTTTTGTAGTGTATTGTAAATTAGTGCATGGTCCACAACATTTGCATCTTCTTTGTGAAGTAGAATAGTTGGAGAACCAGAATCTACAATCTGATCAATATGTTCTTTTTCTAAAACAACCTCCCTGTCAATGATTACTTCATTTCTTTCAATAGAAACAAGCTCTCCTGTATCTTCATCCACAAAATCTTCAATCCATGATTTTAAAACCCTAGCAGCTAATCTTCTTCCAATGAGTCGTTTCAAACCGCTTTTTGTTACCTTTTCTTCATCCGCCAAATCAAATATTTGAAGAATATCTCTATCGCTTTCATAACCGATTGCTCTAAGCAAAGTAGTAACTGGTAATTTCTTTTTCCTATCAATATAGGCAAACATTACATTGTTGATGTCGGTAGCAAATTCAATCCAAGATCCTTTAAAAGGAATTACTCTTGCAGAATATAATTTGGTTTCATTTGCATGGAAACTTTGTCCAAAGAAAACGCCAGGAGAACGGTGCAACTGAGACACAATAACCCTTTCTGCTCCATTGATTACAAATGTCCCTTTTGGAGTCATGTAAGGAACATTTCCAAAATATACATCTTGGATAATGGTTTCAAAATCCTCATGATCTTCATCCGTGCAATAAAGTTTTAACTTTACTTTTAGGGGCACTTTATAAGTTAAACCTCTGCTGATACATTCGTCAATAGAGTATCTAGGAGGATCAATGGTATAATCAATAAACTCTAGAACAAAATTATTTCTAGAATCTGTAATTGGAAAAATACCCTCAAAGGTTTGATAAAGCCCTTCTTTTTTTCTTTCTTCACTTGTAGTTCCTAATTGGAAGAAATTATTAAATGGTTCTAATTGTATGTCTAAAAAATCTGGATAATCTATCTGATTTCCTATAGATGCAAAATTTATTCTTTCTGAAATATTAGTCTTAGTCAAGGAAGTAATCTTTAAATTAAAAAAACGGTTTCTTAAAAAACGAAATGGTTCAGACCTTATATTGCTACAAGATCTGAACCTTTATGTTGTGAGTGGAGTTATTTTAACTCTACCTCAGCACCTGCTTCTTCAAGCTGGGTTTTAAAAGCTTCTGCTTCATCTTTAGATACTCCTTCTTTTACTGCTTTTGGTGCACTATCAACAATGCCTTTTGCCTCTTTTAATCCTAAGCCAGTAAGTTCTTTTACAAGTTTAACTACTGCAAGCTTAGAACCACCTGCTGCTGTAAGGATTACATCAAACTCTGATTGTTCCTCACCACCAGCTTCACCGCCACCAGCTGCCGGACCGGCAACAGCAACAGCTGCAGCTGCAGGCTCTATACCATATTCTTCTTTTAATATATTAGCCAGCTCATTTACCTCTTTTACTGATAAATTTACTAACTGCTCTGCGAATTCTTTTAGTTCTGCCATTTTATTTGGTTTTTAATTGTTCAACTTTGGTTTATTATAAATGTTGGAAGCATTCTTTTTTTTATTCTTTTATTAAGATTCTCTTTCTGCTAATGTTTTAATAATCCCTGACAATTTGTTTCCGCCAGATTGTAAGGATGAAATTACATTTTTAGCAGGAGATTGTAATAAGGTAATTATTTCACCAATCAACTCCTCTTTCGATTTTAGTTCTACTAATGAATCTAGATTTTCATCTCCTAAATAGAAGCAGCTTTCAATCACAGCAGCTTTCAAAATAGGTTTGTTGTGTTTCTTTCTAAATTCTTTGATGATTTTAGCTGGAGAATTACCAACTTCTGTAAACATAATAGAAGTATTTCCGTTAAGGGTTTGGTAAAACTCCTCAAAATTAGAATCATTTCTTTCCATTGCTTTTTTCAAAAGCGTATTTTTCACAACCTTTAAAGACACATCTCTTTTAAAACATAATCTTCTCAAATCACTAGATTCTTCTGCAGAAAGCCCAGAAATATCTGTTAAATAAAAATTCTTATTCTCACTTAGAAGAATGTCTAAATCTTCAATAAATTTATTTTTTTCCTCTCTTGTCATATTTTTTTCTTTTAATACGCATTTGTAGAAACGGACACTCCTAATCCCATTGAACTTGAAATAGAAATGCTTTTAATGTAAATTCCTTTTGCAGCTGACGGCTTTAACTTCATAATAGTTTGGATTAATTCTTCCGAATTTTCAGCAATCTTTTGTGCATCAAATGATGTTTTGCCAATTGAAGCGTGTACAATTCCAGTTTTATCGACCTTAAAATCAATTTTACCTTTTTTTACATCTGACACTGCTTTAGCCACATCATTACTTACCGTCCCTGACTTTGGATTTGGCATAAGTCCTCTAGGTCCTAAAATTCTTCCTAAAGCCCCAATTTTCCCCATCACAGATGGCATAGTAATAATTACATCTATATCAGTCCAGCCACCTTTGATTTTTTCAATGTACTCTTCCAGACCCACAAAATCAGCACCAGCATTTTTCGCCTCATCTTCTTTATCAGCAGGTACAAGTGCAAGCACTTTTACATCCTTACCCGTACCGTTAGGAAGCGTTACAACACCTCTCACCATTTGATTTGCTTGTTTAGGATCTACACCCAAACGGATAGCCATATCAACAGAAGCATCAAAGTTTTCAGATGCCGTTTTCTTTACAATATCAACAGCATCTTGCACACTATAGCTAATAGTTGCATCATAGCCATCCAATGCACTCTTTCTTTTTTTACTTAACTTACTCATCTTTAATTTTTGATTTAAAGCGGTTAAGTAACTACCAAAAAAAATATTTAAGCAGCTACTATATTCTTTGCTACAGGACCTTTTTCTCCATCAGCTACTTCAAAAGTAACCGCTTGTCCTTCTTTTAATGTTTTAAAACCCTCCACCTGAATTTCTCCAAAATGTGCGAAATAATCTGTTCCGTCTTCTCCTTCAATAAAGCCGTAACCCTTGCTAGCATTAAACCATTTTACTGTACCTTCCATAATTGTTTGTTTTTAAAATTTATCTAAATTGTGATTCAAGCAACCACCTAACTATATAATCTGCAATTAAGCAGCTACTATATTCTTTGCTACAGGACCTTTTTCTCCATCAGCTACTTCAAAAGTAACTGCTTGTCCTTCTTTTAATGTTTTAAAACCTTCCACTTGAATTTCTCCAAAATGTGCAAAATAATCTGTTCCGTCTTCTCCTTCAATAAAGCCGTAACCTTTGCTTGCATTAAACCATTTTACTGTACCTTCCATAATTGTTTGTTTTTAAAATTTATAATTGTTTTACTATTTGTTAGTCTTTTATTTTGTTGGAGCTGTTCCTTTCACTTTTAACCCCATACTTCTAGCAGTACCTGCTACCATTAGCATTGCCGATTCTACTTTAAAAGCATTCAAATCTGCCATTTTATCTTCTGCTATTACTCTAATCTGATCCCAACTCACTGTTCCTACCTTTTGTCTATTTGGTTCACCAGATCCTTTTTTCTTTTTTGCAGCTTCCAAAAGCTGAGATGCCGCAGGAGCTGTTTTAATGATAAACTCAAATGATTTATCAGCATATACTGTAATAACCACCGGAACAATTTTTCCTGCTTTATCTTGAGTTCTTGCATTAAACTGCTTACAGAATTCCATGATGTTTACACCCTTTGCCCCTAATGCAGGTCCAACTGGTGGAGCAGGATTTGCAGCCCCTCCTCTAATTTGTAATTTGATTATTCCTGTTACTTCTTTTGCCATTTTTTAAACTTTTTCTACTTGCATGAAATTCAACTCCAGTGGAGTTTTTCTTCCAAATATTTTCACTATTAATTTTAACTTTTTCTTCTGCTCATCAATCTGTTCAATCTCTGCATGGAAACTATTAAAAGGACCATCAATTACTTTTACCGTTTCTCCCACTACAAAAGGAATATTTACATGCTCATCACTTATCGATAATTCATCTACTTTTCCTAAAATCCTATTAATTTCAGATTGTCTCATTGGAACAGGTTCCCCACCTTTTTTCTCTCCTAAAAACCCAAACACTCCCGGCAAAGCTCTTAAAGTATGTGCTATTTCTCCTACCAAATTTGCTTCAATCAATACATATCCAGGAAAAAAATTTCTTTCTTTACTTACCTTCTTTCCTTTTCTTATTTGATAAACTTTCTCAGTTGGCACCAATACTTGGGTAACATATTCATTCCAATTCAGCCGACTCACTTCTTTTTCTATATAAGTGCTTATCTTCTTTTCTTGGCCTCCTTTTACCCTTACCACATACCACTTATATTGTATTGCCTCCTGCTCCATTTTTATTTTATCCAAAGAAATCATAAAAAACCTTCATCATACTACTAAAAATAGTGTCCATAAAATAAATAAGTAATGAAATTATTAAAGTTGCAACAGCAACTACTATTCCACTACTTTGTAATTCCGACCAACTCGGCCAACTTACTTTATGTAACAATTCATCAACCGACTCTTTTATATATAAACCTATCTTTATCACTCTTTTTCTCTTTTAGCACGGGTGGAGAGACTCGAACTCCCAGCCAATGGTTTTGGAGACCACTACTCTACCAATTGAGCTACACCCGTTTATACAGCAATAGGAAGGCTCAATGCCTTCCTCTATTGCTGATAAAACTATGTTTTTACTCAATTATTGAAGTAATTTGTCCCGCACCAACTGTTCTTCCACCTTCTCTAATAGCAAATCTCAATCCTTCAGTCATTGCTACTTTATTTATCAATTCAACTGTTATTGTTAAGTTATCTCCTGGCATAACCATTTCAGTCCCATCAGGCAATTGAATCTCTCCTGTTACATCAGTTGTTCTCAAATAAAATTGAGGTCTGTAATTATTATGGAAAGGAGTGTGCCTTCCACCCTCTTCCTTCTTTAAAATATAAACCTCAGCTTTAAACTTAGTATGAGGAGTTACAGATCCTGGTTTACAAATAACCATTCCTCTTCTAATGTCTGATTTCTCAATGCCTCTTAATAAAATACCAACATTATCACCAGCTTCACCTCTATCTAATATTTTTCTAAACATCTCTACACCAGTAATTGTTGAAGCTAATTTCTCAGCTCCCATTCCAATGATATCTACAGCATCTCCAGTATTAGCAACACCTGTTTCGATTCTACCTGTTGCTACAGTACCTCTACCAGTAATTGTAAACACATCTTCTATTGGCATTAAAAATGGTTTTTCATTGTCTCTTACTGGTTCCTCTATATAAGCATCAACTGCATCCATAAGTTCATCAATCTTTCCTACCCATTCCGCTTCACCATTTAATGCTCCAAGTGCTGAACCCGCAATAACAGGAGTATTATCCCCATCATAATCATAAAATGAAAGTAATTCTCTTATTTCCATATCTACCAGTTCAATCAGTTCTTCATCATCTACCATATCTACTTTATTCATAAACACTACCATTCTAGGAATACCAACTTGCCTCCCTAATAAAATATGTTCCCTCGTTTGAGGCATAGGACCATCAGTTGCAGCACACACCAATATTGCTCCATCCATCTGAGCAGCACCTGTTACCATATTTTTTACATAATCCGCGTGTCCTGGACAATCAACATGGGCATAATGCCTATTCCCTGTCTCATACTCAACATGAGCAGTATTAATTGTAATTCCCCTTTCTTTTTCTTCTGGAGCATTATCAATCGAATCAAAAGCTGTTACTTCAGCTAATCCTTTTTCTGACAACACTTTTGTAATTGCTGCAGTTAAAGTTGTTTTCCCATGGTCAACATGACCAATAGTACCAATGTTTAAATGCGGCTTAGTACGATTAAAATTTTCTTTTGCCATTGCTTTGTTTTTTAGTTACTATTTTTACTTATTTTCAATTTACTTCATTTATTTATTCCATGATCAAATCATTCCTTATCAAATAACATTAGAGCCAATGATGGGAATTGAACCCATGACCTCTTCCTTACCAAGGAAACGCTCTACCCCTGAGCTACATCGGCTAAATATAGCTTGAGCGGGAGACGGGATTCGAACCCGCGACCCTCAGCTTGGAAGGCTGATGCTCTACCAACTGAGCTACTTCCGCTTGAAATTCGTGGGGAGAACAGGATTCGAACCTGTGAAGGCTATGCCAACAGATTTACAGTCTGTCCTCGTTGACCGCTTGAGTATCTCCCCAGCTATGTTAGAGCCGATAGAGGGACTCGAACCCACGACCTGCTGATTACAAATCAGCTGCTCTAGCCAACTGAGCTATATCGGCAATCACTCTTCCCTAATTTTCACAAAGAACTATTCCCCTAAAAAGGGGTTGCAAATGTATTAAAGTTTTTTAATTCTACACAAACAATAAAACAGATTTTTTTTAAAAGTTGTTTTACTCTAGTAAATGGCTACTTTTTTTCTTTATTTTTGAGAATTTGTTTTCGTAATGCCTGTAAAACTTGCGTAGTTGACTCTTCAAATGTGTCGGATTTTCTTTTGGCAAAAAATTCAGATCCTGGATATTTTACCTTTATTTCGGTTATTTTGTTAGAATAAGATTCTGGCTTGCTTAATTTCAAAAAAATATCAGTACTAATTATCTTATTATCTAATTTTAATAATTTATTTACTCTTTTTTCAATAAATTCTTGCAAATCGTTATCAAGATGGAAATGAATGGAATGAATATTAATAGTCATAATTTAATGTTTTATGCTCTTGGATGAGCTTGATTGTAAACTGTTTTTAATTTTTCGATAGTATTATGAGTGTAAACCTGTGTGGCGCTCAAATTTGCGTGACCTAAAAGTTCTTTTATAGCATTAATATCCGCACCATTATTAAGCATATGGGTTGCGAATGTGTGCCGTAAAATATGAGGGCTTTTTTTATCTAAAGTAGTAACCATCCCTAAATATTTATTTACTAATCGATACACCTGTTTTGTTGATATTTGTTTCTTTTTATTGGTTGTAAATAAAAATTGGCTTTGTTGAGAGGAAATCAAATCTTTAATTTTTAATAAAACATCAGCCGTAAGAGGAATTAACCTTTCTTTATTTCGTTTTCCTAAAACTAGGATTGTAGAGTTTGAAAAATCTATATTCTTATTTTTAAGATTTATGAGTTCTGACAATCTGATGCCAGTAAAATAAAAAAGCTCTAAAATCAATCTATCTCTTTTGGCTAAAAACCCTTCTCCAAAATTTATTTCTCTTAGCAATTTTTCCATTTTTACCTCTTCAACAAAAACAGCTAATCGCTTTGATGTTTTAGGGGAAATAATTTTTTGCATTGGACTTACTCTTATAACATCTTCTTTTATCAAAAAACGAAAATAAGTTTTAAGAGTAGTGATTTTCCTATTAACAGAACGAGAGGAGATATTAGAATTTAGCAATTTAGCAATCCAATTTCTTACCAATTGAAAGCTAACTTCTTTTGCTAATCTTATATTATATTCAGAAGATAAAAATACTGTAAATTGTTCCAAATCAGTAGAGTATGATGTTATCGTATGAGCGGAATACCGTTTTTCGTACTTTAAATAGTGGAGGAATTTTTTTGTCTGCATTAACTAATTTAAAGATTTATACGAATATAAACAAAAAAAGTGAAGTAACTTTAGAAAAAAGAAATAAAATTTAAGGATTAATAATCTTCTTGAAGAAGTTTCTGAGAGTATGCAGCTTTTAATTTTTGCTCGCGTAAAATTACCGATTTTTTTGTAAATTGTTTTCTAGATCGTAATTGCTTCATAGTGCCCGTTCTCAAGAACTTCTTCTTGAATCTTTTAAGTGCTCTATCAATTTGCTCTCCTTCTTTTACTGGTATTACTAACATATTCTTTTTTTAAATTTGGGCTGCAAAAATATAAATATCTTTACAACTAACAAACATTATCCTATAATTTGTTTTGAAATCACTAACTTTTGTATTTCTGAAGTTCCCTCTCCTATAGTACACAGCTTAGAATCACGATAAAAACGCTCAACTGGAAAGTCCTTAGTGTAGCCATACCCTCCTAGTACTTGCACTGCATCAGTAGCAACTTTTACAGCAACTTCTGATGAGTAATATTTTGCCATAGCCCCTTCTAAAGTCATGCGCTCTCCCCTATTCTTTTTATCAGCAGCATTATAAATAAGTAATTCAGCAGCCTCAATTTCAGTTGCCATGTCAGCTAATTTAAACGCAATTGCCTGAAACTTTGAGATTGCTTGCCCAAACTGATGTCTTTCTTTTGAATATTGCAAAGCCGCTTGATACGCTCCTTTTGCAATTCCTAAACCAAGTGCAGCAATTGAAATTCTACCTCCATCCAGAACTTTCATTGCTTGAATAAATCCATCACCTACATTTCCTAATATATTTTCCTCAGAAACACGACAGTTATCAAAAACAAGTTCAGCAGTTTCAGAAGCACGCATTCCCAATTTATCTTCTTTTTTTCCTGAAGTAAAACCAGGCGTTCCTTTTTCAACAACAAAAGTTGTCATTCCATGCGAATCTCCTTTTTCACCGGTACGCACAATTACAACCGCTATATCTCCTGAAATTGCATGAGTAATAAAATTTTTCGCACCATTAATCACCCATTCATCCCCATCCTTTACTGCTGTAGTTGACATCCCACCAGCATCAGAACCTGTGTTATGCTCGGTTAAACCCCAAGCACCAATCCACTCAGCTGTTGCTAGTTTTGGCAACCATTTTTGTTTTTGCTGCTCATTTCCAAACTGTAAAATATGACCTGTACATAATGAATTATGTGCAGCCATAGAAAGCCCAATAGAAGGATCTAAAATAGAAAGTTGTTCAATTGCTGTTACATATTCAGTATAGGAAAATGCAGAACCGCCATACTCAGTTGGCACTAGCACGCCCATTAATCCTAATTCCCCTAATTTTTTAAAAACTTCTACTGGAAAAGTTTGAGTGTCATCCCACTCACGCACAAAAGGAGTAATGTTTTGCTTTCCGAATTGCTGAATCATATCAGCAATCATTTTTTGATTTTCGTTTGTCTTAAAATCCATCTATTTAATAATCTTTCAGACTAATAATATTGTCTGAATATTGTGTTAATTTTTCTTTTCCATTTAAAAAGTCAAGGGAAACTACAAAAGCAAATCCTGCTACTTTTGCGCCTAATTGTTTGATTAATTCGGCAGCAGCACATGCTGTACCTCCAGTTGCCAACAAATCATCATGTATTAAAATATTCCAGTCTTTTTGGATATCAGATTTATGAATTTCAACTTCTGAAGAACCATACTCTAAATTATACTTATACTTTAAAGTTTCACCTGGTAGCTTACCAACTTTTCTGATAGGCACAAAAGGAATTCCCATTTTGTTTGCCAATAAAAACCCAAATAAAAACCCCCTACTTTCAATGCCAACAATAGCATCCAACTGTATTCCATTTAACTGGCTGATGAAAGCATCAATTATACCATTTGTTAACTGAGCATCCATCAATAAAGGTGTAATATCCTTAAAATTAATACCCTTTTTGGGAAAGTTAGGAACCTCCCGAATTGCTTTGTCTAATTTTTCGCTAATCATGGGTTTTTAAATAGGGTGCAATTTTACGAAATTTTTCTGTGCTAATAGGTCTAATTTTTTGAATGTCTCTTACCTCTTTAAAATTGCCATGTTGCTTGCGGAAATTCACAATCATTTTTGCCTCTTTATAATTTAAGTATGGATGATTGCGTAAATTTTCAATACTTACTGTATTGATATTTATCTTCCTTATATATAATGTGTCAATTGTTGTTTGAGGCTTGATTTTTTCTATTTCTAATTTTTCTAAACCCCAAATTTCAGTGAATTGATTGTAATTTAAAAACCCTCCTAATTCTTCTCGATATTTCAGAATCTGTTTGGCATAAAAAGGACCAATACCTTTAATAGAGATAAGTTTCAGACTATCAGCATTATTGAGTTCTATTATTTGATTTATAGTTGGTGGTTTGTAGTTGTTAATTTGTAGTTTTTTAACTTTTGGAATAACAATATACGCTTTTATTTTATTGTAAAAATCATCACCAATGGCAAAGCATCTTTTCAAATCTTGCTTTTCTTTGAAATAACCACCACTTTTTTGGTAATTCCTCAGTACTTTTATTTTTCCTTCTGACAAACCCAAAGCAAACCAACCTTCATCATTTAAAGTATTTGGATTAAAAGCAAAAAGAGAATCTTTCTTTTGCTCCTTCTGCTTATCATCAGCATATTCTAATTCCCGGATTGCTTTTTCAAAATCGGAAAAATCAGTCTTAGTTTCTTTTTGTAATAAGTGTGAGAATTGATAGAAAACAACTAATAATAACAGTACAAAAGAAAGGAGCAAAATTCCGTTTCGCTCCTTTTTATTGAATGTAAAATAGTTTTTAAATTTATTTATCACTATTTGAATTTCTTAATCGCTCCACTTTTTAATTTATCATAATAAGTATCTAAATCAAAACGAACTTCCTTAGATAAAATTAACAATCCTATAATATTAGGAAACGCCATTGCCAATATCATCATATCAGAAAAATCAAGTACTGCCCCTAACTTTACGGAAGAACCTATCACAATGAAAATAAGAAATAATAACTTGTAAGAATACTCAGAAGTTTTACTTTTTCCGAATAAAAACTCCCAAGATTTAAGACCATAGTACGACCAAGAAATCATAGTAGAGAAAGCAAAAAGGAAAATGGCAACTACCAAAAGGTAAGGAAACCAAGAGAATACAGAACCAAATGCTTTGGAAGTAAGTTGTGCTCCTTCCAAACCTTCTACATTATACATGCCTGTAAAAATAATAACTAAAGCAGTCATAGTACAAATTACAACTGTATCAATAAACGGCTCTAACAATGAAACTATCCCCTCAGAAACAGGTTCGTGAGTTTTAGCAGCTGCATGCGCAATAGAAGCAGAACCAACACCAGCCTCATTTGAAAATGCTGCCCTTCTAAATCCTTGAATCAATACTCCAATCACCCCTCCAAGTGCAGCATCAGGAGCAAAGGCGCCTTTAAAAATAAGTCCAAATACATTCCCAATTTCTGAGATGTTCATTATTATTATAATAAGTGCTGTTCCTACATAAAGTGCTGCCATCAATGGAACAATTTTCTCTGTTACATTTGCAATAGATTTAATTCCTCCAATAATAACAACCCCAACTAAAATTGCTAAAATCAAACCAAACATTGGTCCGTTACCAGCTAAAATTGGGAACTGACCTGAAAGTTGAGCATATGCCTGATTGGCTTGAAACATATTACCGCCACCAAAAGAACCTCCAATGCACAGAATTGCAAAAAGCACAGCCAATACTTTACCAAATCCAGCCATTTTATATTTTGCCAAACCATCTCGCAAATAATACATAGGACCACCAGAAATCTCACCATTGCTATCTTCTTTCCTATATTTAACACCTAAAGTACATTCTACAAATTTTGCTGACATACCTAGCAAACCAGCCACTATCATCCAGAAAGTAGCCCCAGGACCACCAATAGAAATAGCAATAGCTACCCCTGCAATATTACCCAGACCAACAGTTGCTGAAAGTGCAGTTGTTAGCGCTTGAAAGTGAGAAACCTCTCCCTTATCATTCGGATCATCATAATCACCTTTTACCAATTCAACAGCATGTTTAAAACCTCTAATATTGATAAATTTCATTTTAAAGGTAAAATAAATAGCTCCAAAAACCAACCAGATAACAACAATTGGAACATCAGCCCCAACATCAAAACCAAAGAATTTAATTGGATCCCAAAAAATAACGGGAACTAAATAATCATCAACAATAGGCTTAAAGAAACCATCAATAGTTTCACTTAAAGTTTCTGCTTGTGCTGAAGCAAAAGCCATAATCATAGTTGTAAAAAGTAATAATTTTTTCATCATTTTTTGTTGTTTTATTTTATTGTTTTAACCCACCCCTAACCCCT
>JACKQG010001375.1_pt1 | contig 33770 bp, 26 predicted proteins | sample 8237621 | NCBI WGS metagenome assembly JACKQG01 (sample SAMN15677084, study PRJNA649215) | marine metagenome | biome: marine; feature: Black Sea; material: saline water; isolation source: suspended particulate matter (SPM) from the Black Sea western gyre | collected 2013-06-09/2013-06-10 | depth...
CACTGGTTTCAACCACAAACGGTGCATTTGGTTCTATTCTTCGCAGGTGTCAATACTTTGGTGCGCTTTTTCTTTTTAGGAGCTGACTTATTCGATTCTTGATCTTCATTTTTTATTGACTGAGGCTCATTTTCCTCTTTGGTATTTTTCTTATCTTTCGAGTTAGAATCATTTGGCATAACAATTTCTCCTCAGCCACAAGAACGTTTAGAATCGCTGACTTAGCAAATTGCCGCTTTAGTTCTAATGCCCATGAATTGTTGTAAACTATCCTTGACATGCTAAACCTTTTCAAATAATAATTCCAGGTAAATTTTCGCTTATTCAGCCATGCCAAACACCTATCTGTGAGGCCACCATGCCAGTACCCGCTAGAATTCTTGAGCTGACAGACAGATTCGATTACAACCTCGATTCCTACAAAAGTGGGAAATACAACGAAACTCAGGTTCGCCTTGAATACATCAACCCTTTGATGGAAGAGCTGGTTGTTGATGGTATCACAGAATTTGACGACTCTGAATATTTGAACTACGTTGGAGATATTACCGGACAACCAATTGGATTAAAGTTCTGTTTCACTTGCACACAAAAGGAAAATGTTAAATTTTAGGTGAAAATTATCATCTTTGTTCATTATATTTGTTTCAAAAATGTAGCCAGAAGTTTTTTGATATTTTCCTGTTTCCAGTAAGGTATGCGTAGTAAGGGAATGTTATTCGATTTACAGTAATCATTCTTAATAGCGTCGGTCTTCTTGGTTATCGAAAATGATTTTTTCCCGAAGGATGGCACAAAATGTTGGATGCCATCAAACTCGACTAAACCTAATATTTTAGAATCTCTAAGAATTCCGAAATCAAATGGTAATGGAAAAATATTTTTGCATTCTGGAATTTTGAACTCTCTTTCATAATCTATGTTCAAATCAATCAGAATTCTTTCGATGGCAGCTTCACCATGACTTTCTTGGCAACTTGGACATCCCTGGCCAATTAAATGTTTGTAAGGGGTTTGTCTAAAGTTCCCATGTTTTGAACATATTATTGTGACCTTTGAATCTACGTTCTTGTATTTAACTTTTGAGTAATCATATTTTTCCCCATGTACGCCAATTGCCCTTTCAATAAAGTCTGCTGTATCAAGCTGAGCATTACCAACACATTTTGGGCAGCCTATCTTGCTATTTAGATGGCTATATGGTGTTTGCTCGAATGAGCCATGCTTTGGGCATATGATGTTCACATTTGTATCAATGTTTTCATATTCTACCAAGGAGTAATCATATAGCTTTCCGTGTTTTTCCGTTGCTTTTTCAATAAATTCGTTTGTTGTAAGTTTAACATTCCCTGCACAAGCCCCACACCCATTCCCTATGATATGTGAAAAGGGTACTTGTGCAAACGGCCCATGAGTGGGACATATGATTATTACCTTTAATCTTGCAGTTTTGTATTTTACGACAGAATAGTCATATTTATCTCCATGTACTTTTTTAGAAGCATTTATAAACTCTTCTTTTGTCTTAACTGCATTAGGACTGCAAAAAGGACAATTAGAGGCACTATTTATATGTATTACCGGTTTTTGAAAAAATGAGCCATGCTTTGGGCATATTATCTCCACTTCATCAATGTTCCTTACATAATTTACCTTCGAATAATCGTATTTATTTCCGTGAATTCTAATAGCATCTCTTATGAAATCTTCTGAGGTTTTCCTTTTTCTTTCAAGATCGCAAGTAGGACATCCTGCACCTTTAACATGATTAGCTGGCATCTGCCAAAATTGTCCATGTTCAGGACAGATGATTGCAACGTTTGTTGAGTTGTTCAAATACTGTACTTTCGAATAGTCATATTTACCCTTATGTATTGCTTCCGAGCGTCCAATAAAGCTGGCTTCCCGCGATTTCAATGTCTTCGCTGCAATTTCTTCTTTCTTGCATTCTGGACAACCTTGTCTACGATTAAGATGCTGATCTGGTGTTTTTGTGAAAATTCCGTGTTTCCTACAAATTATAGAAACGTTCGTTCTCGCATTTACATAATCGACTTCTGTGTAATCATACTTGTCCCCATAGATTTGCATTGCTCGTTCGATGAACTGCTTTCTTGAAGGCTTTATTGAGCCACCACATTGAGGGCATCCTTTTGTTCGTAGATGATCATTTGGTCTTTGCCAGAAAACGCCATGAATTCCGCATCTTAATTGCACTTTTGTTAGTGTATTTATATAGTTAACACATGAATAATCGTATCTGTTTCCATGCAGTTTTCTTGCTCGTAGAATAAATTCTTCGGTTGTAAGTTTCTTGGTCAATTCTCGTGACCACCCATTTATTTAAAAATATTTAAAAGCTCTTCAGAATACCAGTGTCTCTGTTTCCGCTAAAGACAAAACATAACACTCCCATGAAATAGGGCCTATAGCCACTTTATAGTATTGTTGATCGAATGGAAGACAGTAATATCCTGTCAGAAATCGAGAATTTCAGCAAGCCAAAATTCCGTGAGCATGAATTCCTGGCAAATGTGTCAACGACAAATCCACACCACCGACCGCCAGATAGACAAACTGGTCTATAAACTGTACGACCTCACGGATGAAGAAATCCAGATCGTGGAGGTGGCCAGCGGCTAGGCGGTCAGATCAAGGCCTTTTTTCTTGTAAATCTTTACCTTCGAACCGGCAATCCACTTATTAACCTCTCCACCACGATATCTGACGGCGTTACCCAATTTAAAATAAGGAGGCCCTTTACCTTGAGAACGCCAGTTGGCAAGCGTCTTAGTTGATATTCCGTATTCCCTTTCTAGGTCTTGTGGAATCAATAATCGATTTTCCAGTAACTCCTTTGCTGCTTCGCTGTACTTGTCTGGTTTGGTATCCGTTTTCGCCTCGGTATGAGGTTTTGCCCCCTTGCTCAATTCAGGCTCGTTTTCTGGTTCAGGCTGAGTTTCTGATTCAGGTTTCGATTCCTCGTCGGGTTTAGGGTCAGGATTTTGGGTTTCGAACCATTCTTCAATTTCTTGGGAGTGGTAAAGTATTCTGCCTTTCCATTTTATGCAATCGGGACCAATCAGATTTGCTCTCCAGTTTGCAAGTGTCTTTGTTTGGACGTCATATTCATTCTCAACATCTTCGGGCGTATAGAACATTTCCATAATCCATTCCTCCTTTAGAATTAATTTAAGGATGGATAGTAGGCTATGGAGATGGGTGGCGGAACGGAATTTCTAAATGGCTGTTTAGAAATTTCTACTCTGTGGCGCAGAAAAAGGTCGGATAGCTGAAGATCGTGGGATGGATGCGGGAACACTTATTTGTGAGAGATGAGCTGAAAAACAGCGTTTACTTGCCCTGCCGTTCCCGCATTTCCTATCTTTTCGAAACGGCAAAACACCCCGTATGCCTGCATATTCCCTGAGTTTTCGTAAACAAAAATCATTTAGAAAAAAATTAGAAAAAACGCTCCAAAACGAAAAAAAGGACTTGCCATATTGGCTAAGTCCTTGATTTTCTTGGTAGTCCCAACGGGGATCGAACCCGTGTCTCCGGCGTGAGAGGCCGATATCCTAGACCGCTAGACGATGGGACCGTTGGCTGGGGGACGAGGATTCGAACCTCGGTCAATGGGACCAGAACCCACCGTATTGCCCCTATACGATCCCCCAGGAACCCTTTAATTTTGCGTATTCTTGCTGAAAAGTCAAGGGAAAATTTTGAGACCCCGAATTACCTTCCCCCCACCTTCCAGCATCTTACTAAATGATCCTCGCTAACACGCGCGAAACCTATCTCCTCTTCTCTGCACCGTTCTTCAACCTGCGGGCACCTTCCCTGGAACTTGCACCCTGGCGGCGGGTCTAAGGGGCTTGGGACATCCCCGCTCAAGGATTTAAGCTCCAATCTCTTGTCCGGCTCAGCCACGGGCACTGCTGAAAGAAGGGCTAAGGTGTAGGGGTGAAGAGGAGTCTCAAAAAGTTCTTCGGTATTTGCATATTCCATAATATGACCTAAATACATTACTGCGACCTTATCACTCAGATAACCGACCACATTTAGATCATGAGAGATAAAGAGATAGCTGAGTCCGAGTCGGTCCTGCAGGTCCTTAAGGAGGTTTATGATCTGTGCCTGGATTGATACGTCCAAAGCCGAAACAGGCTCATCACAAATGATCAGGGATGGCGACACACTCAATGCCCGCGCCACACCTACCCGCTGTCGCTGACCCCCGCTGAATTCATGGGGATAGCGGTCGGAACTGATGGCTGAAATCCCCACCATTTCAAGGAGTTCGTCCCTGCGATCCCTCCGCTCCCGTTTTGACAGGTCCATGCCTCTTAAACCTTCTTCTATGGTTTGGCCTACAGTCATCCTCGGATTAAGAGATCCGAAAGGATCCTGAAAAACAATCTGCATCTCTTTTCGCAGATGTTTCATCTTCTTGTGAGAGAGATTAACGATGTCATTACCCTTATAGATAAGTTTGCCTTCATCGGGCTCAATCAGCCTGAGGATAACTTTGGCTACAGTGGATTTGCCACACCCGCTTTCTCCCACAAGAGCTAAGGTTTTTCCCGGTTCTATGTCAAGGTCAATCCCATCAACTGCCTTGATCCAGCCGGCAGTCCTCTGGAAGAACCCCCTGCGCACAGGAAAGTACTTCTTCAATCCCTCAACACGCAGGGTGATATTCTGATTCGTGATTGGTAATTTGTGATTCGTCATTTCAAATACGACCTACCGTTCCGTTTTCAAAGGAATCTTTGTTTTTTCATTCGACGTTCGATGTCGGAGTCTTCGCTTACCTGGATGTTCGATGTTGGACGTTCATCTTTTTCCACTACTGGCTTTACGGGCATTCTAAACAATTTTTTGTGCTTTTTGAATAAAACTCAATTGATAACTGTCTAACTTTTTTATCATTCCCACTCTCCCTCTGGTCAGAGCGGAATTTTCGTTTCGCTCCAACAATCATCCATCGACAATCAACAATAATCAATCCTTCAGGACCGGACAACGGCTAAGATGCCCGTCCCCATGCTTACACATCTCAGGAAACCTGGTCTTGCAGGTTTCAATGGCAAAAGAGCACCGGGGATGAAAGGGGCAGCCGGGCGGTTTAAAAGCGGGGTTGGGCACTGCACCGGGAATGCTGTGAAGCCTCCTGCCACGCCTGGACCGTCCCGGCAGGGCAGCCAACAACCCTTTTGTATAGGGGTGACGAGGGTTCTGAAAAATCTGGTAAGCATCTCCCATTTCTACAATTACCCCTGCATACATGACATTTACACGGTCGGCAATATTGGCCACTACGCCCAGATCGTGGGTGATATAGAGGACCGACATGGATGCTTTTTGCTGAATCGACTTTATCAGATTCAGGATCTGGGCCTGAACTGTCACATCAAGGGCTGTAGTCGGCTCATCAGCAATAATCAGGTCGGGGTTACAGGCTAAGGCCATGGCAATCATTACCCTCTGACGTTGCCCCCCGCTCAACTGGTGAGGGTAGTCTTTCAAACGTTGTTCAGGCGATGGAATCCCAACATCTCTTAAGAGCTGCACACACCTCTTGCGTAACTCCTCAGGCTCGACCTGTTCGTGGATTGTTATGCCCTCCCCGATCTGATCGCCAATGGTAAAAACAGGGTTCAATGATGTCAGCGGTTCCTGGAAAACCATGGCAATATGGTTTCCTCGGATCTTCTGCATATCAGTCTCGTCCAGATCTAAGAGATCAACACCATTGAAAAGCACTCTGCCGCCCATAATCTCACCGGGCGGACTTGGAATAAGACGGAGGATAGTCAGGGCTGAAACCGTCTTTCCACAGCCGGATTCTCCTACGAGACAGACCGTCTCTCCTGGCCGTATATCAAAGCTCACCCCGTCCACGGCACGGGCTACCTGATCCTTTGCCCGGAAATAGACCTTCAGGTCTTGAACAGAAAGTAAGTTTTTGCTATCGGTCATATCCAAACTTATTCCTCAACTTTTGGTACTGGGCACTGGTCGGGTTGAGGGTTGCATGTTTCGAGTTGCGGGTTACAGGATCGGACTTCAGTCACTTTAGTCACTTTAGTTCATTTTAGGCACTTTAGCTCACTTTAGCTCACTTTAGGCACTTCCCCTACCCTTTTTCCCTCAGTTTTGGATTCAGGGCATCCCTCAGGCCTTCACCGAACAGATTAAAGCAGAGGACTACAATCAATATGGCGATCCCCGGTATAAACGTAAGCCAGGGCGCATCAAAGATAAAACGCTTTCCATCTGAAAGGATATTCCCCCAGGTGGCGTGGGGGGGCGGCACACCGAATCCCAAGAAACTGAGGCCTGCCTCAGTCAATATGGCCATGGCGATGCCGATAGTGGACGATACCAGGACCGGCGCAATGGCATTGGGCATCATATGACGAAAAATTATGCGGAAGTGCCCAACACCAAGGGCCTTTGCCGCAGTCACGAAGTCCTGCTCCCTTAAGGAGAGAAATTCGGCACGAACAAAACGCGTAGTCCCCATCCAGCTCGTCAGACCGATGACTATCATGATGTTGTACATACTTGCCGGGAGAAGGGCTACCACTGTGAGTATAAGAAAAAAAGTCGGGAAACATAGCATTATGTCAACCGCTCGCATAATAATAGTATCGATAGATATGGCGCCCCTGTGGAGCAGGTTGAACCACTTCGGCAGCGTGCGCCTTGCTAAGATTTTTTTTGAAAAGATGGAGAAAAAAATATAAATATGCCCGGCAACAAGCAGCCCTACCCCTGTATAGGTCGTCCCCAACGCAAGGAGAATTCCCCCTGTTATGAGAACGCACGAAATGATGATCTGGTCATAGCGGAGATGACCCTGACCAAAATATCCTGCAATACCCCCCATGAATATACCCACCAATACCGATATCCCCACTGCCACAAACCCCACTGTCAAGGAAACCCAGGCCCCCTGAAGCATCCTTGAAAAGACATCCCGGCCCAAATCATCAGTTCCGAGCAAATAGATACCTAACGTGGGAATTTCTGCCGGTTGCAATGTCTCGATATTTGGCCTTGTGAGGGGGGGGAGAAGTTTTTCCTGTAGTCGGATCATGGCCGGGTCAAAAACAGGGTCCTGGCCAGAAGTCAGGATAACCCCGATAATAGCGGTAATGAGAAAAAACAGGAAAATGATTAGACCCAGGATAGCAAGCCTGTTTTGTCTAAACAGTTCCCACAGCTCCTCTAAACGTGTCTGCTTCGGGGCTAAGGGGGATTCCAATGTTTGTTGGGTATTGGTCATTGGGTATTGGGTATTTGTCATTGGGTATTGGGTACTGGTTGCGCGTTACGGGTTTTTCAATCATCAATCAACAATCGCCAATCATCAATCCTCAAAGTCGTATCCTCGGGTCTACAACGAGATAGAGGAGATCTGAGATAAAGGTGCCCACTAAGACAAGCACTGCTGCAACGAAATTGACGGTCAGTATGACCGGATAATCCCTTGCGAGGATAGCCTCATAAGCCATCCTCCCCATACCGGGCCAGGAAAAGATGGATTCGATTATGACCGATCCCCCGATCAGGCCCGGCAGGATCAATCCAAACATGGTCACAAAAGGCAGCAAGGCATTTCGGAGTGCGTGTTTGTAATGGACCTGCTCCGGCGGGAGCCCTTTGGCCTTGGCGGTCCTCACGTAATCCTGCCCTTCCACCTCGAGCATCTGGCTCCGTACGTACCTGGAAAGAACCGCTATACCGCCGGTGGCGCCCAATACAGATGGGATCAGGAGGTGCCAGATCCGGTCCATTAGCGTAGTCCCCCAGGAGGAAGCCCCGAGCCCGAAGGTTTCCATCCCTATTACCGGCACATGGAGAGTCGTGACCACAAGAATAATCAGGATGTAAGCAAAAAAGAATCCGGGGATCGATATAAGGAGATAGGAAACAAAGGTGGCGCTCCTATCATATATTCCACCCCTGAAAATAGCCGATCGGATCCCAACCGGAAAGGAAAGGGTCCAGGTAAGAATAGTCCCCACAATAAATAGGGGGAGGCTGTTCAAGAATCGTTCCCATATCTTTGTCAGTACAGACTGGCTATCCTTCCATGAAACAATCTTTCCGGTGAACAGATCTCTGTAAAAATAGAGGTACTGTACATAAAGGGGCTTATCTAAATGGAATTCCTTTTGGAATCGTTCCACCATCTCAGGCGTAAACTTGGGGTTCATCGGGTCCACCTGGCTCGGTTCGCCAGGCGCGAGATGGATAATCAGAAAGGAGACAACCGATACAAAAAACAGGGTAATAATCTTCTGTACGATACTACGTCCTATAAATGAAAACATGGAAAACCCCTTCGGATTGTAGATTGATGATTGTAGATTGATGATTTAAAAACATGTTAATCCAAAGTCCAACGTCGACCGATCACTAACAACCGAATGACTACTGAATCACAGCAAAACGAATGACCACTGAATGACGAATAACCAATGGTCAATACCCAATACCCACACTAACCCCTTGCCATTGACTATTGAAAAACTCGCAACCCGCAACCTCAATCCAAAAGCTGGGGCATCTCGGGTATTTTTAACCACCGGTTGAAATGAAAGGTATAATCTCCGGTCTTTGTGGGTTTGATCTTTTTGTAGAGCATAACCCCGTCCTCATCGAAATCCTTTATGACGATTCGTTTATCCAATACCGCTGTCCACTTGCCCACATAGAGAAAGGTATAGGGCTGTTCACGGGCAATTATTTTATGGAGTCTGTGGCAGAATTCAACCTGTTTTTCAAAATCGTACTCCTGCCTGATCTTGATAATAAGATCATCAGCCTCTCTGTTTTCGAAACCCACGAAATTGAGTTGATAGGGATGGGTCTGGTTAGAGTACCATATCTGATAGAGATCAGGATCAATGCCCATGACCCAGCCTAAGATCAGGGCATCAAAATCTAACTTATGCACTCGCTCCTGGATAAATACCGACCACTCTAATATATCGGTGCGGACATTTACGCCGATCTGTTTCCAGCCGTCCTGGGCAATGGCCAAGATGGCCTTGCGGATGTCATTCCCGCTGTTGGTAATCAAAGTGAATTCCAGTCTTTTCCCGTCCTTTTCCAGCCAGCCCTCCTCGTTGCGTAGCCAGCCAGCCTCTTTTAAGAGATCAAGCGCCCCTTTGGGATCATAGGGTAGAGGTTGAACTTTATGATCATAATAATCGGTCTGTTTCGGGAAGGGGCCGGTAATCCTCTCTCCCTGGTTATACAGGACATAGTCGATTATCTTATTCACATCTATGGCCATGCCCAGCGCCCTTCGTACCCTTACATCATTAAAGGGTGCCCTCCGCATGTTGTATCCTATGTAAGTATATCCAAAGGATGTGCCGGAGAAGCTTTGGAATCTGGGATCCTTTTTAAGACGTTCCACCTGGTGGGGCTGCACCTGGTAGCTATCCAAGGTCCCGGCATAGAATTCCATCTCCTGGGTCAGGAGATCCGGGATGATACGCATGACATATCGTTTGTAATGGGGCGATCCTTCCCAGTAATCCTCAAACCGGTCTAAGTCAATGAACTGATCTGATTTCCATTCTTTAAACACAAAAGGACCGCATCCCATGGGATGGCGGTCAAATTCGCTCTGTCGCATGGAAAACTTGTCAGGATCTTTACCGAGACGCTCGGCCTCTTTTTTGAGAGCCTCCTGGTTGAGGATATGCTCCGGAAGTATCCCCATACCCCACGTACCCAAGGCTGGGGAGTAGAGCCTCTTATAAACTATACGCACGGTCAGAGAATCGAGCACTTCCACTTCTTTTATCGGTTCATAGTCGGCAGTGCGCGGAGAGAGGTTCTTGGGGTCCATGATGGCTTCATAGGTAAACCTGACATCACCGGCATCAAAGATATGGCCATCATGAAACCTGACACCCGGTCTCAGATGAAAAATGATGACAGGATTGTGCTCAATGGCCGGAAGGTATTCTTTGGCGTAGGCGGCCAACCTCTTTTTATCCACCAAAGGGTCAGTTTTAAGGTACTGGACGCCATCAAAGGACGCAAAATAATCATTGCCTAAGATCTTTGAAAGATTTATGAACAGGTCCTGATCCACTTCAGTAAGGCTTAGCTTTATCCTGGCAGGAGCCTGAATTATGACCTCTATCTCTTTTTCTTCTTTTTCTTCTTTGGCTGGTTTATAATGTGTGGTCGTCACTACCTTCTCGGGCGGTATTATCATAATCTTTTTGATACGGTTTAAAGTAGCCTTCAATACCGGATCCAGATCTGTCACTCTCTTTCTTGCCTCACGAAGAATCCGGACTATCCCCTCAGCATCTGTCTTACCGGCATCAGATGTCATCGCATGGTGTATCACCGCATGGGGATTCAAATAGAAATAGGCCTCCTCAGAGATCTCCCAGGAGGTGGCCAGACGTCCCCTGAAACGAAGTTCTTCGTCGCGGTCAAGGAGGCTGTCAAAAACGAGGGATTCTATCTGACTGCTGGTGGAATTGGACGAGATTATGGGATTGAGGGAAGTGGCATCTCCTGTGGATGCCGTAATATATTCGTGGAGGCGATTGGGGTTCCCCTTTGTCTGTTCCTCATAGGTGGGGACCCAGAGATAAGACTGAAGCAGGAAGAGTATGACAAGCGTAGGTACGAGTATGAGTATGCGTTTAATGGTCATTTTCAGTTGGCTTATAAAATAGGGAATTGAGGCTTATCAGTCAAGTGAAAAGGGTAGAGTAAATTATAGCAGGCATAAGGTGTAAAGCGTAAAAATTTGAACGGGGATTCGGCATTTTGTATCTCCGCCTAAAAACGGGATCTTCGACCGGTATCCAGAATGGTTTGGATGTTTTTCCGATTTCGAGTTTCGAATTTCAAGTTTCCAGTTTCATATGCAATTTGACTTCTTCCTCATTTTATGTTTCAGTTTCTGAAAAAATGCGACCTGTGCCGTTAAAAGAAATAGCCACAGAGACTCAGAGACTCAGAGGAAAACATTTTTATTTCCCTCTGTGTCTGGCAAATAAGAAAAGACTAACCGCACAGGTGGAAAAAAAGGAGAGTGAAATGAATACGATAGATTTGACAGGAAAGGTGGCTTTGGTAACCGGTGGGAGCCGTGGATTGGGCAAAGCGATTGCCATGGCCATGGCCGAAAAAGGGGCTGAGGTGGTCATTTGCGGACGAAAACAGGACAATCTGGATCAGGCAGTGGAAGATCTTCGTCAAAAGGGGATAAATATTACCGCTTTCATGGCCAACATAGGCAACTCAGACGAGGTAACAGCCCTGTTCAAGGCAATTGAAGACCGGTTTGACAGGCTGGATATCCTCGTAAACAATGTGGGCATGAATATCCTGACCCCGTCTGTAATTGCAACTGATGAAGGGTTGTGGGATAAGATTATCACAACAAATCTGAAGGGGACTTTTCTGGCCTCTGCTGGTGGAGCAAGATTGATGAAAAAGACCGGACAGGGCAAAATCATAAACATCAGCTCCATTGCCGCAAGAAAGGCTGCAATGGGTATGGGGATATATTGTGTAGCAAAGGCCGGTGTTGAAATGCTCACCAGAGTCTTGGCCGTGGAACTGGCACAGGATCATATAAATGTCAACGGCGTGGCCCCATCCGTGGTGAAGACAAAGTTCAGCCAGCCTTTCTGGAGCAACGAATCCCTTTTGAAGGAAATCACAAATACCATCCCCATGGCCCGGATTGCTGAGACAGATGATGTGGTCGGCACAGTGCTTTTTTTGGCATCAGGCATGTCCGATTTTGTTACCGGTGAAATCATTACTGTGGACGGAGGCTCTATGGCTTGACGTAAGGTGAGGTGGGTGATAAGAAGTCCCTTTTTTTTCGCTCACCCCGCGCCATCCCGCGAAACGGTGCAGTGGAAAAAGATCATCATCAAAGATCTTGTGGGAGCCAAGCGTTTGTTGAGGTGTCGAAGGAATTGGGACGTCCCGCACTGGTGCCCTCAATATATCGATGGCAAGCTTGCGTTTGATGTTACGCCGGGAAGTGACGAGCTTAAGGAATCATTAAACAGACTGATAACTTCCAATTCATGAAGGCCTGGCAATTTTTAACCCACACCTGAGAAAAGCACCTGAACCGAAATCCTAACCCCCATATATGCAGAGACCATTTTGTACTTGACCCACAACGAGGGTCTCTCTATACTTTGCACTGAAAAATTCACCTTCTTATCACCTATTTCCCCACCTTATTTATAGAAGGTGTGCTTAAAAGGAATTGAATTTATTTTCCGCTCATGAAAAGAGTTTCCATTGCACTTTTTGTTCTCTTCGTATTCGTCTATATCCTTCCCCTGGGTTTCCGACCGCTGACCATTCCAGACGAAACCCGGTACGGGGAGATACCAAGGGAAATGCTGACTTCGGGAGACTGGGTTGTCCCCCGCCTGAACGGATTGAAATATTTTGAAAAACCGGTCTTTGGATACTGGGTGAATGCCGTTTCCATTCTCACACTGGGCGAAAACGCGTTCGCCCTGCGGATTGCATCGGCCCTATCCGTATTGATTTCGGCCCTCATGATTTTCCTGCTGGCACGAAGGTTTTCACCCAGAAGGCCGGCCTCCGCCCTGGCCCCGGCTATTTTCTTAACCTGTCCTCTCGTGCTGGCCGTAGGCCAGATCAGTCTTCTGGACAGCCTGCTTTCCATGCTCCTGACCGGAGCTCTGGTCTGCTTTTTCTTTGCGCACATGGCGGAAAATACGCGGCGTAAGGTGCTTTTTCTCGCCCTCATGGGGGTTTTCTGCGGACTGGCTTTTCTCACGAAGGGATTCCTGGCCTTGGCAGTGCCGATGCTGGCGATCGTGCCGTTTCTGATCTGGGAGGGCCGTTATAAGGATCTGTTCAGGATACCATGGATTCCCATAATGACGGCCTTTGCGGTCGCGTTGCCCTGGTCCCTGATGATTCATTTTCGTGAAGGGGATTTCTGGAACTATTTTTTCTGGACGGAGCATATGGCAAGATTTCTGGATCCGGTCCGCGGGCAGCATCCGAAGTCTCTCTGGTATTTTCTGCCCATCCTGGCGGGGGGTGCGCTGCCATGGGTTATTCAGAGCCCCGCTGCTATCCCAACGGTTCTCAAGTTCGAAATGAAAAAACCGCTCATGCGTTTTGCCATGTGCTGGTTCCTGTTCCCTTTCCTTTTCTTCTCCGTCTGCAGCGGAAAGCTTATCCCGTATATCCTGCCGTGTTTTCCGGCCTTTGCCATTGTTTTTGCAATGGGTCTCGCCAGTTACTTTGAAGCGGGAAGAAGCCGGGCTTTTTCCGTGGCCGCCTGGGTGCTGGCCGTTTTTGCCGGTCTTGGGGGGCTGTTTTTACTGATCTCCGGGCTCAGCGATTATGAAGCGATGAGGATTTATGATACGGACGAAGTGGGCAAATTGCTGGTGGGTGCTCTGGGGGCCTTCTTATGGGCATTTCTGGTGATATGGTCCACCAGAATGAAAGACTACCGGAAAAGATGGGTTTTTTACTGTGCAGGCACTCTGGCGTTTTTTTTCATGGCGAATTTTGCTGTTCCCGGCAGGGCCATGGATCGCAGAACGCCGGGATGGCTTCTCGAGCGCAATCTATCCAGGGTGACTCCCGATGCCATGCTGGTGTCCAATGACAACGTTCTTCGTGCGGTCTGCTGGTTTTTCAAACGGGATGACGTAAAAGTGCTGGAAAAAGTCGGGGAATTCACATATGGATTGAAGCATGACCATAACAAACCGGGAAAATTTCTGACTGTTGAGGCGTTAAAGGATATGATACGGGAAAACGCGGGAAAACATCCGGTGATTCTTGTTCTGATCAAAGATCACTACGAGAGCTACAGAGACCAATTGCCCGTTCCCGTCTTTACGGATACCGATGACCATTTCGTCCTGGCGGTGTATTAGAAATGAGGAGGGCAGAATGTAATATTGCCCGGTGAAATTATGAATATCGAGTTTCAACGAAAAATAGACCGGATTGCAGGCAAAGCCATTTGCCGCCTGCTTTCCCTGTTTCCCCGAAAGAAGGTTAAAGCGGAGAGCATGCCGTCGTCGCCAAAAATTCTGGTCATACTCCTTTCCGAAATGGGGAGTCTTGTGCTGGCCCACCCCATGTTTACTTTCTTGAAGAAAAATCACCCGGGTGCGGAAATCTTTGTGCTGGTATTTGAAAAGAACAGGGAATGCCTGCAAACCCTGAATCTCGTTCCCGGAAAAAACATCCTGACCGTCAATGGGGATTCGCTGACGGCATTGTTGAAGGACAGCGCCCGATTCATATTCCGGATGCGAAAAGAAAAAATCGACGTGGTGATTGACTGTGAACTCTTTTCAAGGATCAGCAGTATTTACGCATTTCTAAGCGGTGCCGGGTTGCGTGTTGGGTTTCATCCTCACACCCAGGAGGGTCTTTACAGGGGTGATTTTATCAATCGGCCCGTTCTCTACAACCCCTACCGCCACATGTCCCGGCAGTTTGTAGCTTTGGCGACAGCCATGGAAAACGGGAATGGTTTCCCCATGGTGAAACGGAACGTGGATGAGGACATTTTTTGTGTCCCAACTCTGAATCCGAATGCTGATCAACAAGAAGAATTGAAGATCAGACTGGAAAATGATTTTCCGGAAACCATTGGAAAAAATCTGGTCTTACTTTATCCTGGAGGCGGCCTGCTCCCCATACGGGCATGGCCTTTGGACAATTTTTGCACAATTGCCATGGACCTGGTTGCAAAAGGCTATGTTGTGGGCATTATCGGAATGAAAGAAGATGCGCCCCTGGCGGAAGTCATCTCGTCACGGTGTCAAAGCCAATATTGTATTGATCTAACCGGTTTTACCCGAACCATCATGGAGTTGATCACCCTTTTTCATTCTGCATCCCTTCTCATCACCAACGATGGAGGCCCTGGGCATTTTGCTTCGTTGACGCCGATTCCAACCATTATCTTCTTTGGCCCGGAGACCCCGGCCCTGTATGCCCCGCTGGATGAAAAGTCTGTCAGTCTTTATGTGCCACTGCCCTGTTCTCCGTGCCTTACCGCCTATAACCATAGAAATTCTCCGTGTGACGGGAACAATGCCTGCCTTCAAGCCATTGGTCCGGAGGAAGTGTTTGACAAGGCATACGAGTTGCTGAACATAAACACTATTTCTCGTAGTATCTTATGAACAGACCCTTAAATTCCATTCTTTCGGTAATCTCGTGGAGTTGGCACCAGCGTTACCGCTTTTTCAAGTTCGGCACGGTGGGAGTCAGCGGTATCGTCATTAATCAGGCGGTTATCTGGTTGTGTTACGCCCATGTGTTCGCGGCCGTCGAGAACCTCTCCCTTCGTCTCAACCTCTCCATGGCCATTGGAATCCTGCTGAGCATGACCAATAACTTCCACTGGAACCGCCGGTGGACCTGGAAGGATCGCGAGCGCGCGCAAAAGCTGCCCATTGTGCATCAGTATCTGCAGTACGCTGCCGCCAACTGGGCAGGCATCGTAGCACAGGTGACCATCACCAATCTGCTCATACGGTGGATGCCCTACCTGCTGGCCAATCTTTTCGGCATCGGTATGGGATGCGTGGTCAATTTCGTTTTGAATGACTTGTGGACTTACCGCCGTGTGCACACCGGGGGCATCGACCCCGAAGCCAAAAACCTGGAGCGCGCGGTGCCGGCGGTGCCGTTGACCATCAGCGGGCTCATTTTCGCTTTGTGTACCTATCTGTATGGTCTTGCCTCCCTGCACATTCTTCGCAACGGGGACGAACTGGTGTACATGCACATCACGCGCGTGACCGGCATGGCTAAACAGTGGCTGCCCCTGCAGGCCATTCCGGGCATGCGAAACACCAAGCCGCCACTGCTGTTCTGGCAGGGACTGGTGAGCACAGATTGGGGGAATCACTGGTCGGTGGTGGCGTTGCGCTGGCCCAGCGTGGTGTGGACTTTCGGTACGGCTCTGCTCTGTGGCCTGCTTGGGTGGCGGCTGTCCGGGCGTGACGTATTCAAGGGAGCGCTGGCGGCGCTTTTCTATCTGGCCTTTTTCAGCACCTACCGCTACGGACGGCCTTATCTTACCAATCCACCTGAAACATTCTGGGTGTTCGCATGCTTTTTCACCATGCTGTGGTGGAAGCCGCGATCCTTCGACTCGCGCTTCCTTTTCCCGACCATCCTGGGTGTGCTGGCAGGCATGGCGCTGCTGACCAAAAGTTTCGCCCAACTGCTGCCCATCGGCGTGGGGCTGACGTGCTGGCACCTGCACGTGAGGGGGTGGCGCGTGGCCTCATTCGCGCGCCATTCACTGCCGGGCATCGTCTGGACAGCCCTGGTTTCGCTGAGCATGTTCTCGTTGTGGTTCCTGTTCGATCCTGACCCAGCGGCCATCTGGCGCGAATTCGTGGTGGGGGAAAATGTGGGCAAAATGGCGGGCAGCGTGGGTTCCTGGTTCGCGGGGTTGCTGTGGAACGGCGACACTGTCTGGTCCCTTGCCGGCAGCTGGTTCTTCAACGCGGGTCTCTTGGCATTTCCTTTGTTCGGTTTGATGGCGGTATGCTGGAAACACCGCCGCACGCTGCTCCATGAGGAGAAATTACTGTGGATCTGGGTCTTCGCCATCTTCATCGTGTTCTGCATTCCCAGTCAGCGGAGTGGGCGTTATCTGCTGGAGGGCATGCCTGCGCTGGCAGTGCTGCTGGCGACGCGTTGCCGGCAGGTGGGTCGCTACACCTTCGTGTTGACCCTGGCCGGCGCCATCGCGGTGCTGTTGTCCCTGGGATGGATATCGTTGCTGCTGGCGCGCGAGGTGGGTATACAGGCTTTCTCCTGGTGGCACTTCCCGCTGGTGGTCGCTGCTATCGCCTTTTCAGTGACGGCCATGGCACGGCCGCGATGGACCGCCATGTGCACCCCCATCGCAGCGCTGTCGGTATTCCTGACGCTGACCAGTTTTCTGTCCGTGTTTGATGGGCCGCTCGGAACTTACGAAACTGCCGTCATCAAGGCCACCGCTGATCGCGTGGTGTGGGCACCGGAGAAGTTTCGATCCAAGGCGGAAACCCATCGCTTCTTGCTGCCCCTGGCGGTAGTGCGCGGCTATCCAGCCGGGGAGAAGGTGCCCGACGCACCCGTTCGCGGGCCCGATGACCTCATGGTGGTTCAGCGACCGCTTGGTGCGCCCGCACCTGCAGGCGCCATGGGCAGTCGTATCGATATCACCAGTCGCCACAAAGCCTGGCAGATCTGGGAAATGGCCACCGGTAACGTGAAGAAGCACTTATTTGCGCGAGAGTGGGTGGTCCCCGCGGGTTCGCTGCCGGCGCCCTGACAGAGTGCCAAGGAGGTTAATCATGCAATAAAGGGAGGAAATCGAAGAAATTTGAGTAGAGCATCCCCTCGAACCTAACTTTTTCTTCAAAAATCAGGCAGGGAAGACCACGCCTAAGGCGGGTAAATCTCCGGATAAACAGAGTCCATCACGCTGAAGACGTGACCTTCGGCATAAAGATGCTTATCAGGCCCGCCAGGCAAACGGCGGGCAGACGCTGGAAGTTGAGAATCCGTATAGTCGATATGATGTTCCACGGTTTTTGGCGGACCATTCGCATTCCGTTAATTGCATAATCCTAAACCGCAGAAAAAAGCCCTTGAGGTTCAGGAAAAAATGATATAAAAATTGTGGGATTGAGGAGTTTTATTCAAACACAATAAAGGAGAGATGTGGGAATGACTGTAGAAAAAAAGTCAAGGATATTATGGCACCTATCGAAGGGTACGATAATACCATATTTTCCGAACTCCTCGAAGTCGTCGGCCCGGAATGTGACATAACTTGGTAAAGTATCATCTCGAACAACTTTACCATCGTTATAATTCTCGTCAATGGGTCCATCCTGACCCCCTCGAATATCTTTACGACTACCCTGATCTGAAAGATCGTGAAACGGTCGGGATAATAGCCTCATCGCTTGCATACGGCCGCGTGGCCCAGATCCTGAAAAGCGTATCATCTATCCTCAAAGAGCTGGGGTCCTCCCCTCATGCATTTCTGAAATCCTCATCGAACAGGTCTCTTCATAAGATCTTTTCCAACTTCAAACACAGATTCAGCACCGGCGAAGAGGTCGCTTTGATGCTTATGGGGATAAAACGGGTCATCAGACAGTATGGCTCTCTGGGCGCCTGTTTCTCAGACAAATATAACGAAGGTGACGAGACCGTTCTTCCAGGCTTAACCTCTTTTGTGGATGAACTCACCTATCCCTTTAAAGACCGCACAAACTCTCTCATCCCCCTCCCCCAAAAGGGGAGCGCCTGCAAGAAATTGAACCTCTTTTTGCGATGGATGGTACGGGAAGACCGGGTAGATCCGGGGGGGTGGAATAAGGTGCCTTCATCAAAGTTAATAATCCCTTTAGACACTCATATGCACCGCATCTCTCTCCTTCTGAATCTGACCAACCGGAAGAATGCAAACATGCGCACTGCCATAGAGATCACCCGGGCATTTCGGAAAATAGAGCCTGATGACCCGATCCGGTATGATTTCGCCCTGACGCGCTTAGGGATTAGAAAAGATGAAGATATGGGCGGATTTTTGGACCGATGCGGCGTAATCAATGCCTGAACAACAACCCATGTTCAGGGAAAAGTTGAAAAAGCAAGGCCTTTTATTTTAATAAAATAATGCTTGACTTCGCATTTTGGCAGTATTACCCTCAAAAAATGAATGACAGTTCATTCATTTTTTGATAATTTTAAGAATAGGGGCACGTAACTCGGTATTGTTTTAAGGAGGTGGCTATGGACAAAAAATTGAGAAAGGCTGGAGTAATCGGCGCCGGGGTAATGGGCGCCACCATTGCGGCCCAGCTGGCCAATGTGGGGATCGAAACGGTCCTGCTCGATATTGTTCCCCCTGAACTGACAAAGGGCGATAAGAAGAAGGGCCTTACAACGGAAAGTAGCGATTTCAGGAATAAATTTGGCAAGAATGGACTGAAAGGCGCATTGAAGTCAAAGCCCGCCTCCTTCTATATTCCTGAGAACGCCAAGCTGGTTTCCATAGGAAATCTGGAAGACGATCTCGAATTGTTGAAGGGCGTTGACTGGATCATAGAAGTGGTAGTGGAGAGGTTGGACATCAAAAGAAATGTTTTTGAAAAGGTTGAATCAGTTCTTAGACCTGGAACCATAATTACCTCCAACACGTCGGGGATACCTGCTAAGGAGATGTGCGATGGTCGGACAGAGGACTTTAAAAAGCATTTTGCAATTACCCACTTTTTCAATCCGCCGAGATATATGAAGCTCTTAGAGATAGTTCCGGGACCGGACACCCTTCCTGAAGTTGTTGATATCTTAGCCGAAGTCTGCGAAAAAGTGGTTGGCAAAGGCATCGTCTATGCCAAGGACACCCCTAATTTTGTGGCCAATCGAATCGGCACATTCAGCATGTTTTCAGGCATCATTGCCATGATAGACTTAGGTCTGACAATAGAAGCGGTAGACAAGCTTACCGGGCCTATAGTGGGGAATCCCAATAGCGCCTCCTTCAGAACCGCGGATCTGGTTGGTCTTGATACGCTGCTTCATGTGGCAGACAATGTGTACGAAGGGACCCCTGATGATGAAAGACGTGAGATGTTTAAGGCCCCCGAGTTCATTTCAGCAATGCTTGACAAAAAGCTCTTGGGCGAAAAGACCAAACAGGGCTTTTACAAAAAGAGCAAGGACAGTGAAGGGAAAAGGGTGATCCTTTCCCTCGACTATAAAACCCTGGAACACACACCGCAGGAAAAGGTAAACTTTGCCTCACTCGAGGCAGCCAAAAACATTTCCGGCACAGGCGAGAAGATCAAATCCCTTTTCTACGCAAAAGATACGGCAGGCCAGTTCACCTTCAGGACCTTGGCAGAAACCCTCATCTATTCTGCCAACCGGATCCCTGAGATCGCCGATGATATCGTCAATATTGATAATGCGTTGAAATGGGGTTTTGCCCGGAAGTTGGGTCCGTTTGAAGTGTGGGATGCCATAGGCCTCAACAAATCTACTGCCAAGATGAAGGAGGCCGGTTACGAGATCCCCGAATGGGTTGACGAGATGCTTTCCGATGGGAAGGAGTCATTTTACAAAAAAGAGGCAGGGGCCCTCTATTTTTACGATATCCCTTCGAAGGACTACAAAGAGATACCGACCAGGCCGGGCATTATTCTTCTGCCCTCGCTCAAGGAACAGGAAAAGGAAGTGGCAGCCAACACGGGTGCTTCTCTTATTGATATAGGTGACGGTGTTGCCTGCCTGGAATTTCATGCCAAAATGAATGCCATTGGCGAAGATATCATCGCAATGATTCAAAAATCAGCCGATATAGTCAACAAGGATTTTGAAGGTCTGGTAATTGCAAACCACGGCACCAACTTTTCCGTTGGAGCCAACCTGCCTATGGTCCTGTTTGCAGCTCAGGAAGAGGAATGGGACGATCTTGATTGGGCCATTAAAGGTTTGCAGGACTCGCTGATGAAGCTCAAGTATATGGACAAACCGGTTGTAGCCGCCCCTGCCGGAATGGCCCTCGGTGGAGGTTGTGAGGTGTGCATGGCTGCAGATCGCGTGCGCTATTCCGCGGAGACCTATATGGGTCTTGTGGAAGTGGGGGTAGGCGTGATTCCTGCCGGAGGTGGATGTAAGGAACTGATCATCCGTAACACAGAGCACTTTTTCGAGGTTCAAAAGGGCGGGCTCTACCCGAAACAGATCGAAATGATGCCATTTATTGCCAGGGCCTTTGAGACAATTGCCATGGCCAAAGTGAGCACCTCGGGACAAGAGGCGGTTAAATTAGGTTATCTGAGACCGACCGACAAGATGACAGTGAATCGGGACTACCTCATAGAAGACGCAAAAAAGACCGTTCTGGCGATGAATATAGAGGGTTATGTCCCTCCACGGCCTAAGGATGAGATACGGGTAGCCGGCGAAAATACCTTTTCCTTTATCAAACTGGCTCTCTGGACCATGCACGAGTCAGGCTATATTACTGATCATGATCTGACGGTCTCCACCAAGGTGGGGTATGTCTTGTGCGGCGGGAATGTATTGGCCGACACAAAGGTAACAGAACAATATCTCTTAGACCTGGAGAGGGAAGCCTTTTTAAGTTTATGTGGCGATCCCAATACACAGGCTAGGATTCAGCATATGCTGACTACGGGCAAACCGCTTAGGAATTAAATCACTGAACATTTATTATTGCCCATTTGGCATTTCGCTGTTTGCAAATTACAAATGACAGATGATAAATGATAAGGGAGGAAGATATCATGAAAGAAGCCGTAATTGTTGCCGCCTGCAGGACGGCAGCCGGAAGGGCCCCTCGAGGAACATTAAAGGATACTCGACCTGAGCATATGGGCTGTACTGTCCTGGGTGATCTCGTAAAAAGGGCCGGAGATTTAGACCCCATGCTAATCGACGATGTGATCATTGGATGCACTTTTCCGGAGTCAGTACAGGGTCTCAACTTAGGGAGAGTCCTGGTCATGTCAATGGGCTGGCCGGATCGTGTTCCCGGAATGACCGTTAACAGGTTTTGTTCTTCCGGGCTTCAGGCCATTGCCATCGGGGCTGAAAAAATAATGTGCGGGTTTGCCGATGTGGTAATTTCCGGTGGTGTGGAGAGCATGAGCCAGATCCCAATGGGCGGGAGTATGATGTATCCGAACCCGGCCCTGGTGGAGATGAGACCCGGTGGCTTTACCGGTATGGGTCTTACCGCGGAAAATGTTGCCGAGCGTTATAATATAGAGAGAGATGAGCAGGATGAATTCGGCGCCAGCAGCCAGCAGAAGGCAGAGGCTGCGTTAAAAGCGGGTCGTTTCAAGAGTCAGATTGTCCCCTTGACTGTAAAAAGGCAAAAACAACTGCCTAACGGGCATTTTGAATATGAGGAGTTTATTTTTGATACAGACGAAGGAATACGCCCGGGAACAACCAAAGAGGGCATCTCCAAGATTCGTCCGGCCTTTAAACCGAACGGATCTGTCACTGCCGGCAACTCTTCTCAGACAAGTGACGCTGCTGCAGGGGTTGTGCTGATGTCAAAGGAAAAGGCCAGGGAATTGGGACTTAAGCCCATGGCCACCTTCAGGTACCATGCGGTCGAGGGCTGTGAGCCGGAAGTCATGGGCGTAGGACCGGCCGTGGCGATTCCCAAGGTCCTCAAAATCGCCGGGATGACCCTGGATCAGATAGGATTGATCGAACTTAACGAGGCATTTGCCGCACAGGCCATCTATTGCATTGATGAGCTTGGGATCAATAAAGAGATCACCAATGTGAACGGAGGAGCCATTGCCTTAGGTCATCCGTTAGGCTGTACAGGGGCAAAGCTGACCACACAGTTAATCTATGAAATGCAGGAAAGAAAGGCGCGATGGGGTCTGGTCTCAATGTGTATAGGTTTCGGCATGGGTGCCGCGGGGATCTTTGAGATTGAAGACTACTAAAAGGATTGTTGATTGATGATTGATGATTGATCACCGGATGAGCGTGATATTGAAAAAGGAGTAAGAAAATGGGAGATAGCAGGATTTTTGCAGGGGGAGAGTTTTTGATCACGGATGTGGCTCCTGAGGAGGTATTTACTCCTGAGGATTTTACCGATGAACATAAAATGATTCTTGAGACTGCCAGGGACTTTGTTGCAAAAGAGATTGATCCCAATGTTGACAGGCTTGAAGAAAAGGATCACGAACTGGTTCACTCTCTCTTAGGGAAGGCCGGGGAGTTGGGACTCCTTGGAACCGATGTCCCGGAAGATTGCGGAGGCTTAGGGTTAGACAAGGTCAGCACCACCATTGTGGCTGAGGCCATGGGTACTGCCGCCGCTTTCGGGACGGTCTACGGCGCCCATACCGGGATCGGGACCCTCCCGATAGTCTATTTCGGCAATGAAGAGCAAAAACAGAAGTACCTTCCCAAACTGGCGTCCGGCGAGTGGTGCGGGGCCTACTGCCTCACCGAATCCGGCGCAGGCACAGATGCCTTGAACGCCAAGACAAAGGCGGTCCTCTCTGAAGACGGAAAATATTATATCCTCAACGGAGAAAAGATGTTTATTACCAACGCGGGTTGGGCCAGCAGCTTCATCGTTTACGCCAAGATTGACGGTGAACAATTCACAGGCTTTATAGTCGAGAAGGATTTTCCGGGTGTTTCTACAGGCAAAGAAGAGGAGAAGATGGGGATGCGCGGGTCCTCTACCCGACCGGTTATCCTCGAGGATGCCCGGGTCCCGGTTGAAAACGTGCTCTTTGAAATCGGGCAGGGTCATAAGATTGCCTTTAACAGCCTCAATATCGGACGCTGGAAATTAGGAGCGTCCGTAATGGGAGGCTGTAAGAGCTGTGTAACAGAGGCCGTTAAATATGCAAACGGCCGAATTCAGTTCAAAGTGCCCATCAGCTCGTTCGGAATGATCAAGACCAAGCTGGCAAATATGGCTGTCAAGACTTATATGAGTGATAGTATGATGTACCGTCTGGCCGGTATGTTCGATGACAAGTTTGTAACCCTGGACGTCGATGCCAAGAAGAGCGGTGCAGAAAAAATTAAGGTAATCGAGGAGTATGCCCCGGAATGCTCCATCACCAAGGTATATGGTTCCGAGGTCCTCGATTATTGTGTTGATGAGTACGTCCAGATCCTTGGCGGATATGGGTTTTGCGCAGAATATCCGGCTGAGAGGTATTACAGGGATTCCAGGATCAACCGGATCTGGGAGGGGACCAATGAAATTAACAGGATGCTGGTCCCCGGGACCATGATGCGGAGGGCCCTGGGAGGCCGGCTCAATCTACTCCCCGCTGCCCAGGCCATTGCCGGAGAACTGATGACCTACTCACCTCTGTCGGTGCAGTTGCCGGATACACCTCTTGCACTCCAGGGACATATGGTGAAGATGGCCAAGAAGATCGGCCTCATGGTGGCCGGAGTAGCCGCCCAAAAGTTTGGGCAGAACCTGGCAAAGGAACAAGAGGTATTGGCGGTACTTGCGGATATCATTATCGAGATCTTTGCCATGGAGAGCGGTCTTTTGAGGACCATTAAAATCATTGACAAGGAAGGGGAAGAAAAGGCAGAATATCATATAGCTGCAGTCAAGTCCTATGTGGATGACATTATTCCTCAGATAGAAGCCTGGGCCAAGCAGGTCATCGCCTATGTGGAAAAGGGTGATATGCTTCGCACCCAGCTGGCCGGTATCAAAAAGTTGGCCCGTTATCAGCCCATTGACGGCGTCAGTCTCAAGAGGGCCATAGCCGACAGGATTATAGATCTGGAGGCATACCCTTTTTGATTGATGATTGTCGATTGACGATTGATGATTGAATGTTTATATTCTGAGAATGGGCATTATGAATAAAAGAGGATCTGTTAAAGCAGATCCTCTTTTTAATTGTGGATAGGGGTGATCCTTTGGATTGAAGATTGACTATTGACTATTGAAAAAACCCGCAATCCCGCCTGCTGCGGGATCTATGCTTCGCTCCGACTCGTAACTCGCAACCAGTATTCAGTATTCAGTGACGAGTGACGAGCAACGAGTAACCAGCAACGAGTAACCAGTACCCAACAACTACATTTAACGAGGTTTATTGATAGGTGGATGAGATTCAGAATTTAAGAAATATCGGAATCAGCGCGCACATTGATTCGGGCAAAACAACCCTTACGGAGAGGATACTGTACTATACCAAACGGATCTTTGCCATTCATGAGGTCAGGGGAAAAGATGGGGTGGGCGCTACAATGGACACCATGGAGTTGGAAAAGGAGAAGGGGATCACCATTGCCTCAGCCGCCACCTATTGCCAGTGGAAAGGGCATAAGATAAATATTATCGATACGCCCGGGCATGTGGATTTTACCATTGAGGTGGAAAGGGCTTTAAGGGTCATGGATGGTGCAATCCTGATGCTCTGTTCCGTCGGGGGGGTCCAATCACAGTCGATCACAGTTGACCGGCAGATGAAGCGGTACGAAGTCCCACGAATCGCTTTTATCAACAAATGTGACCGGTCCGGCGCCGATCCTTACAAGGTTGTGGATCAGCTACGTCAGAAATTGAACCATAACGCCGTTCTCATGCAGATACCCATAGGCCTTGAATCCAAACTTTCCGGGGTGGTTGATCTCGTCACCATGAAGGCCCTCTACTTTGAAGGGCCCAACGGTGATGAGATCAGGGAAGATGAGATCCCCGACACGATCCTCGATGAGGCTTTGGCCAGGAGAGAAGAGCTGTTAGATGCGGCGTCCATGTTCTCAGATGATCTCATGGAGTCCATTTTTGAGGAAAGCGTTACAGCGGATCTCATCAATGAAGCAGTGCGACAGGGAACTGTTTCAAGGCAACTGACCCCTGTATTTTTGGGCTCGGCTTACAAGAACATCGGCGTCCAGGCCGTACTGGACGGGGTAAGCAGATACCTCCCGTCGCCCATGGATGTAAAAAATGTCGCCCTTGACATTGACAGGGATGAGACCGAGATCTGCCTTGATACCGGTCCAGATAAGCCGGTGGTTGCCCTGGCGTTCAAGTTGGAGGTAACGCCCTACGGGCAATTAACCTATCTCAGGATATATCAGGGTTCAATTAGCAAGGGAGACAACATAATCATTACCCGGACTGGGAAAAAGATCAGGGTGGGCCGTCTTGTAAGGATGCACGCAGACCAGATGGAGGACCTGACATCGGCCAGTGCAGGTGATATCGTGGCGCTCTTCGGTGTAGAATGTTATTCCGGAGATACCTTCACCAGCAGGGGCATGAACTACAGTATGTCTTCCATGTTCGTGCCTGAGCCTGTAATTTCATTAAGCATTGCCCCGGAAGACAATAAATCCCAAAATAACATGTCAAAGGCCCTAAACCGGTTTATCAGAGAAGACCCGACCTTTAAGTCCTATGTGGACCGGGAATCGGGTGAAACCATCATATCCGGCATGGGAGAGCTCCATTTAGAGGTCTATGTGGAGCGAATGAAAAGAGAATTTGCTGCCGAGGTTGTTACCGGCATACCCCAGGTCGCATACCGGGAAGCCATCACTAAACAGGCGGACTTTGACTATATACACAAAAAGCAGACGGGTGGTTCCGGCCAGTTTGGCAGGGTAGCAGGCTTCATGGAACCCTCTGAAGAGGCTGCCTATGAGTTTGTAAATAAAATAAAGGGCGGTGTTATCCCCACTGAATATATCCCATCCGTGGATAAGGGGTTTCAGTCCTGCCTTCGGAAAGGACTTAACGTGGGCTTTCCGGTTGTGGGGATGAAGATCACCGTGAATGACGGTAAATCCCACAGTGTAGATTCGTCAGAGATGGCCTTTACCCAGGCAGCCATCGGGGCCTTCAAGCAGGCCTATATGAAAGCCAGACCGGTTATCCTTGAGCCGGTCATGAAGGTATCTGTGGAAGGCCCTTCCGAGTTCCAGGGGAATATAATGGGCTCAATAAATCAACGCAGGGGTCTGATTACAAGTTCAACTGAAGACGGGAATTTTACCACCATCGATGCTGAAGTTCCTTTGGCAGAGATGTTCGGTTATGCCACCGTGCTCAGGTCCCTGACCCAGGGGAGGGCGGAATTTACCATGGAGTTTCAAAAATATTCGAAAGTCCCTGAATCCCTGTCAGAAGAACTGAAATCAAACCTCAGGAAGAAATCCAAAGGAGACAAATCGTGAAAGATTTTATTTCGGTAAGTCCGCTGAGGATCTTGGAAAAATCGTCTCACCAGGGGTTAGGACCGGGAAACTTGGGTGTTCTCGTAGCCCGGGCCGGGGTTGGCAAGACCGCCTGCCTTATTCATATCGCCTTTGACAAGATCTTTCGCCAGGAAAAACTGGTCCACATTTCTCTTGAAGAGGGTCCGGAGAAGGTTGCCTCCTATTATAATGTTATCTATTACGACCTGGTGAAGGCCTTGAACATCGACGATGATTATGAGTACAGAATCCTCATGGAGAGGAACAGGATGACCCTCGCTTATCTCAACCAGAGCTTTGACTTGGAGCGCCTTGAGGCCAATCTCAAAAACCTGACAGAACGGCTCGACTTCAATCCCGACACCCTCATCGTCGATGGCCTTGATTTTGAAAAGGCCGAAAGAGAGGTGTTTGAAGGTCTTAAGAAGATTGCACTGGAGTTTGAGACAGAGATATGGTTCTCAGCCCTTTCCCACCGCCATATTGCAGAAACAAACGAGAGGGGCATCCCTTATCCGTGCGATAAATTTGATGACCTGTTCAGTATTATTATCCAGTTGCAGCCGGAGCAGGCAGGCATCTTTTTGAAGCTCCTCAAGGACCATGACAGGTACCAAATCCCGGAAAACAGCATTAGGCTGGATCCGAATACCTTCCTGGCACTGAGTTAAAGGATGCGCCATGAAGGTCAACTGCCAGGAGCATCGGAAATCCATGGAGCTGATCGGCCTTAAGTTGAGGCTGAAAAAGAGTATTTCTGATCAAGAGGAAAGGAACGACATCGAGAAGAGAATCAGGATACTCGAAAGGGATCTGAAACTCGATTGATCCTGCTTCCGGCGGTTCGGATTGCCCGTCTTTCTGAATTTGTGTGGGTCATTACATTCAAAATCAGCAATCCTATAGGCCTCTTCCAATTCCAACCCCGAAGATCAATACTTTCATACCTTCTATCATCCGCTTCTGAATATTTCTGATTCCCATAACTGGAATTACTCTTTGTCGCCAACAAAATTGTGACCTGAATTTTGCACGTAAATCACCATAGCGAGCCCTGGGCGACAATTTTTTTTTGCAGCCGAACCGGTCTCGCGGGGAACATCCTTGACCAATGTAGCGTTTAGTGCATCGTTTCCGGAAGTAATTTGTCCTAATCGGTTCCACTTGGCTAATGAATTTATTATCAAATACTTCCGTGCAAGAAATTTCTTGCCTATGATATTTGTAAAGCGAAACGTTGTAGGCCAGCATCTCCTGCAGCTCTTCTGGTTTTGTCCTGAGCCCCTTTGAATTTCGCGATGGGATGTCTTTATGCAAAAACCGTGGGGGAAGCCGGTCGTCCTTTCTCCGCAACCCTTCCCAGCAGTTAAAAGCCCTTTCCAGCATGTGTATTCGGCATCCGATTTCCGTTACCTCATCCAGGGTCAAATCCCACCTAATGGTCTGGTTTATGCAATCCGCATGATTTTTGTCATTGTATTTGCGGTTGTTCGAAATTGGTGGAATGTGGAAGCATGTTAGTATATCATAGAGCTTGAGCGGTTTAACGCTCGCTTTTTTTGGGCTTAAAGCGCTTTAAAACTGCTTGTTAAAATTTTGATGCCCATCTATGGGCTGCGAAGGAGAGATTCATGCCATTTGAGAGCATTAACGGAATAAATGTCTATTATGAGAGTCATGGTAAGGGCGATGAGAAAGGGACCATTCTCCTTCTTCATCACGGCTTCGGTTGTGTCAAGACGTGGGAAGAGATTTACCCCGGGCTCGTGGATGAGGGTTACCGGGTCATTATGTATGACAGAAGGGGATACGGGCGATCCGAAAAAGGGTCGGATTTCATGGATTTCTATGTGAGCGATCGTTTTCGGCCGGAGGGCGTTGAAGAAATGGCCGTGCTGATGGACTTCTTCGACATCGACCGTTTTCATGTTATCGGTCAGTGCGAGGGCGGGGTGGTGGGAGTGGATTATGCGGAAAAATTCCCAGACCAGATTCAGACCATGGTAATTGCGAGCACCCAGTTCTTCAGTAAAATGCCGATGACCGAGGTTAATTCCAAGGCTTTCCCCAAAACATTCCGGGATCTTGAACCGGAGCTCAAGACAAAACTTGTTGAGTGGCACGGGGAGGACGCCAGTCCTTTTTTTGACCAGTTCCGCCAATTCGGTGGTTCCTATGGGACTGATGTTTTTGACCTGAGACCGGCCCTTTCCGCTGTCAGGTGCCCGGCCCTGGTCCTCTATCCGGACCGCAGTTCTATTTTTGATGTGGAACAGGGGGTGGCCATGTATCGGCAGCTTCCCAGGGGAGAACTGTCCGTTCTTCCTGCCTGCGGTCACAACACCTATCAGTACCGGCCCGAAGACTATGTCCGAATTGTCCTGGATTTTCTCGAGAGACACGAGGAAAATGATGGAGGTATGACGGCGGAGATGGTAGGGATGTCATGTCTCGCAGTAAAAAAGCCACTTGGGAATCCTCCAGTTTTCCGATAAAAGACGCAAGAGCAATCCCGTATTCCACGGGAGTCAACAACCACCACCCCGGCTGCCTTGCCTGAGCAAGAACAATGGCGGGCAGGTCAACTATTAAACGACTAAACAGAGTTTGCTGAAAGGGAGCGTGATGATAGGAAAGACGATAGATGAACTGAAGATAGGTGATTCGGCTGAATTTGGTAAAACTGTCACCGAATCGGATATCTACCTCTATGCCGGTGTAACCGGGGATTTTAACCCGGCGCATCTGAATGAGGAGTATGCCAAGAAGACTTTTTTCAAGACCAGGATTGCCCAGGGCATGCTGACTGCAGGGTTTGTTTCGGGCCTACTCGGGGTTGGTCTACCAGGACCGGGCACCGTATATATCAGGCAGGAGGTGGATTTTCTGGCCCCCGTACATATCGGTGATACCATTACGGCCAGGGTTGAAATCATTGAGATTATTGATGATGAAAACAAGGTAAGGGTAAGAACTTACTGTACGAATCAAGATGGGACTAAGGTTCTGGACGGTGAAGCAATAGTAAGTCCACCCAAAGCGGTACACGATTAAGAAAAAGTTATGACCTCATCATGTTGTGATATAGGGAACACCCATGCAAAACAGCGACGAACACTTTCTTGTCAGATTTTTGGAACCCAGAAGCGTTGCCATCGTAGGCGCGTCCAATAATCACTCAGGCATTAACTATTATCTGGTTGCTAATCTGGTCAATCTCGGTTTCAAGGGGAAGATATTTCCTGTTAATCCGAAGGAAAAGGAGATCATGGGTCTTCGGGCCTACCCAAAGGTGAAGGATATCGACGAACCGGTGGACCTTGCGGTGATCGGTGTTTCACATGCCCTGGTCCCGGGGATACTCAGGGAATGCGTCCAAAAGGATATCAAGCGGGTCACCATAATTGCAGGCGGGTTTTCTGAGATCGGGGAAGATGGAAAAAAGGTCCAGGAGGAAATGCGACAGATTATAAGAGATCACGGTATCCGGGCCATCGGCCCCAATGCCCTGAGTCCAATCAACGTGCCCTTAGATTTCTGCATCAGCTTTCACCCTATTCGCCCAATAAAGCGCGGCGGGCTTTCCCTCATCTTTCAATCCGGACTCTATGAACCCAGGTTCAGCTGGCTCTTGTCTGATTTTAACTACCACATCAACAAGCTCGTAGATCTCGGCAACAAAATGGATATTAACGAGGTGGATGCCCTGAGCTATCTGGTCCAGGACCCCGAGACCCATGTAATAGGTATTCATCTTGAGAGTATAGAGGGGGACGGAAGGGAGTTTTTGAGACTCATCAGGGAAGCCACCGCCCGAAACAAACGGGTTGTGGTCCTTAAATCGGGCCGAAGCAAGGCCGGCGCAAAGGCGGCTGCCTCTCATACCGGCGCTATTGTCCGGGGAAACGATCTGGTCTTTGACAGCGCCATAAAGCAGGCCGGGGCCATACGTGCATACACTCTTGAGACGTTCTTTGATCTGACCCGTGCCCTGGAGCGTTTTGGCCCGGTATCCATGAAAGGAAACCGCATATTCCTGGCCACATTCCCGGGGGGTGAGGGTGTCATTACAACGGATCTCTGTGAAGAGGAAGATCTTCGATTAGCCGAGATTGAAGACAAAACCGTTGACAAACTCCGGGCAGTGTTTCCGCCCTGGGACATCCCGCCCAATCCCTGGGACCTGGGTCTCACCTCGCAATTTAACAACCCGAATGTTGTATACCGGGTCATTATCGAGGCTATGCTCAACGATCCAAACGTGGATGCGTTAGCGATTCAGCTCCATCCAATGGTGTTTCTTTTTCCCAAAGAACTCCTGAAAGTATTTGACAATTCCATGACTGCCCGGAAACCTATTGCCCTTTGGCTTGCCGGTATGGAACCCGGGAGGCACGAAGTCCTGCAATCGTTGGAGGAAAGACGCGTCCTCGTGTTTTCATCACCGGAAAAGGCGGTCCGTGCGTTGTCCACTCTGTATCGCCTGAGCGGTCCGATTCAAAAGACTTCTTGCTAAATGGCTATGTTAACTGTCAATCATCCAGAATCACCTGAGGAATTCGAAGAATACTACGATCTGAGATGGCGCGTACTTCGTGAACCATGGGGCCAGCCACGCGGGAGCGAGAAGGATGAATTTGACCCTGTCGCAGACCACGTGAGCGTGCGGGACCAGGAGGGTAAACTCATCGGGATCGGACGTCTGCACCTGAATAATGATCGAGAGGCGCAGATCCGCTATATGGCGACGGAGGAGGATGTTCGTGGTTTCGGTACCGGTCGAGTAATCATAGCGCGACTCGAAGCAATCGCGAAGGAGCGCGGTGTTCACCGGATAACACTAAACGCCAGAGAAAATATAGTTGGCTTCTACGAGCATCTGGGCTATCGTGTGACTGGCGAGGGACCCACCATGTTCCATGAGATTAGACATTCGAAGATGAAAAAGGAACTGTAGGAACATGAAATATATGAAATGCAACATGGTGGTCAATGGTGTGAAAACAGGGGAAGTCAAAAAGAGGAGGACTGGTCATGTCAAAAACCGATGAATTAGCGTTTTTAGATGCGACTGCGCAGGCTGAGCTGGTTAGAAAGAAAGAAGTTACGGCAGTTGAACTTGTGGAAGCTGCCATAGACAGGATGGAACGATTGAACTCAAAGCTTAACGCAATAGTCACACCCATGTACGACCTTGCACTGGAAAACGCCAGGGGCAGTCTCCCTGAAGGTCCGTTCAGCGGGGTCCCGTATCTACTTAAGGACCTGCTTGCATCTTATGCAGGAGTGCCCATGTCGTTCGGGTCAAAACTTCTGCGTAATTTTGTGCCGGACCACGACAGTGAACTGGTTGCGAGAATTAAGCGGGCGGGTTTGATCGTTGCAGGAAAGACGAACACTCCGGAGTTTGGTATACTTCCTACCACTGAACCGGCTCTTTTTGGGCCGTGCAGGAACCCGTGGAATACTGAAAGGAGTACAGGGGGGTCCAGCGGCGGGTCAGCAGCGGCAGTTGCTGCGGGTCTTGTCCCCATGGCCCATGCCAATGATGGAGGGGGTTCGATTCGAATTCCTGCTTCCTGCTGTGGGCTGTTTGGTCTTAAACCTACACGTGGCAGGAATCCACTTGGTCCGGATTTCGGAGATATACTCAGTGGGCTGGTTGCGGAGCATGCCGTTACCAGATCAGTAAGGGACAGTGCGGCGCTTCTTGACGCAACCTCAGGCCCTGATATAGGTGACCCGTACTGGGCGCCACCGCCTGCGCGCCCCTTTGTTGAGGAAATTGGTGCTAAACCGGAAAAACTCAAAATCGCGTTTACAAAGAAAACAGCAGATGGCAGCGAGTTACATCCCGACTGTGTCAAAGCAGTTGAAGATGCTGCCCGTTTATGCGCTGATCTCGGACATGAGGTGGAAGAGGCTTTCCCTGTGTTGGATAGCATGCAGATAACCCAATCATTTACAGTTGTGTGGGCTGCCGGAAACGCTTCTACCCTGAAAGCCCTGGGGGCCTTAAAAGAACAGGTTGAGCCGCTTTCATGGGCTTTGTACGAAATGGGGTCCGGACTTCAAGCGCCTGACTACCTGATGGCGGTTCAAGAAATTCAGAATATTGCAAGGGTGGTTGCGCGTTTTTTTGTTGAATATGATATATGGCTTACTCCAACACTCGCTGAACCGCCGGTGCCTCTCGGGACTTTTGATTCAACGGATGAGGATCCTATGGCGGGGTTTACACGTTCAGCGAGGTATGTTCCGTTTACGCCTATAGCCAATGTTACCGGGCAGCCGGCAATGTCCGTACCTTTGTTTTGGAACGATGAAGACTTGCCCGTAGGCTCTCATTTTATCGGGCGTTTTGGTGACGAGGCAACACTTTTCCGGCTTGCTGCACAGCTTGAAGAGGCAAGACCCTGGGCTGACAGACGGCCACCCGTATCAGCCTAAAAACGAAAAATAACCAATCGAGATAATTGCGAGTGCACAAGTGAAACACAGAATAATATTCTTCAGTTATTTCTCTTTTTCATATGTTCTCGATTTAGAATTTCAAGTGACAAAGAGATCTTTTGTGGAAAAATTGGGATCGCTGGTAAGGTTGACGCCAAGGCGTCTCAAACCTGCTTCGTCTCCCGGAGTGGGGATATGGGTCGTATGTACCTCACATCCCCGTAAATCGGTTAATTTTCCCATAGCTAATTGAGCTGCAGGATTTGATGTTGCGCTGATGCTTAGTGCAATAAGTGTTTCCTCCAGGTCCAAGCTGAGGGATTTTTCATTTAAAATTGCCGTTTTGAGATTTCTAACCGAGTCTATGATATTTGGTGGCAGCAATTTAATCTTACCAGGAATTTCTGCCAAATGCTTAATAGCATGCAGAATAAGGCTGGATGCCGCATGAAGATTAGGGGAATTACTGCCGGTCACAATAGTGCTGTCCT